>OOBW01000042.1_pt1 | contig 145967 bp, 120 predicted proteins | sample 1671701 | NCBI WGS metagenome assembly OOBW01 (sample SAMN06348183, study PRJEB24527) | human gut metagenome | biome: human gut; feature: ankylosing spondylitis patient; material: feces | host: Homo sapiens | place: China | collected 2015-10 | reverse complement strand
AAATGACTCTACAAAGTAGTACAAACACGCTCTTGAGTTCTCAAACCACCACCGCACCAGCAGACTTCCTCATCTCTCGGAGAGGAGGCCGCCGTGCTGAGCAGCGAGATATGAATTTACCCCGATGCGTCCGTTCATGCAAATCGAAGGACGCGAAAATCTGAGGAACCGTTGATATTCCACGGTTCCTTCGGCGTGTCGAAATAGGGCTTCAAAGCCGTTTCCACTACCAGAATATCGTGGTTTCCGCGCGGAAAACGGATGCGGAATCGAAGTTCACCGGCGTGTCGTCAAGATGTAACCCGATGCTCACCGCTGATCGAACGGCACATAGTCGCGTTGTGCGTGACCGGTATACACCTGACGCGGGCGGCCGATCCTGGTATTCGGATCGGCGAGCATCTCCCGGTACTGGGCGATCCACCCCGGGATACGCCCCAACGCGAACAACGTCGTGAACATCGCCGAATCGAAGCCGATCGCCCGATAGATCAGGCCGGTGTAGAAATCGACGTTCGGGTACAGGTGCCGGGAGACGAAATACTCGTCGTGCGAGGCGATATCCTCCAGCTCGGTCGCGATCTCGAACAACGCGCGCTCCCCAGCCGGCAAATCCAGCGTATCCTCACGCTCCAGGATCTTCTCCAGATAACCGCGGGCAATCGCCGCGCGCGGATCGTACGACTTGTAGACACGATGCCCGAGACCGGAGATACGGTGGCCGCTGTCCTTGGCCCATTCCACAAACTCGCGGACGGTCTTGCCGGAATCGCGGATCGCCTCCAGCTGACGCAGCACCGCCTCGTTCGCACCGCCATGCAACGGACCGGACAGCGCGTTGATGCCGGCGGCCACCGCCGAATACAGGTTCGCATGCGCGGAACCGGCGATGCGCACCACCGATGTCGAACAGTTCTGCTCATGATCCGCGTGGATGATCAGCAGACGGCCGAGCGCATGCACATACAGCGGATCGGATTCGAACGGCTCATACGGCACGGCGAAACACATGCGCAGGAAATCGTCCACATAACCGCGCGCATAATCCGGGTACAGCATCGGCTCGTCATGCCGACGCCGGAAGATATAACTGACGATCGTGCGCGCCTTGGCCATGATATTGACCGCGGCCTCATCCAGCTGTTCGGGATCGTCGATGGTGCAGGTCTCGGGGTGGAAGGTGGCCAGCGCGTTGATCGCCGAGGCGAGCACGCTCATCGGGTGCGAGGAACGCGGGAACGAGCCCATGAACGTGCGGAAGTCCTCACCGACCATCGTCCGGTGGTTGATCTTCGTGCAGAACCGGTCATACTCCTCACGGCTCGGCAGCTCCCCCTTCCCCAGCAGCCACGCGACCTCCAGGAAATCCGACTGCTCGCACAGCTGCTCGATCGGATACCCGCGGTACCGCAGGATCGAATTGTTCCCGTCGATGAACGTGATCTTCGACTCGCACTGCGCCGTGGTCAGGAATCCCGGGTCGAGCGTGACCCAGCCGTCGTTGCGCAACCGCGACACCACAATGCCGTCCGGGCCCGAGGTGGCCTTGACCACCGGCAGGGTAAAGCTGGCCGAATCCACGTTGAGTTGTGCTGTTGCCATATGTGTGCGCCTTTCCACGACTGTATCCGGCCCGCAAACGGCGTCCTGCCGCCGACGGACCCGATTCCTGTTCCGTTATCACACCGTTTGGCTGGTTGCCGTCATGCCCCACGCCGGCGTATACGAAAGCCGGGGCGCGCTCATCGTAACAAACGTGAGCACGCCCCGGCTCGGGTTGTCTTGACAGATGGCCATCCTCCGAGCGCCCAGCCGTATGCGGCGGCGCCCGGCAGCCGTCACTCGTCGCGGGCGGTCAGGATGATCGGGCCGTTGTCGGTGATGGCGATCGTGTGCTCGCTGTGCGCGCCGCGCGAGCCGTCGGAGGACTTGAGGGTCCAGCCGTCCTTGGGATCCTGGTAGATCTCGTCGGTGGTCTTGAGGAACCACGGTTCGATGGCGATGACCAGGCCCGGACGCAGCTTGTAGCCGTGGTGGGCCTTGCCGTCGTTGGGCACATGCGGGTCGCCGTGCATGATGTGGCCGACGCCGTGGCCGCCGAACTCCAGGTTGATCGGGTAGCCGTAGGAGCGGGCCACATCGCCGACGGCGCAGGACACATCACCCAAGCGGTTGCCGGACTGCGCGGCGTCGATGGCGGCGGCGAGCGCCTCCTCGGTGCACTTGATCAGGCGCAGGTCCTCGGGGTCCTTCTTCTCGCCGACCACGAAGCTGATGGCGGAGTCGGCCACCCAGCCGTCCACGCTGATCGCCAGGTCGAGGCTCAGCAGGTCGCCGTCCTTCAGCGCGTAGTCGTGCGGCACGCCGTGCAGCACCGCGTCGTTGACGGAGGTGCAGATGTAGTGGGCGAACGGACCGGTGCCGAAGTCGGGGGCGTAATCCACGTAGCAGGATTCCGCGCCCTTGCGGCTTTCGATGCGGCGACGCACGAAGTCGTCGATCTCCAGCAGATTGGTGCAGACCTTGGTCATGGCCTTCAGGTCGGTCAGGATGCCGGCCACGAAACGGCCGGCGGGCTTCATCGCTTCGATTTCCGATGGTGTCTTCAGTTCGATCATGCTTGCTACCTTACTTCGCGCGCCCAACATATGGACGCCATCGGCATCCTCGTTCCGCTTACTTGCTCTTCGGCGTGCGGCCGAAGCTGAAGGCGCGCACGATGGAGGCGACGCCCATCACGATCAGCGCGATGCCGCCGAAGACCATCAGCCACATGGCCGAGCTCAGCGGGGCGAACAGGACGATCAGGCCGGCGATCACCGAGACGATGGCGTACAGCACCGACCAGCCGGATTTCGGCAGCTTCCAGGATTCCAGCAGGGCGGTGACACCCTCGATGATCCAGCCGATGCCGACCACCAGCGTGATCATGACCAGCATGGTGGTGCCGGACAGGGCGGCATTCTTCAACACCACCACGCCGCCGATGGACAGCAGGATGCCGACGAAGACGTTCAGCACGCGCCAGCCCGCCGGCAGGCCGAGTTCCACAATGGACGAGACGATGCGGATGACGCCGGAGACCACGAAGTAGATGCCGAGCAGCACCGCCGCGATGACCAACGTATGGCTGGGCCACAGCAGCAGCGCCAGGCCGAGCACGACTGCGGCCACGCCGATGACCCCGTACAGGGCCCGCACCGCGTTCTTGGCCTGCTGCGGCAGCATCTGTTCGAACAGTTTGAACGGATCGCCCGGATGGCCCGGGCCGGGCTGCCCGTAAGGGCCGCCGGAGTATCCCTGATGGCCGCCATCGTTCGGGGCGCCGCCCTGGGTGTAGGTGTACTGGGTGTACTGGGCGTAGTACTGGTTGTTATCGCCGTACCCGTCGCCGGCCGCGTTGGGGTTGCCCGCATTGGGCGCGTATGCTCCATACTCCGGTTGGCTGCCGGGCTGTTGGCCGTTGGAATCGAGGCCGTTGACGTTCTGATCCGACATGGGATGCTCCTTGACTTGGTGAAGCGGCACGTTGCATCGCTTCTTTCTCCCATCGTAGTCGTATCTGTTAGACACCGTGACTAATTTCTATGCCATGAGCTGAATGACTCCTCCCCCGTACCCCTTGCGCTCGGCCGGGAATGTCATCTTGCGCGGATAGTGTGGGACCATGACTACAGCATTGGTTTCCGGACTGGATCCGGCGTCGTTCTCCTCCGTCATCAAACCCTCCCACGATCTGTTCCGTTACGTCAACGGACCGTGGATCGACACGTACCGGCTGCCCGACGACCGCTCCCGCTACGGCGCGTTCGACAAACTCGCCGAGGATGCCGAACGGCAGATCCGCGACATCCTCGAGGACGAGGATGGCTGTCCTGCCGCCAAATCCCAGGCTCTGTACCATTCGTTCCTGGACACCGACGCCATCGAGGCCGCGGGCATCGACCCGATCCGCGAGGACCTGGCCCTGATCGACGGCGCCGAGGACAAGGCGTCGCTGGTCCGCGTGCTCGGTTCGCTCAACCCGCGCGACGAGATCGACCTGTTCGGCATGGGCGTCTATGGCGACCCCGCGGATCCGGATACCAACATCCTGCATCTGGTGCAGGGCGGCATCGGCCTGCCCGACGAGGCCTACTACCGCGAGGACCGTTACGAGCCGATCCGCCAGGCCTACGTCGATATGGTCTCCACGCTGCTGCGGCTGGCCGGCTACGCCGAGCATCACGCCGACTCCGACGCCATGGCGAAGCGCTTCCTGGACGTCGAGACGCGCATCGCGGCGCATCATTGGGATAACGTGGCCGTCCGCGACCCGCAGAAAACCTACAACATGACCTCGTTCGACCAGCTGTGCGCCATGCTCTCCCATGTCGACATCGCGGCCTGGGCCGACGCCTGGCAGGCGTCCTATGACGCCTCGCCCGCGAGCGCGGCGCAGCCGGTGGATATGAGGACCGTGCTCGCCAACGTCAACGTATGCGAGCCGGGCTTCTTCACCGGGCTCGATGAGTTCTGGGATCAGGCCGATGTGGACGATCTCAAGCTGTGGGCGCGCGTGCATCTGCTGATCGGGTTCGCATCCCTGCTGGGCAAGCAGTTCGATGAGGCCCAGTTCGAGTTCTTCGGCAAGACGCTGGCCGGCACCAAGAAGCAGCGCGACCGCTGGAAGCGTGCGGTCTCCCTGGTCAACCGCGCATGCGGCGAGGAGGTCGGCAAGGAATACGTGCGCCGGCATTTCCCCGAAAGCTCCAAGCAGCGCATGCAGGATCTGGTATCCAACCTGATCGGCGCCTACCGCGTCTCGATCGAGCACAGCGACTGGCTGGGCGAGCAGACCAAGGCCAAGGCCCTGGAGAAGCTCTCCAAGTTCACGCCGATGATCGGCTACACGGACCATTGGCGCGATTACACGGCGCTCGATATCCGGTCCGATGCTGGCATCGTGGATAACATGCGCGCCGTCTGCCTGTATGAGTACGGCTATCAGTTCGCCAAGGTCGGCAAGCCCGTGGACCGCGGCGAGTGGCTGATGAACCCGCAGACCGTGAACGCCTACTACGAGCCTTCGATGAACGTCATCGTGTTCCCGGCGGCCATCCTGCAACCGCCGTTCTTCAATGCCGAGGCGGAGGACGCCGCGAACTACGGCGGCATCGGCGCGGTCATCGGCCATGAGATCGGCCACGGCTTCGACGATCAGGGCAGCCAGTACGACGGCGACGGCAAGCTCAACAACTGGTGGACCGACGAGGACCGCGCGAACTTCGAAGCCCGTACGAAGGCGCTGATCGAGCAGTACAACGCCTTCGTGCCGACCCAGCTGCAGGAGAAGTACGCCGATGATCCGGACCAGGCTCCGCACGTCAACGGCGCACTGACCATCGGCGAGAACATCGGCGATCTGGGCGGCGTCGGCATTGCGCTCAAGGCCTATGCCATCGCACTGGACAAGGCCGCGGGACGTGAGAACGACGGCTCGCCCGAAGCCATTGCCGAGGCGTTGGCGCAGGCGCCGGTGATGGACGGGTTCACCGGGCTGCAGCGCTTCTTCCTGAGCTATGCCTCGATCTGGCGCACCACGCAGCGTGACGAGCTGGCCGAACAGTATCTGCAGATCGACCCGCATTCCCCCGCCGAGTTCCGTACCAACGGCATCGCCCGCAACGTGGATCTGTTCTACACGGCGTTCGGGGTCAAGCCCGGAGACCCGATGTGGCTGGATCCCGAACAGCGCGTGCGCATCTGGTAACGCGTCGTCAACCGTCAGAATTCGGAGTCGGCAAACTCCTCCTGTTCACCATCAGGATCGAGTTGGCCGGCTCCTTCTGTATGCGTATACGTTTGTCGCATATTCGCCGTAGTGCCGCCAGCGCCGTCCGAGCCCCTTCCCGTGCCGTATGATTCCGGCGCGGTCCGGGGCACCGCCGCATCGGTGCCCCGGTATCCGGCCGCATCGATCTCGACCGGAGCCGCCGGCGCATCCGAAGTCGCCGCCAAAGGCCCGACGTTGCCCGCGGATTCCGCCGTCCGGCCATCGGAATCGGCATCGCGCTGAACGCCACGCGCCGTTTTATCATCCTTGTAGAACATGGCGTTACCGCAATTCAGGTCATGCCCCACGCTGGAGGCTTCGATCACCAGCCGGCTGCGTTCCGCATCCTCCTGCGTCCAGACTTCCGTGTTGAGCTGGCCCGTCACGATAACCGGGTCCCCCTTGCGCACCGAACGATGCACGTGTTCGGCAAGCCGCCGGAACGTCTTCACCGTGATCCACGTGGTCGGAAAGCTGCGCCAGACATGCGCCGCATCGTAATATCCCCGCGTGCACCCCAGACGAAACGAGCATATCGCGCCCTTCGCCTTGTCGAATATCGCAGGCTCACTGCCTACATACCCCACAATCGTCACCACGCCCAACTGCACCATGTCCATCCCCTTTCCGCAACGGTGTGGACCGCATGAACCACGGCGCACAGGTACGGGTACCGAGGTGGAGGGAGAGAGATAAGGAGCGTCCCGTCGCCTGCGCACCGTGGCTCATCGGTGCATCCCACTATGCGCGCCGAACCAAGCGAACCGCAACGGCAAGAGGCCATGGTGACCCCAGACTTCGGTTTCGGGCGTGTTGTGGATAACCCCGGTGCATAACCGGTTGAGCATCCACATCCGGCTGCATATAACGGCAACGGACCGCACGACGGCAAAGCCGATCCACATACGAGAACGGCCCCGCTCCCATCGGGAGAGGGGCCTTCGCATCGAATAATCGCAGTCAGTCTTACATCAGCGCCGCGAGCCTGTCGGCGAGCGCCTGGGCGGCGTCGGCGGACGGCACGGCCACGGAATCGCCGGCGGCACGCCCGCGGATCTCGATGGTGCCGTTGTTCACGGTGTCTCGTCCGGCGACGGCGATCAGCGGCACGCCGATCAGCTCGGCGTCCTTGAACTTGACGCCCGGGGACACCTTCCTGCGGTCGTCGTACAGCACCTCGATGCCGCGCTCCTCCAGCTCGGCGACCAGCTTCTCGGCGGCCTCGAACGCGGCCTCGTCCTTGCCGGTGGCCATGACATGCACCTGCGCGGGCGCCACAATGGCCGGCCAGACCAGGCCCTTGTCATCATGGTGGGTTTCGGCGATGCAGGCGAGCACGCGGCTGACGCCGATGCCATAGCAGCCCATCCACACCGGTACGGTCTTGCCGTTCTGGTCCAGCACCTTCAGATCCAGGGCCTTGGAATACTTGAGGCCCAGCTGGAACACCTGCCCGATCTCCACACCGCGCTCGAAGCTTAAGGGTCCGGAGCCATCCGGGCTCATGTCGCCGTGGCGCACCTCAACGGCCTCCACGGTGCCGGTGGCCTCGAAATCGCGGCCGTAGACGGCGTGGAACGTGTGCTTGCCCGGCTCGTCACCGCCGATGATCCATTCGGAGCCGCGGGCCACATGCGCGTCGATGAAGAACCGCACCGGCTCGGCCACGCCGGCGGCCTCCGCCTGCCTGCCGAACATCATCGGCCCCATGTAGCCGGCCACCAGCTCCGGATGGGCCTTGAGATCGGCCTCGGTGGCTTCCTCCAGCTCGGACGGGGCGAACTGGGCTTCCAGACGCTTCATGTCCACCTGACGGTCGCCCGGTACGGCCACGGCGATGACCTCGCGCCACGGCTTGTCGTGCTCCTCGTCCTCGGCGTGCAGCACGGTGACGGCCACGGTCTTGAGCGTATCGGCGGCGGTCCATTCACGGCCGTCCTCACGCGGGTACAGACGATTCGCGGTCTCGACCAGCGCCTCGATGGTCTTGGAATCCGGGGTCTCGCACTTGATCATGGCGGGGGTGGCCGAACAGTCGACCTCGGGCACCTCGGGTGTGGTCAGCGCCTCCACGTTCCACGCCTTGCCGGACGGGGCGAGCGCGAACGTGTCCTCGCCGATCGGCATCGGCGCCAGGAACTCCTCGGAGGCCGAGCCGCCCATCGGGCCGGACATGGCGAACACCGGGATGTACTTCAGGTCCAGACGGGTGAACACGCGCTCGTACGCGCCGCGTTCATCCATGTAGGCCTTCTTCATGCCCTCCTCGTCGATGGTGAACGAGTAGGCGTCCTTCATCACGAACTCGCGGCCACGGATCAGGCCGGCGCGCGGGCGGAACTCGTCGCGGTACTTGGTCTGGATCTGGTAGAGCGTGACCGGCAGGTCCTTGTACGAGGAGTACAGGTCCTTGACCAGCAGCGTGAACATCTCCTCATGGGTCGGGGCCAGCAGGTAATCGGCCTGGTGGCGGTCCTTCAGACGGAACAGGTTCTCGCCGTACTCCTCCCAGCGGTGGGTGGCCTCATACGGCTCGCGCGGCAGCAGCGCCGGGAAGTGCACCTCCTGCGCGCCGATGCGGTCCATCTCCTCACGAACCACGTTCTCGATCTTGTTCAGCACGCGCAGACCCAGCGGCAGCCAGGTCCAGATGCCGGGCGCGGCCTTGCGGACATAACCGGCGCGCTGCAGCAGTTTGGCCGAATCGACGTCGGCATCGGCGGGGTCCTCGCGCAGCGTGCGCAGGAACAGCGTAGACATACGAAGTGCTTTGGAACTCATGCGTTCCAAGGTATTCGCGCGAGGGGACAAGCGGAGCGCCCCGCACTCCGACTCTCCCCGCAGCGATCCGACCGAGCCGGCCGACCGGAACCATCGGCGGCGCTGCCGGTCGCCGCAGACATCCACAGCCTTACGGCCGCCCCATCCGCTCCTCCATGTCCTCGATCTCCTCCTCCAGCTCCTCGCGGTTCAGGTCGAACGGCGGGTAGACGACGATCGGCAGCATCAGCAGGCAGCCGACCAGATAGATCACGTCCGCCAGCGGGAACAGCGAGAAGAACTCCACGGCATTCGGGATCAGGATGCCGACACACACCACGGCCATGCCGATCGGCGGCAGCGTGGCCCACACCCAGCGGTTCGGGGCCCCGTCGTCGTCCTTGCGCCTCAGCGAATCCATGTAGATCGGCACGATGAACAGCAGGCCGCCAACGATCATCAGGATGTCGGTGAGCTTGACCGTGCCCCACGCCGGCATACCCGGCATCTGGAACATCAGGAACACCGCGAACAGAATCAGCAGGCCGATGGTGGACCACACATACGTCAGACGCTTCATGGCAAGCCTCCCTTCACCGGCGATGCGAACGCCCGCCGGCAGCCACGGACGGCACCGTCATTGGCACCGACCGTCATCGGTATCGGTATGTTCATCCTATCCGACGAACCGTCAAACCGGCGACGCCACACACCCGAACGCCTGCGACCGCGCCCGCGCCGGCACACCGCCCGACGACATACCGCTTCTCGTGATACCGTAAGTGTTGTTGGGCATCGGATTCACTGAGGGGGTAATGATGGCGAGTCTCAGAACAACGACGATTGCGGGAATCACCGCGGCGCTTGTCGCGCTCGTCCTCGTCGGCGGGTGCGGAACGAATCCCTGTGCCGGCGACAGCGCCAAGTCGGCGACTCCGGAATGTCTGGTGAGTCAAAACGCCGAAATCGATCTCGTCGTTATCGACAAAACGGCCTACGCTCGGGGCGACATCATTCCCGACGTTAAAGACAGCGAGCTCGGCGATCAGATCGGCACCGTGGAACGTACCGGCGTAACCGATGACTTCCAGGATTGGGACGCCACGGCACTGCCTGTCGGAACGGAAATCTATTCCAGTCCGTCATCCACAACCGAGGTCATCGTCCGAACCGATGACGGCTACGTACAGTATCTCAAGATGGTCGAGGGATAGGCTCAGAACAGTTCGGCCTGTTCGAATTCGTCGGATTCGGCAGGGTCGTTCGCATGCGGCGCGAAGGCGGCGGGGCCCTCCTCGGCCAGGAGTCCGGCTGCGGCGTCGGATCGGCGGCGCAGGACCGAATCGAGCATCACCGCGTCAGGCGAGACCAGGAACGCACGGTCGTTGATGCCGCCCAGATACAGGCCGTCGAGCCTCTCCACGCGCGAGAGCGCCACGTACCCCATGCCGGGCGCGAACGTCCGCCGCAGGTCCATCACGGCCCGGTCCAGCGTCATGCCCTGCGACTTGTGGATCGTGATCGCCCACGCGCAGCGCAACGGCACCTGCTTGACGCTGGCGAGCACGGTCTCGCCGTCCATCATCTCCCAGGAGGCCTGCTTCATCGTCACGATATTGCCGTTCTCGAACTCCACGATCGGCCAGCCGCCCTTGGATTCGGGCGCGAACCCGCGCACCGTGCCGATCGACCCGTTGACGTACTGGTGGTCGGCGTCGTTGCGCAGCGCCATCACGGCGGCCCCGGTCTTCAATACCAGGTACTCCGGCGCGAGCATGTTCTTCTTCAACCGGTCCACCAGATTGACAGGACCGGCCGATTCGGCGTAGAACCCATGTTCGTCGTCCTCGATCTGCGCCAGGCGCAGGTCGTTCAGGCCGTCGGCCTGCCGGTTGACCGGGAACAGGTGCACGGCCACCTCGCCGGCCACGGGTTCCAGCCCCAGCCGGGAGGCGAGCGCCATGCGATCGCCGTCATCCACCCTGCCCTGACGGATGTCGGTCAGCACGGTGAGCAGTTCGCCGGTATCCTGGCGATGTTGCTCGGTCAGGTAGCAGACGGTCGGGTTCAGTTCCGGCCAGACCAACGATTCGGTGACGAAGCCCTCCGGGTTGCGTCCGGCCTTGGCGTAACGTTCGCGGGCGGCCACGAATTCGGGGGCCGGGGCGATGACGTCGTTGTTCCGCCCGGAGACGCTGACCGGCGGCAGCTGGAAGAAGTCGCCGGAGAGCACGACCTGCATGCCGCCGAACGGGCGCGGATCACGCCGGATGATGCGGCAGACCTGATCGACCATGTCGAACAGCCAGGCGTGCAACATCGAGACCTCGTCGATGACGAGGATGTCGGTGTCCTGGATCTTGCGCCGGCGGCGGGACCGGATGAGTTTGATCAGCGGCTCGGTCAGCGCGGTGGCCACGCCGATGCCGCTCCATGAGTGGATGGTCTGGCCGTTGATATGTGTGGAGGCGATGCCGGTGGACGCGGTGACGGCCACGCTGGCGCCCTCGGCGCGGGCGTTGCGGATGAACTCGTTAAGTACGTACGTCTTGCCCGCACCGGGCGCACCGGTGAGGAACACGTTCGCGCCCGCATTCAGGATTGCCATCGCCTCGGATTGCAGCATGCCGTCCTCCTCACCGATATCGTCCGGGGATCGCCGACGCTCCCGTCAACGATTCCCCACGGGAACTACTCCCCCAGCGGACTGCCGTTGCGCTCGTAGGTACGCAGCAGGCTCGTCTCCTCGATGCGGGCGGCGGCATCGGTCGCGGCCCGGTCGTCGGGGCCGGGCGCGGGTACGAACAGCAGGTCGCGGTAGTAGCGCAGTTCGTCGATCGATTCGATGATGTCGGCGAGTGCGCGGTGGCCGCCGTGCTTGGCGGGCTTGTGGTTGTACACGGCCGGATACCAGCGGCGCGAGAGCTCCTTGATGGTGCTCACGTCGATGACCCGGTAGTGCAGGTGCTCCATCAGGCCGGGCATGTAACGGTCGAGGAACTTCTTGTCGGAGCCCACGGAGTTGCCGGCCAGCAGCGGGCGCACGCCATTGGGGGTGAAGCGCCGCACGTATTCGATGACCTTGGCCTCGGCCTCGGAGACGTCCAGGCCATGCTCCCACTCGTTGATCAGCCCGGAGTGGGTGTGCATCCTGCGCACGAAGTCGTTCATCTGGTCCACGGCGGTCTGGCTGGGCTTGATGACGTAGTCGATGCCCTCGTCGAGCACGTTCAGGTCGAAGTCGGTGGGGACCACGGAGATCTCGACCAGCTCGTCATGGAAGATGTCCAGGCCGGTCATCTCGCAGTCGATCCAGATCAGGCGGGAATCCTGCGCCGTGTAGGTCTCGTTGTCATGTGCGTCCACCATCGTGTGCCTCGTTTCCTTCGGACGTGTACGGAACAGACCACTATATATCACCTATGAAACATCCTCCCCTCTGGGAGGGGAGGATGAGACAGCTTACGGGGACACGCGTTCAGGGAGGTCTCTTCCGGGATCACTCCCCGTCGGCGCCCTCCGCGGATCAGTTGGCGTGGAAGCCGGAGTAGTTCGGGGCCTCCGAGGTCATCACGATGTCGTGCGGGTGCGATTCGCGCAGGCCCGCGTCGGTGATGCGCACGAAGCGGCCGCGCTCCGACATCTCCTTGATGTTGTGCGCGCCGATGTAGAACATCGACTGGTGCAGGCCGCCGATCATCTGGTAGAGCACGGCGTTCAGCGGGCCGCGGTACGGCACCTCGCCCTCGACGCCCTCCGGGATGACCTTGTCGCTGCTGGTCACGTCGGCCTGGAAGTAGCGGTCCTTCGAGTAGCTCTTCTTGCCGCGCGGCGCCATGGCACCGAGCGAGCCCATGCCGCGGTACAGCTTGTACTGCTTGCCGTGCAGCAGCACCTTCTCGCCCGGGGCCTCCTCGCAGCCGGCCAGCGTGCCGCCGAGCATGACGGAGCTGGCGCCGGCCACCAGGGCCTTGGCGATGTCGCCCGAGTAGTGGATGCCGCCGTCGGCGATGCAGGGCACGCCCGCGGCGCGGCAGGCCAGCGCTGCCTCGTACACAGCGGTGAGCTGCGGGACGCCGACGCCGGCGACCACGCGGGTGGTGCAGATCGAGCCGGGGCCGATGCCGACCTTGACGGCGTCCGCGCCGGCGTCGATCATGGCCTGGGCGCCCTCACGGGTGGCGATGTTGCCGCCGATGATCTGCACGTCGCGGAAGGCCGGATCGTTCTTCAGGCGACGGATCATGTCGAGCGCCAGACGGGCCTGGCCGTTCGCGGTGTCGACCACGAGCGCGTCAACGCCCGCCTCCATCAGAGCGGAGGCGCGCTGCCAGGCGTCGCCGAGGAAGCCGACGCCGGCGGCCACGCGCAGACGGCCCTGGCCGTCCTTGGTGGCGTCCGGGTACTGCTCGGTCTTGACGAAGTCCTTGACGGTGATCAGGCCGGCCAGCTTGCCGTTCTCGTCGATCAGCGGCAGCTTCTCCACCTTGTGCTGGGCGAGCAGGCGGTGGGCGTCCTCCTTGGAGATGTTCGCCGGGCCGGTGACCAGGTTCTCACGGGTCATGACGTCCTTGACCCTGAGATGGTCGTAATCGTCGGACGGGATGAAACGCATGTCGCGGTTGGTGATGATGCCGACGAGGCGGTTCTCCTTGTCCACAACCGGCAGGCCGGAGATGTGGAAACGGCCGCACAGCTTGTCCAGATCGGCCAGGGTGACGTCCGGGTTCACGGTCAGCGGGTTGGTGATCATGCCGGATTCGGAACGCTTGACCACATCCACCTGGGCGGCCTGATCGTCGATCGACAGGTTGCGGTGCAGCACGCCGATGCCGCCGTTACGGGCCATGGCGATGGCCATCTCGGCCTCGGTGACGGTATCCATGGCGGCGGAGATCATCGGGACCTTCATCGTGATCTCACGGGTCAGATGCGTGGTGGTGTCCACCTCGGACGGGATGACATCCGTCTCGTTCGGCAGCAGCAGCACGTCGTCATAGGCAAGCCCGAGCTTTTCGAAAATCGGGGGAAGCGGAGCATACGCGGATTCCGCGTTCATATCAAGGTTTGTAGCCATAGGCCCACTCTAAAAGTAGGGACTGACACGGCTCCGCCGTGTGTCGCCGCGGCCCGTCACCTTGTTTTCCGGTGCCGCCGTCAGTCCGAAACCCCGGCCTTGTCCCCGGTGCCGACGCCGGCGGACGCACCGTCGCCATCGCCATCGGACGCCTTCGGTCCGCCCGCCGCAGCCGCCCGTCGCGCCGCCTCCAGCCGCGCGTTCTCCGCACGCAATTCCGGGATGCGATGCTTGAGATACGGGTACATCGTGGCCACGGTCAGCAGCACCACCGCCATCGCGAAACCGATCGCCACAAACCGCGCGGGGAAGAACAGGATCATGATCGAGCCGAACGAGATCAGCGCGGCCCACCCCCACAGAATCAGCACGGCCCCCTGCACCGAGTGGCCGATCTTCAGCATCCGGTGATGCAGATGCATACGATCGGGGTGCATCGGCGACTGGCCCTTGCGCAGACGCCGCACAATCGCCATGCACATATCCAGCACCGGCAGGAACAGCACCAGCACCGGCAGCAGGATCGGCATGAACACCGGCAGGTAGATGCTGGTGTGGATCGACGCCGGATCGAGACGGCCGGTCATGATGATCGACGCGCAGGTGATCAGGTATCCGAGCAGCATGGAACCGGAGTCACCCATGAACAGCTTGGCCGGATGCCAGTTGTGCAGGATGAAGCCCACGCAGATGCCCACCATCGCCACGTCGATCAGCGTGGCCATCGACGCGTACGACGGCGAGGAACGGGCGATGATATACGAGTAGATCGCGAACGCGATGCCGCCGATCGCCACGATGCCGGAGGCCAGACCATCCAATCCGTCCACGAAATTCACCGCGTTGATCGACACCACAATCAGGAACGCCGTGATCGCGATCGACAACGTCGGCGAGGCCGCGAACAGCGAGCCGATCGGCAGCGAGATGATCTGTAGCCCGCCCCACGCCACGAACACGGCGATCAGCAGCTGGCCGGCCATCTTCAGCATCCAATCCAGATCCCACAGGTCGTCGGCCATGCCCAGCAGGCAGATCGCCACCGCTCCCGCCAGCACCACCCAGGCCTGGTGGCTGTTCTGGAACAGCCCGCTGACGAACGGGATGTGGCTGGCGAACAGCATCGCCACCGCAAACCCCAGCATCATGGCCAGGCCGCCCATGCGGGGCGTCGGCACCGTGTGCACGTCACGTGCGCGCACCTTGCCGACCGCGCCGATTTCAATGGCCAGGTGCCGGATCAACGGGGTGAGCAGGAACGTGGCGCCACCCGCGACGGCCGCGATGAACAGATAGACCCTCATGCGCCCAAGCCCCCGCCGTTCACGATCAACGCCCTGCGAATCACCGGCTCGCGGATCACGCCCTCGCGCAGGATGGCGATCCCGTCACGTGCCAACGGGTCGGCGGCCACCACGGTGCTGGAGACATGCCCCTGCGTCGGGCCGCCGTCCAGATACAGATCCACGGCATCACCCAGGGCTGCCTCGGCCTCCTCGACGGTCTGCGCGCTTTCGCCGCCGGAACGGTTCGCGCTCGATGCGGCCAGCGGACCGGTCGCCTTGAGAACACGCAGACTCAACGCGGAATTCGGGATGCGGATGCCCTGCGTGCGCGCCCCCGATGGGGTCTGCTGCACCGTCCCCAGTGCGCAATCCTCACGGGCCACGGCGATCGGGGAGAATGCGCCCGGCAGGAACGCCGCCGTCAGACGGTTCAACGGCACCGGCAGGTCCAGGCCCAGCGCATCGAGCTCCTCGATCGAGGACAGCAGCACCTGCAACGCCTTGAACCGTGGGCGCCCCTTGATCTCGTAGATGCGGTCGATGGCCGCCGTGCTGAACGGATTGCAGGCCACGCCGTACACCGTGTCCGTGGGCACCACCACCAGACCGCCACGGCGAATGATCTCGGCGGCCTCGGCCAGGGAATCATCATCGACCTTGCGAATCACACTCATCGGCACCTCCCGTTCACGTTCTGCGTACAACCTTACTATTGCATCATCGGTATGCGACGAGCAACAGGCCCCGGGCACGGTCGCCGTCCCAACGGCAACCGGCGTCCAAGGGCAGCACATGCAACCAGCAACGCGCACCTCAAACCTCATACCATCTAGGAAAGGACGCCAATGGACCACGCACCCCACACCCCTCAGCACACCCCGCAACCGTCCTCCGGCGAGATGCCTCCCGTCGAACTGCGCACGCCCCGCCGCTCGGAGCGCGAGGAGATGCTGAATGGAAAACTCTACAACCCCGCCGATCCGGAGCTGACGGCGCTGCGCGAGCGGGCCGGCGACCTGTGCACCAGGTTCAACGCCCTGCCGCGCGGCGATCATGAGGCCCGGGCCGTCGTGCTGGACGACCTGCTCCCCCACCATGGCGAGAACCTGGACATCCTGGGACCGGTGTTCTTCGACTATGGCGTGCACACCACGATGGGCGACCGCGTGTTCGCGAACTTCAACTTCACCGTGCTGGACTGCGCGCCGGTCACCATCGGCGACGATGTGCTGTTCGGGCCGAATGTGTCCCTGCTGCCGCCGATGCATCCGCTGCGCTGGCAGGACCGCAACGTGCGTAAGGCAGCGGACGGCTCGACGTACGATTACGAATACGGCAAACCGATCGTCATCGGCTCGAACTGCTGGTTCGGCGGCAATGTCACCGTGTTGGGCGGCGTGACCATCGGCGAAGGCTGCGTCATCGGAGCCGGCGCCGTGGTGACCAAGGACATCCCGCCGCATTCGGTGGCGGTGGGCAATCCCGCGCGGGTGATCCGTACGATCACCGACGCCGACGCCTCCGCGCTGCAGGACTATGCGCAATAGTCGTCACGCCGGGCGACCAGATACCGGGGCCGTGCTGTCCAATCCCGGCCGGTGCGGGCTCGGTTGAAGCCGTGGGCCTGCGCGTAAGCGACCAGCGCGGCCCCCTGGCTGATGTCATGCTCCATGACGAGCAGACCTCCCGGACGCAGCAGCGCGGCGGCCCGGTCGATGATGCGTTCGGGAATCAGTAGACCATCCGGGGAACCGCCGTACAGCGCCAACTCCGGGTCATAATCGCGCACCTCGGGCTGTTCGGGGATCTCCGATTCAGGCACATACGGCGGGTTCGTGACCACCAGATCCACGGTACCGTCCAGTTCGGCGAGCGTACCGGAGGCGGTCGCGTCCCCGGGTACCAAGTGGTACCGATGAGCCGTACCGGCAGCCGCCGCAACGGCTTCGGCATTACGGCGCGTCCATGCGGCGGTGCGTTCGCTGAGCTCGACCGCCCAGACCTCGGCATCGGCGGTTTCGGTTACGATCGACAGGCCGATTGCGCCGCTGCCGGTGCACAGATCGACGACGCGCGGCGCGGCAATGCGCTGCGTCGCCAACCAATCCAGGCCCTCCTGCACCACGAGCTCGGTTTCGGGACGCGGGATGAACACACCGGGGCCGACCTGCAGATCGAGATAGCGGAATGGGGCATGCCCGACGATGTATTGCAACGGCTCGCGGGCTGCACGGCGGGCGACCATGGCATCGAAGTGCCGCTCGGGAGTCCCCTCATCAGAAGCGGCTATGGGAACGTCATCCGCGAAGTCCCCTTCTGCAAGAGCAGCGAGGGGATTCCCCAGTAGCATGGCCTTGTCGACGTCGCTGAGGGTGCAGTTGTAGGCTTCGGCCAGCAGCAGCTTGGCGTCGTGCTCGGGGGTGTCCACGCCGGCGTCGCGCAGCGTGGCCGCCGCGCGACGGATGGCCTGTTCGACGTTCATCAGCTCTGGCGTGCGAGGCGCTCGGCCTCGTCGGCCTGGATGTCGGAGTCGATGACGGCCTGCAGGTCGCCGTCGAGCACCTGATCCAGGTTGTAGGCCTTGTAGTTCGTGCGATGGTCGACGATGCGGTTCTCCGGGAAGTTGTACGTGCGGATGCGTTCGGAACGGTCCAGGGAACGCACCTGGGAGTGACGCAGGTCGGCGGCCTCGGCGGCCTCCTGCTCATGCTTCATGGCCAGCAGCCTCGACTTGAGCACGCGCAGCGCGGCGGCACGGTTCTGGATCTGCGACTTCTCATCCTGCATGCTCACCACGATGCCGGTCGGGATATGCGTCATGCGCACCGCCGAATACGTGGTGTTCACCGACTGGCCGCCCGGACCGGAGCTCATGAAGATGTCGATCTTCAGGTCCTTCGGGTCGATCTCGATCTCGTCGTTGTCGTCGTCGGCTTCGGGGAACACGATCACGCCGGCCGCGGAGGTCTGGATGCGTCCCTGCGATTCGGTGACGGGGATGCGCTGCACGCGGTGCACGCCGCCCTCGTATTTCAGGCTGGCCCACACGCCGTCCTCAGGAGCCGGCGTGCCCTTGGCCCGGATGGCCACCTGCACGTCCTTGATGCCGCCCAGCTCGGTGCGGTTCTCGCTCTGGACGGTGGTGGTCCAGCCGCGCTTCTCCGCATACCGCAGGTACATACGCAGCAGGTCGCCGGCGAACAGCGCGGCCTCTTCGCCGCCGGTGCCGGCCTTGATCTCCATGATGGTGTCCCGTGCGTCGTCCGGATCGCGCGGGATCAGCGCCGTGCGCAGCTTCTCCTGCACGGCGGGCAGCTCCGCCTCCAAGCGCCGGGCCTCCTCGGCGAAGTCGGGATCTTCAGAGGCCATCTCACGGGCGGCCTCCAGATCGTCACGCACCTGCAGGTAGGCGGTGTATGCGGATACGATCGAGCCGAGCTCGGCGTGGCGGCGGCCCAACTTGCGCATCTTGTCCGGGTCAGAGGCCACCTCCGGCTGGCTCATCTCCTGCTCGATGCGGCGGTATTCCTCCAATGCGGTCTGCGCCGCGGGGAACTGTTCGTCTGCCATGTGCTGCTCGTCTCCGTTCGGTGAACTATCGGGAATATATACAACAACGCCAGTCCCGCGGCGGCACGCCGAAGCGCGCCATACCTGCCGGGGCTGGCGTTGATGAAGCTACTTGCTGCGCTTGCCGTAACGCTTCTCGAAACGGGCCACGCGACCACCGGTGTCGAGGATCTTCTGCTTGCCGGTGTAGAACGGGTGGCACTTCGAGCACACGTCGGCCGTCATGGCTTCGCCCTTGTAGGTCGAACGGGTGACGAAGGTGTTGCCGCACGAGCACGTAACCTGAACGGCATGATAATCGGGATGAATACCCTGCTTCATGGTGTCTCCTAAGGAATTCGGGGGACCCGGGTCGCCGTGCCCCTATGGCAGGCGTGAACCGGAACCTTGGCGATTATAGGCATGGGCGCGGACAGCCGCAGCATGCGTGCGGCACGAGCCGGATGCCGCGGCTTGCCGAATGCAGATGGAAAGTGGGGCCGCAGGGGCTTGAACCCTGGACCGGCGGATTATGAGTCCGATGCTCTAACCGACTGAGCTACAGCCCCACGCCGGTTCACGACCGGCCCCTACAGTCTAGCAAACCTCTGGACGTTTGCCGGGCGCCTGCCGGCGACCAACGGCTACGCCTCCCGCTGCACCCTGCCCGAGGCGAAACGGTCCAACGCACCGGTGGCGGCGATGCCCTTGTACAGGTACCAGCTCATCACGCCGGCGATCAGCACGCCGCCGACCAATTCACTGATCATATGGATGACGCCGCGGGGGCTGAGGAACGATACGCCCTGGTAGCGGAACAGCATCAGGTACACGCCGTATTCCAAGGCCACCAAGGCGCCGGACGCCATGGAGATCGGCAGGTTGAACACCTTGTAGCGGGTGAGCGCAAACGGCAGTTCGGCGAACACGCCCTGCAGCGCCGCGGATGCGAACACGAATCCGAACGAGAACTGGTTGCCCAGCAGCATCTCCGCGGCGCTGCCGACCAGGTTCACATACACGGCCGCCCCCGGCTTGCGCAGGATGATCACCGCCAGCGTGCCGGAGAAATACCACAGCGGGTGCAGCACGCTGGCCAGTCCGGGCAGGATGCCGCCGATGATCGGCGACAGCCACGCGTAGGCGAAGTTGAACAGCCAGAACACCAATCCGCAGGCCACGCCCAGCGCCGCACCGACGGCGATGTCCGCGGAGGTCCACCGGAAACGGCGCGACGCACTCTTCCTAGGGGATGGTTCAGAGTCCGGGAGCTGCGCGGCCCGTGCGGAGCGGTCAGGGTTGGGGACATCCCCTTGCAACGATGCGCTCGAGGATTTCCTTGCGGCGGATTCGACGTGATTGGATGATGGTTGGATATGGTTGGTCATGGGATGTTCCTTCCCCTTATCGGCTGCGCACAGCATAGACGCGGGCGGCAAGGCCCGCCGGACGCCCCTTGACCTGCGCAGCTCGGGCGGGGACGCCACAGGCCACTGTATCAGAAACCACGGTGTCCCGATCGGCGTACGGGGGATATGGGGAAATCCGCCGACGACCCGACTCAGTCCGTGGCGACGAAACGCATGGGGTCGTCGATGAACCGGCGCAATCCCACCGCTGCCGCGCCGACCAGCGCCGGTTTGGACGTGACGTCGGCCATCAGCACCTTGGCCTGCGCCTCCGGATACCCCAGGACCTGCCGCTGCAGCGCGCTCTGCATCTGCACGGCGATTTCGGGACCGAACTGCGACCACACGCCGCCCAGCATCACCGTGTCGATATCACAGACGTTGATCGCGGACGCGATCGCGGAGACCATGGCCTCGATGGCCTTGTCCACCACCGCCGCGGCCTTGACGTCATCGGCGTGCCACCGTTCGATCAATTCGTTGATCGACTCCCTGCGCGCGGCCGCGGAGCCGCTGGCGATGCCCGCGGATTCCACCATCGCCCTGCGGCCGGCGTAGGTCTCCAGACACCCTCGCCGCCCACACCGGCATACCGGTCCCCGCAGCTCCACCGACATGTGGCCGAGTTCCCCTCCGAACCCGTGGTCGCCGATCTCCACGCGTCCGCCGCGCACCACGGCGCCGCCGATGCCGACGTCCGTGGACAGATAGATGAACGAGGCGTTGGGATCCACGATCCCGTCATCGTCGCGGTGCATGGCATACCCGGGAATCTGTGCCAGCGCCGCCATGTTCGCCTCGTTGCCGGCCGTCACGTCCAGGCGCCGCACCACCTCGAACCGGGCGAGATCCAGCTGTTCCCAACCCAGATTGCGGGCCATCAGCAGCCGCATGTCGTCCGTCACCAGGCCCGGCAGCGCCAATCCGGCGCCGGCCACGGTGTATCCGCGGTCGGCAAGCGTCCGCTCCTGTTCCTCGGACAGCTCATCGAGTTTGGCGAAGATGTCGTCGGCGTCCACGTCGGACATATCCGCATCAATCCATCGTTCGGCCACCACCGTGCCGTCCAGGTCGAGCACGATGACGCCGTAGCCGTCCGTATTCACCTGCAACCCGATGCCGCAGTACCGCCCCCCGGCGATGAGCAGCGGCGTGCTGGGGCGCCCGTAGGAGGACTGCACGCTCGGAGTCCCCTCCCGCACCACGCCGCTGTCGACCAGCATCGAGACCAGCAGGGACATGGTCGCTTTGGTCAGTCCCGTCTGCTTGGCCAGTTCGGCACGGCTCATCGGCTCGGCGGCGCGCAACAGCGTGCTGATGACCACCGAGAGATTGTGGTTGCGTAGATCATCCTGGTTGATTCTGCGCAGCGTAGTCATGACGTAGTCCTCCTCCTTATGTGTTCTGGTGCTTCATCGCCTCCGGCGTGCCTCCCACAACATTGTGAAAAATGGTACACACACCAGTATAGTTCATTCGTCTAACTATTTGGGTATGATGGAACCGTAATTCGGACAAACGCCGTCGGAGCACCGTTTCGGCGGCATGTTGCAAGGAGGCACAATGAGCAGAGTTCTGGTGGCCGGCGTGGACACCTCCACCCAGTCGACCAAGGTGCGCGTCACCGATGCCGCTACCGGCGAGATGGTCCGCTTCGGACAGGCCAAGCATCCCGATGGCACCAGCGTGAACCCCGAAGCCTGGTGGCAGGCGTTCCAGGAGGCGGCAGAGCAGGCCGGCGGGCTCGACGACGTGGCCGCGCTGGCGGTCGGCGGACAGCAGCACGGCATGGTGCTGCTCGACGACCACGGCCGCGTGATCCGCGATGCGCTGCTGTGGAACGACACCCGTTCCGCCACCAACGCCGACGTGCTCATCGCCCGCCTCGGCGAGGCCGAGAAGGCCGCCGACGGCAGCGAGGACGACCTGTCCGATGACCCGACGATGCGTGGCCGTCAGCGCTGGGTCAAGGCCGTCGGCTCCTCGCTGGTCGCCTCGTTGACGATCACCAAGGTGGCGTGGGTCGCCGCGAACGAACCGGAGAACGCCGAACGCATCGCCGCGATCTGCCTGCCGCACGACTGGCTGAGCTGGCGCATCGCAGGCCACGGCCCGATGGGCGAAGATGCGACCGCCGAGGAACTGAAGGCGAATCTGGACGCGCTGTTCACCGATCGTTCCGACGCATCCGGCACCGCCTACTTCGACGCGACCGCCAACGAATACCGCCGCGATCTGCTCGCCATGGCTCTCGGCCGCAGCGAAGAGGAAACCGCTGACATCGTGCTGCCGCGCGTGCTCGGCCCGACGGAAACCGGCGACGTCGCCGATCCGGCCATCGCGGGTAAGGACGTCGAGGGCGGCTGCCCGATCGGCCCCGGCGGCGGAGACAATGCGATGGCGTCGCTGGGCCTGAGCATGGGCGTGGGCGACGTGAGCATCTCGCTGGGCACCTCGGGCGTGGCCGCAGCCATCTCCCCCATCCCGGCCTATGACATGACCGCCTCGGTCACCGGCTTCGCCGACTGCACCGGTCACTGGCTACCGCTGGCCTGCACGATCAACGGCTCGCGCATCTCCGATGCCGGACGCGCTGCGCTCGGCGTGGACTATGACGAGCTGGCCGAACTGGCCGCCGCCTCGGAGCCGGGTGCCGGCGGCATCACCCTGGTGCCGTATTTCGACGGCGAGCGCACCCCGAACCGTCCGGATGCCACTGCAGCACTGTACGGCATGACGCTGGCGAACACCAAGCGCGAGAACATCGCCCGCGCGTTCGTGGAAGGCCTGCTGTGCTCGCAGCGCGACTGCCTCGAGCTGGTCAAAGGCCTGGGCGTGGATGTCAAGCGCATCCTGCTGATCGGCGGCGGCGCCAAGTCCGCGGCCGTGCGTGCACTGGCCCCCGCCATCCTCGGCATGGACGTGGAGCTGCCGGAGACCGACGAGTATGTGGCGATCGGTGCCGCCCGTCAGGCCGCTTGGGTGCTGTCCGGCGAAGCGGAGCCGCCGGCGTGGCCGGTCAAGGTCGAGACCACGCTGACTGGCGAGCCGACTCCGCAGGTGTACGAGCAGTACGTGCGCTGGCGCGGCTGATTGCATCTGACACCAATCTGTGCGGCCTGGACGAAGGAATCCATTTCCTCGTCCAGGCCGCATGCGTTGAAAATCCAGCATAATTCGGATATGCTGATTCAGGAGTTTTTGATGATAGGTCATTACACCGTCCGCAACGACAAGCGCATCCGCGTCATCATCGATACGGATGCCGGGTGCGAAGCCGACGATCCCTTCGCCATCGCGCAGGCGCTGCTCACTCCGAAGTTCATCGTCAGGGCGATCTGCGCAGAACATTTCGCCGAACCCGGCAGCATGGAACGGTCCGCGAACGTCGCCGTACACGTACGAGATCTGATTGGCTCGGACGTTCCGGTGATGCGCGGCCACGATGGTCCGATCGGCAGTCCCAGCGAGATGTGTCCCCCACTGTCCGAAGCGGCCGCGTTCATCATCGACGAGGCGCTGCGCGAGGACGATCACCCGTTGTTCGTACTCTGCTTGGGAGCCATCACCAACGTGGCGGAGGCGTTGCGGGTGCGACCCGATATCGCACGCCGCATGACGGTGATATGGATCGGCACCCAGAACGCCGATCCCGAACGTGAGGCGATACGCGAGTTCAACGCCGGCAACGACATCACCGCCGGCAACGAGGTGCTTTCGAGCGGCGTGGCGATGTGGATCATCCCGCTTTCGGCGTATTCCACGATGAACGTGAGCATCGCGGAATTGGACATGCGGGTGCGTCCGTGCGGCGAACTCGGGCGTTGGCTGTTCCAGCAACTCGTCGATTACAACAACAGCGATGTGGCCGCATGGACGTGCGGTGACGGCTGGTCGTTGGGCGACTGCCCCGCCGTGGCGGTGGCCATCAAACCCGATTGCGGCCGGTTCCGAACCGTGTCAGCTCCCATCATCGGAGCTGACACGGTGTCCCGATTCGACGCCTCACGCCCGACAGTCCGACTCTACGACACGGTGGACAGCCGGTTCACACTAGGCGATCTGTTTGCCAAGCTCGCACTGTTCGCGCAAGCTCAGCAGTAACGCCATCCGCTATTCGATTTCGGCGAACGCCGGATCGTGGTCCGGCAGCGGTTTGATGACACGGCACGGATTGCCGACCGCGATCGAGTTCGCGGGAATGTCGCCCACGACCACCGATCCGGCGCCGATGATCGAGTTGTCACCGATGACGGCGCCCGGGCAGATCGTCACGTTCGCGCCCAGCCACACGTTCGAGCCGATGCGCACCGGCGTGGTGTGTTCCCAGCCGTCCAGACGGGTCGCCGCATCCAATGCATGATTCGGAGTGCAGATCGTGCATCGCGGCCCGATCAGGCAGTCGGAACCAATCTCGACGTATCCGCCGCCAACGATCAGGAAATCCTTGTTGATGAACGTACGATCGCCGATCGTCAGCCCGATGCCGTAATCCAGATTGATCGGGGGTCGGAAGTCGACGCCGTCCCCGGTACCCGGCACCAGGTCGTGGAACAGGCGCATCGCCTCGTCCTGATTCTCGAAGAAGACGCGGTTGATGCGGTCGCAGGTCGATTGCGCCTGCCAAGTCAGGTCAGGCAGCGATTGCGACTTGCGGTACTGCATCGGACGCCCTTCGAACAAGCGACGCACATCGTCGTCGGTTTCCAACAGGGTGTTGAGGTCAACGGTCATGAGCTGACGATCCTTTCCATATCGACGGCATTCAGCCACCATTGTCGGGCCGATTCCCGACGGATGGCGTCGTTTCACCGCGCATCCATCCACGGCTCGCCTTCCACCCGCACATCGGCGCAGGTGCGCGCCGATTCGCCGATGGCCAGACCGAGCGCATGGTCGTGGATGCCTGCGGCGAGCGGGTAGATTTCGGGCCCTTCGCCGCGCGCGTACCGGCCCATCGCGATGAGGTGGTCGGCTACAGCCAGATCATCCTCCGACAGGTAGGATCCCGGGCATGGGTTGCGCCAGATGACCGAACCATCGAAGCTGGCCGTCGCCACCTCATTGCCTTCAAGGTTCATGTCGCGCCCGAGCCTGCGGTACTCGATCCGCGACGGCATCGGCACGCCGTCCTTGAAGCGCATCACCGCATCGTCCACGATTTCACCGAGACTGCCGCGGATGACAATCCGTCGGGACAGCAGAGGGTTCCACCACTGGTTGTCCACGAAGTTGTACAGACCATACCGGCCGCCACCAAAATCGATGGTGGCGATCTGAGTCTCCAACGGTTTGGGTTGCGGGTTCTCCTCCCACCCGTCGAAATGCAGCGGATCCAGCATCGGCGCAGTGAATGAGCGGGCGTTGACAGTGGCTGGTTCGAAGCCGATACCCAGATAGTCTCGAATCAGGGCGACTGCGTGATACATGTGCGTAGAAGCGATCTCCACCGAATTCGGCGTGCCCACCACGCCGGAGCGCACCAGCGCGAGCCGTGAGGCGTGGCCGGGCATCCGATAGTACTGTTCGCCCACCTGCACCAGTTCGGCACGGTCGGCGATGCGGGCCCACAATGCCCGCAACCCATCCATATCAGGGGCCGGCGGGGTCTCACAGTACACATACCGTCCCTGTTCGGCCAGCTGCGCCACAAGCCCGGGCGTGGCCAGCCAAGACACCACCACCGCCACGAAATCGGCGGAAGTGGTGGCCACGGCATCGGCATCGGTGGTCGTGGGCACCCCGTAGTCGCGCGCGATTGCCTCCAACCTGTCGGCGTGATGCCCAACGACGAGGTTCACCCGTAGCTTGTCAGGCACGGCCTGCGCCATGCGGCACAGGAACCGGCTGCGCCAGCCGTCCCCGATAATGATCATCGAACATGGTTCAGCCATAATCGCTCCTTTCAGAACACGACCGACGTCACGCAGGATGCGAGGATGGCGCGCGCGTCATCGCGGGTGATGTGGCGGTAGGAGCCGCCGACCTCGCCGGCATGGTCGGCGAGCTTGTCCAGCGTGGCCGAATCGGAGGGAATGCCGACCTCGGGGAGCGTGAGCGGGGCGCCGATTAGGCGCAGGAAATCGACGTAGCGTTCGATGCCCTCCTCGGCCACTTCGCGTTCGGATTTGCCGGTCGGGTCCACACCCCACACGTTGACCGCCCAACGGGCGAACCGTGCAGTGGCTTCGGGGCGCGACGTGTAGACGTACTTCATCCAGTGCGGATGGACCACGGCCAGACCGGCGCCGTGCGGGATGTCGAAGTAGGCGGACAGCGCGTGCTCGATGCCGTGCGTGACCCAATCCTCCTCCTTGCCGCGCGAGATGACGCGGTTGAGCGCGAGCGTGGAATCCCACATCGCGTTGCTGCGGGCCTCATAGCTGCGCGGATGGCGGCGGCAGTCGCGCCAGGAGCGCAGGATGTGCCGCTGGATGGCCTCGGCCATCTCATCGGAGAGGTTGTCGTCGCTGGGCAGCGAGAAATACTGCTCGCAGGTGTGGCAGAACATGTCGACGAACCCGTAGGTGGTCTGTTCGACCGGCAGGGTGAGCAGATAGGTCGGGTCGAGCACCGAGAACTTCGGCGTCAACGGGAACGAGGTGTACCCCAGCTTGCGGTTGCGGGCCCAGTTGGTGAGCACGGCCGCGTCACCCATCTCGGAGCCGGTGGCCGCCGTGGTCAGCACCACGCCGAGCGGCACGAGGTTCTCAGGGGCGGGCTTGCCGGTTTCGACATAGTCGTCCCACAGGTCCTCGTCCTCGCCCAGGCCGGAGCCGAGCGAGATGAACTTGGCGCAGTCGATGACCGAACCACCGCCGACGGCCAGGATCAGGGACACGCCATGCTCCTTGACCAGCTTCACGCCTTCGAGGACCTTGTCGAGCCTCGGGTTCGGCGTCACGCCGGACAGTTCGATGACCTCGTTGCCGGCTTCGCGCAGCGCGGCCGTCACGTCGTCATAGGCGCCGTTGCGCTTGATCGAGCCGCCGCCGTAGACCAGCAGCACGGCTCCGGGGCGCGACTTGGCCTCCTCGGCCACATGCACGGCCTGGCCTTCACCGAAGTAGATCTTGACGGGATTGTGGAAGATGAAGTTCCTCATGCGTTCATTCCTTTCACGAACGGTTACGTCATGCGATGGGTTCGGCGAACGGCGGAACCGGCAGACCGTTCGACCCGCACAGCAATCCACGGTTCGGAGCGTTGCGCCACGCATACCGCACTGCCGTCGGTCTGCGCCACGGCACGGCGATGACTACGGTGTTGCCGTCGATGCTCGCCGGCACTGCTTGCCGGGAGCCGTCCTCCCAAACCAGTTCGAACTCGCCTGGATCTGCGCCGTCCATCGTGCCCAGACCGCAATCGCCGGTGCCATCGTCGAAGGTGATGGTCAGCCGTCCATCAGCCAGCCGAACGTCAATCGACTCCGGCGAGCGCGGTGCGTCGTCCTTGCCATATACAAGACGTTGCGCCGCGGCGAACAGACGATCCGCGACCACACTCTTGTTCCACGGATGCAAATCGTTCCAATTGCCGGCATCAAGGGTCACCACGGTGGCAACATCCTCGATCAGCCCGGAGGCCTCCCACTGGTGCTTGCGGACGAGCGGCCAGCCGCCGTCCTCCACGCCGTCGATGGAGAATACCGGCAACTGCACGATGAGGAACGGCAGTCGTTCCTGCCCCCATGCCCTGCGCCAGCATCCAATCATCGCGGCCAGCATGCGGTCGTAGTCGTCGGCCACGTCGCCGGTGTTCGACTCGCCCTGATACCACAGCGCGGCGCGTGCGGCGTAACCGGCGCAGGTCGCGGTCATGCCGTTGTACAGACCGAGCGGCTTCCAGCGCACGAAATCTTCGCCGGGGCAGTCCGTGTCCGCGCACGCGCCAATGGCGTAGGTCCAGGTGCCGTCGAGATCGTAGGAGTCGTCGCCCATGTCGAGGTGCATGTGCTTGCCTGGCGTCACGCGGCCCGTGCCGTGTTCGACGACCAGGCGCACGTCGATCTCGTTGCGTCCGGCCTTCAGCACGCCTTCGGGCACCATATAGTCGCGGGAAAGGTACTGGTGCTCGGACTGGCCGATCTTGACACCGTTGACCGAGGTTTCGTCGGAGTCGACCATGGCACCGAGATGCAGCGCCGCCGATTGTCCGGCCGCGTAGGCGGGCAGCGTGACCGTGCGGCGCAGGTGGATCACGCCGCGGAATCCGGTCAGTCGCGGATCGGCGTCCTTCAGGAACGCGGGCAATGTAAGCGTGCCGTGGCCCAGGTTCTCGGATTGGGCTTCGGTCTCCCGGGTCCGCAGGTCCTCATACCAGCGGTTCATTGCGGCGATGCTCTCCTCGCTGCGGGTGCGGGCCACCTCGTCGTCGCGGTAGGGTTCCAGGTCGGCGAGCGCCTTCGGCCACGCGGCGAGCGTCTCCTCGTCCATCCACGATTCGATCGGCGAGCCGCCGAGCGTGATGTTGAGCAGACCGACCGGCACGCCGAGCCATGCACGAACCATGCGTCCGAAGAAATATCCGACGCCGGTGAACTCGTCGAGCGTGTCGGCGGCCGCACCGACCCAGCGTACCGGTTCGTCGAAGTCGCGGCGAGGACCATGGAAGTCGAACCGGACGGGGACCTTGCAGTGGCGCAGCAGCGGGTCGGGTTCGCGCGCATACTCCGACGGGTAACGCCAGCGCAGGAATTCCATCTGGTATTCCATGTTCGACTGCCCCGCGCAGACGAACACCTCGCCCGCGTAGACGTCGTGCGCGATCACCGGTTCGTCGCCGCCGTCGACCCGCACCTCCAGCCGGTAGGGGCCGCCGGGCTCCAGCGGATCCAGCTGTACGACCCAGGCTCCATCGTCACCGACCGTCGCGGTGGCGGCGGTGCCATGCACACGCACCTCGATCCGTCGGTCTGGTTCGCCGACGCCCCACACGTTCGCCGGCATGCCGGACTGCAGTACGCATCCCTCACCGAAGAGGGGATTCAAGCTCCAAGTATTTTCCACGGTCATATCCACCCTTCCTTCTCTCGGCACCTCACCAGGTGCGGTACTCCCCCGCCAACGCCAGGAACGCGAAGGCGTAGAGGAAGTTGTCGTAGTAGCGACGCGTGCCGGTGCGAATCGGGGTGTCCCACAACAGGCGCACCCAACGAATCGCGTTATCGAGCGCGTCCGGCTCCTGCGAGTGCATCGCGGCGAGCGAGCCTTCGGCGGTGGCGGCGATGAAGCCGACCGGGTGCAGCACGGTCTCGTCCACCGGCGTGCCGTCGACCGCGTAGACGCAGGTGCGGTCGTGTTCGAGGAAGAACCGCTGCAGCCGCGCGTTCGCGTCGCACAGGTCCGGCACGACGCCGTTCCACAGGCAGTCCAGTCCGATGTTGCCGGCGGTGCGGTAGGCGTCAGAGTAGAAGTGCCAGTGGTCGCGTTCGTCGACGTGCGGCGTGCCGTCGTAGTTCGAGTATTCGGGGTTCATGCCGGTCTGCGGGTGGCAGGCGGTGACCAGGTACTCGCGGCTCGCCTTGGCGGCCTGTGCCCAGAACGGACGGTCGGCCTCATCGGCACGTTCGGCGAACACCTCGTAGAAGTGCGGCAGATGGTAGGACGGGTCGGTCCATTCGGTTTCCGGGATGAACTTGATCAAGTGATTCTCCGGATTCCACATCGGATACCCTTCGCCGTCCTCGCCCTGGTGCACGCACGTGTGCAGGATCGAGCGGGCGTGGCGGGAGTACTCGTACACCCCTTCGCCGTCGCCCCAGCGCGCGGAGGCCAGGAACAGGTCCATCGCGAAGTACTCCTCGCCGTCCGGGGCCGGGCCATCGGCGTTCGGCACGCCGCTGGGGTCCACCGACCAAGCGAAGTAGCCCTTGTGCAGACCTTCGGTCATGAACATGTACTTCATGACCCAGCCCCACAGCTTGTCGAACACGTCCTTGCGGCCGTACTGCACGGCGATCATCATGGCGTAACTCATGCCCTCGGTGCGCACGTCGTGGTTGCCGGTGTCCATCACATAGCCCAGGCCTTCGTCGTTCTCCCAGTAGATTTTGTCCGGGCCTTCGAACATCTCATACCAGTTGCGTTCCAGACGGGCCTTGATGGCCTCGCGGCTGTAGCCACACTGTTCGAACAGGCTGGTTTCGGAACCGTTGTAATCAGTCATGTGTACTCTCCTTGTGCTCTTGTGATTCAGTTGGTCGTCGCGCTGCCCCATTGCAGCAACGCGTTGCGTTCGGCGTTCGTGCTCCAGTCGCGGATCATGCGGGTCCGCTGCCCGAGACGCATGGCGTCATCGCCGAACGGGGCGTACCGTGTCCATTCCGGCAGCGGTGTACCGTCTGCATCGGGGCCGTTCGGGTCGCCGGTGGCGGCGAAGTTCGTCCAGTAGGCGACCATCCGGCGCGACAGGTCGTAGTGCCATCCGACGAACGGACGCCAGCAGGCGGCCAAGGTGCCGAACGAGAACCACAAGTCCGACGAGTGGAAAGCTCCGGCGTCGTCCCCGGGCATGGTCACGTCGAACCGATAGTAGTACGGTGCTTTGCGTCCGCTGCGAATCCACTCGGCGATCAGTTTGAGGTTGCCGACCTCGCCTGCGGGCAGCTGGGTGCCGTCGGCGTCGTCCTCCATGAACTCGCCGGTGGTGTTGCCTAGCATGATCTCGACTTCGTTCTGCTCCCCTCGTGCGATGGTGCGCGCGAACTGGTCGGTGAGGAACCGTCCGTCCACGCACGGCACCCAATTGACCATCATCGACCATTCACCGTCGCGGCCGGAATCGGGCGGCACCGGCAGGTCCTCGGCCGCCTTGAGCAGGTCCTCGGCCGGCACCTGGCGCGCCTCGTCGAGCGAGGAGACGCCCAGCGCGGCGAACAGCCGTTCGGCGTTGCGGTGGGATTGGTCGAAGGACTGCTGCTGGCGGTTGAACATGCCGAGGCCGGCGCCGGACTGCATGATGGCCCGACCGAACAGGCCCTTGTTCATCGGCGAGCAGATCTGCGCGAGCACGCTGCCCGCGCCCGCCGACTGGCCGAAGATGGTGATATTCTCCGGGTCGCCGCCGAATGCGGCGATGTGCTCACGCACCCATTGGACGCCGGCGTGCTGGTCCAGGAGTCCGAAGTTCGCATACGGGGCGTCGTCCTGACGCGCCTGCGACTCTTCGCGCAGCCACTCATGGGTCAGGAAACCGAATACGTTGAGCCGGTAAGCCACAGAAACCACCACCACGCCGCGACGCGCGAGCGCGGTGCCGTCGAATTCTTTTTCTGCGGTGCAACCGGTCTGATACGCGCCGCCATGAATCCACACCATTACCGGCAGCGGTCGGTCTGCAATCATCCGCACGTCCTCGCCGCTGCCGCGCAACGCCGGGGTCCACACGTTCACATACAGACAGTCCTCATCGAGGGCGATGGCAGGATCCGTGCCCCATTCACGGTCGTAGAATTCGTTCGAATCACCGGGCGTGGGCTGCGGACAGGCGGGGGCGAAGTCATGTGCCACCAGTGTGCCCTCCCACGGCTCTACCGGCTGCGGCGCACGCCAACGCAGATCGCCGACCGGAGGTGCGGCGAATGGGATGCCGCGGAAGACTGTGATCTCGGGTTCCGACGCCGCGATGCCTTCGACGGCGCCGCAGCCGGTATGGACGATGCGTAGCATGATCAGCTCCTTTGCTTGTGGTTCCAAAACCCGATCAGCGTGCGCGCCGGGTGATTGCGAACCGGTTGGTTCCCGGATGCAGTTCGGCGAACGGCCCCGGTAGTACCGTGTGATTCCGCTGCTCGCCGGTGATGTCTGTGTCGAATAGAATCGGGGTGCCGTCCGGGTTCTCGTACAATGCCTCGACGATGCGCGGCGTTCCTAAATCCGCGGTGCCGACGAGCGGCGTACGTTCGGTTACCAGCGCGGCGGGCACCTCCACGCTCACCACCGGACCGTCGTCACTCTCCTCCACGGTGATGGCCAGCGGCGCGTCAATGCCAGCCGTATCCCGTTCCTGCTCCGCCACCGGCACTCCGCAGTAGGCGTTGCCACCGACGTACAACGGCTGTACCGGGGATGGATCGCCTCCTCCCTGCAGTCCTTCGGCCACGGCTTTGTGAATATTGGCGATGTATCCCTCCATTGACGTCGGGTATCCGGCGTACGCTTCAAGCGCGACCTCGCCGGGGCAGTCCTCGCCGCCGTCGGGCTGGGTGAACACATTGTTGTAGTACCGGTCATCGCCGCCGGAGACGAACGCGCAGCCGGCCACCTCGGTGGTGTGTGGGAAATGGTAGGGCGTGGAACGGTCCATCACGCGGTGCAGGTCGATGCGTCCCGCGATCAGGTTGTGCACCAGCGCGGTGCCTTGGGCAAACTGCTGGAACGTGCACGGCGAGGCGAACACGTTGTTGTCGAGCAGGCACGGGCCGTGGGTGACCTCGATCATGACGTCGCGTACGTTGTGGTGCATCACGTTCGAGCTGACACGCGTGCCCTGCGCCTGCCAATCCAGCCACAGGCCAAGCGAGCAGTCGTGGATGTCGTTGTGGTGGATCTGCGTGTCGAGCGCGGCGTGGAACTTGATGCCGGCCACCTCCCAGCCGAAGAATTCGCGTTTGAGGCCGATGTGGTGGCAGTGGTTGTAGGCGATCTCGCTGAACGCGCAGCCCATATGGCCGACGATAGCGTTCTGTCCGCAGTGGTGGATGGTGTTGCCGATGACCTGGTGGCCGCCGACCACGCCCTTGGCCCAGCCGACGCGCAGGCCCTTGAACACGGCTTCGAGCTGGTACTGGTAGCCGGTCTTGCGTTCGGTGCGGTACCACTCGTTGTCTCCGGTGGAAGCCTCCTTGCCCAGGCAGACCGCCGAGCATTTGGCGTCGTGCAGGACGTTGTCGCGGATAATCCATCCGCGCGCCCAGTTGGGGCCGACCATGCCGATCTGCGGGGCTGTGGGCGGCGCCCACGGCGTGGCGGCCTGCGCCATCTCGAATCCGATGACGCTGATGTAGTCGATATGGGTGCGCGAGGGGAAGAAGCAGCTGCGGCGCACATTGATCTCGACCATCTCAGCGTTGGGGTCGGCCCCTTGGAAGTTGGCCCAGATGGTGGTGGTTTCGGCGCGTTCGTCGACCTCGCAGTACCACACGTAGCGCGTCTGGTCGGGGTCGTCCACCGGGCGGGGGATCTGCAGCGCGTTGTCGGTCAGCGTCGTGCGGATCTGCGGGTCGTCGAGCTCGGCGGGGTCGGTGACCTCGTAGAACGACCGGCCGTTGAGGTAGACGTCACCCAAATGCTTCGGCGCGTCGGTGTTGCGGTCCGGCGTGTTCAGCCAGTCGCCGAAGATCGGTTCGCGGTACGGGTTGAACGCGCCGAAGAACGTGTTGGACAGCGTCACCTTCCACACATTGCCGCGATCGCGTTCCCAGGTGGTGATGCGTTCGGATCCCTTGATGACGGGGCGCTCCCCCTCGGCCGCGCGATAGGTGATGCGCTCCAGATTACTGACGCCGCCGTGGGCGGGATCAACCTGTTCGCGGTAGACGCCCTCGTGCACGATGACGGTGTCCCCCGGGCGGGCCAGTTCGGCGGCCTTCGAAATCGTGGCGAACGGGTGCGCGAGGTCGCCCGCAGACAGATCGTCGCCATCGGGACGGACGTGGAACTCGAAAGCCATGATGCTGCAACTCCTTTGTCGTTGGCGTTTAGAAATCCGGCCGCACCGGCGCGGCCACCCATCATACAGCGTTATACTTTACGGTTTTTTCAAGCGTTCCCTCGATGAGGGGGGTGCCGGATGTCTTCCGGCTGAGGGAGGGAGACGGGAATCCGCCTCCCTCCGGCGTTGCGCGTCGCCTCCCCCGCCGGAGGGAGGCTGGAACTCACAGCTCCTTGTAGTCGAAGTGGTCGAAGGTGGCCACCTCGCCGTATCCGGAGTAGTCGACCGCGGCCAGACCCACGAATGCTCCGGTGAAGAAGCCGCCATATGTCTGGTTCACGTAGTCGTCGGAAAGGATCTTCGCATCCAGCTTGACCGGCAGCTCGGTCCAGGTCTGCCCGTCGAACGAGTACTCGTAGGTGTACCACTGGGTGCGCACCTTGGCGCGCAGCCACACACGCTCGACACCCTCGGGCACGACCACGGCGTTCTCGCGCAGGAACGAGGTGTAGTTGTTGCGGTCGTTCTGCGCCACCTCGATCACGCGGCACTTGCGGTCCTCGTCATACGTGACGAATGCCCACGACCAGTGCTGGTCGTTGTAGTAGTTCGTCAGACCGGCCATCGCCTGGTAGGTCTTCGGGTCGAACTCGACGCACGTTTCGGCGTCGAAATCGAACGCCTGCCAGCGGCGGGCCACCAGCGACAGGTCGAACAGGTTGCACAGCGAGCCCTGACCGATCAGTCTCAGGCTGCCGCCACCGACCGAACCCATCTTCTCGTCGAACGGCACACGCAGCGTATTCCAACGCGGGTCGAGCGTATCGGACTCGAACTCGTCGTGCTGGTCGCGGGTCTCGGGCGCAACCGTCTCGATTGCGTCCTTCGGGGCCTCCACGTAGCGTTCGCCGCCATGGCCACCGACGATGTACGGCCAGCCGTCCTCGTCCCACTCGACCTTCTGGATCGCGGTCTCGCGGCCTAGCGTGCACCAGCCGCGCGGGTCGGTGAACGACTCGGTCTCGTGGTGCCACGGGCGGCCGCACAGCGAGGCGTAGTACCATTCGCCGGACGGGGTGTCCACCAGGGCGCCGTGGCCCTGCTTCTGCAGGTAGCTGCGCGGGGTGTCGAAATTCGTGATGAACGGGTTCGTGGGCGAGGCCTCGAACGAGAGCTCATCGAGCGTGCGGGAGCGTGCCACGACCTCCTGGTGGGTCCACACGGTGCCGCCCTCGGCCGCGAACAGGTAGTACCAGCCGTTGATCTTGTACAGGTGCGGACCCTCGACGAGCTTGACGTCGTCGCCCATCCAGATCGTGCGGGCCGTCTCCGGCTTCAGCTGCATCGTCTCGACGTCGAACTCGGTCAGCGTGATGCCGTGGAACGCATGCTTGTACTCGCGGTGATCCCAGGTCTGCTGCACCAGGTACTTGCGGCCGTCGTCGTCATGGAACAGGCTGGCGTCGAAGCCCACGCCGTTGACGCGAATCGGACCGGACCACGGGCCGTGGATGTCCTCGGTGGTGGCCAGGTAGTTGGTGCAGTCCTTGAACGCGCCGTTGACGACCTTCACGTCGGTGTAGATCAGCCAGAACTTGCCGTCGGCGTAGCTCAGGTCCGGGGCCCAGATGCCGCCGGAGGCCGAGTTGCCGCGCATGTCGAGCAGCTCGGTGGTGTTCAGCGCGGCGGGCAGCGGGTTCCAGTGGACCATGTCCTTGGATTCGTGCAGCTGCACGCCGGGGAACCATTCGAACGTGGAATTGGCGATGTAATAGGTATCGCCGACGCGGATCATCGACGGATCCGCATAGAAACCGGTGAGCACCGGGTTGGAAATCTTCATGTGTGCTCCTTGGGAAACGAATGACGGGGAAGGGCATCCCCTCCTTCGGGGATGCCCTTCCCGGACGACCGATCAGCCCTTGACGGCGCCGGTCAGACCGCCGACGATCTTCTTCTGGAAGATCGTGAAGCAGATCAGGGCCGGCAGCATGGCCAGCGACGTGAACGCCAGCACGGCGGCCGTATCGACCGAATGCTCCGAGCTGAACATGGACACGCCGAGCGGCAAGGTGTAGTTGTCGGAGCTGCTCAGGACGAACAACGGCAGCATGTAGCCGTTCCAGCTGCCCACGAACTGCAGGATGCCGACGGTGGCCACGCCCGGCATGGCCAGCGGGATGACCATGCGCCAGAAGAAGCCGAGACGCGAGCAGCCGTCGAGCAGCGCCGCCTCCTCGAGCTCGTTCGGGATGGACTGTAGGAAGGGCACCAGGATGATGATGGTCTGCGGCAGGCCGAACGCGATCTGCGGCAGGATGATGCCGGCGAGCGAGTTCGACAGGCCGAGGTTGCGGATCATCAGGTACAGCGGCGTGATGCCGACGGTCATCGGGAACATCAGGCCCGCCGAGAACAGCGAGTACATGAGCGGCGCGTACTTGAACTTGTAACGCGCAATCACGTAGCTGACCATGATGCCGAGCACGACCACGCCCAGCATGGTGAAGATCGCGACGATCAGCGAGTTCTTGAGCTCGACCCAGAAGGTGTCGCTCTGCGCCACATTGACGTAGTTCTGGATGACCCACGGATCCGGCAGACCCGACGGGTTGTTGGTGATCTGCGAGTTGGTGCGGAAGCCACCGATGATGATGTACAGCACCGGGACCGTGCAGATCGCGACCAGAATCACCGAGAGCAGATAGACGACCGGGTGGCCCCACGGGGTCTTCTGCGAGACGCGGTAACCGTTGGCCTTGGTGTATTGAGTGTTCTTGGCCATCTCACTTCACCTCGCTTGCAGCCAGCCGCTGCGCTTCCTTGGCACGCTTGGCGGCGCGCTTCTTGGCCTGCTTCTCTTCGGTCAGGGCACCTTCCAGATCGCGGTTGAGCACGAACTTCTGATAGACGAGCGCCACGACCAGGGAGATGATGAAGATGATGATCGCGACGGCGGAACCGTAACCGTAGTTGCCGGAATCGCGGCCGTTGCGCACCATGTAGGTAGCCATCGTCGAGACGCCTGCGGTCTCGGAGATGTAGCTGCCCCAGATGATGTTGACCAGATCGAACAGCTGCAGCGAGCCGATCATCGACAGGAACACCCAGATACGCAGGGTGGGGGCCAGCAGCGGCAGCGTGATGCTCCACTGGGTCTGCCAGAAGCCGGCGCCATCGACCTTGGCCGCCTCGTACAGCTCCTCCGGGATGGATTGCATGCCGGCGAGCATGAGGATGACGGCGAAGCCGATGTACTTCCAGCTGATGATGACCAGCAGCGTGATCATGGCGATCTTCGGGTCGGCGAGCCAGTCGGGGCCGTCGATGCCGATGTAGGACAGCAGCTCGTTGACGGCGCCGGTCTTCTGCAGCAGCAGGCTCCAGCCGGTGCCGACGATGACCTCGGAGATCACGTACGGCACGAAGATGAGCGTACGGACCAGACCGCGGCCCTTGAACTTCTGATTGAGCAGCAACGCGAACAGGATGGCGACCGGGGCCTGAATGACCAGCGAGCCGATGACCACGATGAACGTGTGGCCGAGGGCGGCCTGGAAGGTCGGATCCTTAAGCGCGGTGATGTAGTTGTCAAGGCCGGCGAACTCACCGGTTTCGAACGGCATGCCGAAACCCTTCCACCGGTAGAAGCCGTAGTAGAAACCGAGAATCAGCGGCAGGATGACGAAGCCGACGAATACGATGATGGCCGGCGCCGCAAGCAAGAGAATCTCGAGATTGCGCTGCAGCTTGCCATTGCTCGGCTTCTTCTCCTTCTTGGCGGAGCGGGGCCGGGCCGCTTCCGCTTGGATTGCACTTGTCATGGCATCTCCATTGATTGTCTGTTGAATGCTGTGAAAAGGGACGGCGGCTGGAACCGGTCGGGGGTGGTCCGTGTCTTCTTCGGTCCGAACCATTCGCCCGTCGGTTCCGGCCGCCGTATTCAGTCAGAGCGTGCCTCGGCTATATCAGCCCTTGGCAGCGGCGTCGTTCATCGCCTTGACGATGTCCTCCGGGGTGCCGGTGCCGGAGAGCATGTTCACCACGCCGGTGTTCAGCGCGGTGCCGATGTTGGCACCGAGCGAGGTGTCCATCCACAGCTTCATACCGTCGGAGGCGTTGAGCGCCTCAATCAGGCCGGCCAGGCTCTCGTCCTCGACGTCGGCCTGCGACTCGGCGCTGGCCGGGATCGTGGAGAACGCGGTGGCGTACTTGTCCTGCCACTCCTTCTCAGCCATCTTGTTCACGAAGTCGATCGCGATCTCCGGGGCCTCCGGGTTCACGCCGAAGCTGGTGGCGGCACCCATCAGGGCGCCCTCCTCACCCTCGCCGTCTTCGACGGACGGGAAAGCGAAGAAGCCGAGGTCGGCCATCGGCTGCTGATCCGGAGTCAGGTCACGAACCACACCCGGCTCCCAGGTGCCCATAAGCTCCATGGCGGCCTTGTGGTTGGCCAGCAGACCGGCCGACGAGCTCGCGCCCTGCTGGGCGGTGGTGGTCAGGTAGCCCTCGTTGAAGTAGCCGGCGTCGTTGATCTCCTGCAGTTTCTCACCGGCTGCAGTCCAGCATTCGGCGGAGAAGTCCTTGTTGGCCATGCTCTCGTCATAGACGTCCGGGGAGCAGATGCGCAGGGACAGCCAGTAGTACCAGTGGGCGGCCGGCCAGGCGTCCTTGGCGCCGACGGCGATCGGGTCGATGCCGGCATCCTTGAGCTTCTGGCAGGCATCCATCAGCTCCTCCCAGGTGGTCGGCACCTCGGTGATGCCGGCCTGGGCAAACAGATCCTTGGAGTACCAGATACCGCCGGGCTGGACGGTGGTCGGCACGCCGTAGATCTTACCGTCATACGTCGCCGAGTCGAGCGAGGCGGCCATCTGGGTCTTGACGGTGTCACTGATCTTGTCGGTCAGGTCCATGAGCTGGCCGGCGTCAATCATGTCCTGATCCTTCTGTCCACCGAGGGTCATGAACACGTCCGGGCCGGAACCCAGATCCTGCATGGCGGTAGTCAGCTTGCCCTCGAAGTCCTCATTCTGGATGGCCTCGATCTGGACGGTGACGCCCTCGTGCTCCGACTCGAACGCCGCGGCGAAATCCTCCCAGTACTGACGACCGTCACCTGCGGTGGCGTTGTGCCAGAACACGATGGTGTTGTCGTCGGCGGACGAGCCTCCGCCGCCGCAGGCGGCCATGCCCAGCACGGCAGCGGCCGAAACACCGGCGGCCAGAATCCTCTTAAACTTCATCGTTCCTCCTATATGCCGTTCGAAACCGCAGCCACCTCGGCGACCCGACGCAGCGTCCTTTCTCCCGGGCTCAGGAACCTTCCGCCGTTGTGCAGCGTTACGGCCCGTCGAACCCGATCGTCTCGCGATTCCGAATTCTATTTTTTCCGAAAACTTTCATTGTTTTCGATAGAAAACATACTATCGCGAGTTAGTTAAATCGTCAAACTTACAGCGCGCGGCGTGTCGCGGCCCACGCCCTAAACCCACTCCCACACACCCCGCCTGCCGCAGAAGCATCGGTGCAAACGTTTGACATCGCTTGATTACGGCATTATTTCAGTCTTTCGTACATCCCCCACACCGCCCAGCACCCCCATCAAGCGGCCACACATCACCCGCCCAGACATCTACCGCCGTCTCGACAGCCACCGACGACACTCTACATTCAACACTTTCCGAACATTTTCGAAAGTTTTCGACGCTTTCATGTTTTCAGACGGCACTCTTCGTGTGTTGTCGAAAATTTCGATATACTGGACTCCGGTATTCACGAATACGTTGTACGTCATATCGTAGAAGGGGTTGCATATGCCCGACACCGCACGTCGTCACCGAGCGTCGTCCAAATCCACGCAGCTGGCCGACATCGCCGAACGCACCGGGTATTCCCTGGCCACGGTCTCCAAGGTGCTCAACGGCCGCAGCGACGTGGCCGCCGGCACCCGCCGGATCATCGAGGAGGCGCTGCGGGACAGCGGCTACACCAAGCGCATCTCCACCACCAAGAACCGCAAGCTCATCGAAGTCGTGTTCCAGAACTTCGACAACATCTGGTCGCTGGAGGTGCTGCGTGGCATCGTGCACGAGGCCAGCGCCCATGAGATGAGCGTCGTCACCACCGAAAGCGGCGACCGCTCGCACCCCGATTCCCGGTGGGTCGAAGGCGTATTGCGCCGTCAACCGCTCGGCGTGGTGCTGATCTTCTCGAACCTCACCGAATCGGAGAAATCACGCCTGCAGGCGTTCAACATCGACTATGTCACGCTCGACCCGGCCGGCGACCCCTCCCCCGACAACCTCTCCGTACAGGCCGATAACTGGACCGGCGGCATCATCGCCACCCGTCACCTGCTCTCCCTGGGGCACACCCGCATCGGCATCATCACCGGACCGAACTCCATGCTGTGCTCCAAGGCGCGACTCGACGGCTACAAGGCGGCCCTGGACGAGCACGACATCCCCTTCGACCCCGACCTGGTGCGCGAAGGCGACTTCTCCACGGCTGGCGGCTACCTGCAGGGACTGTCGCTGCTCAAGAACTCCGCCAAACGCCCCACGGCCATCTTCGCAGGCAGCGACCTGCAGTCCATGGGCGTCTACGAGGCGGCGCGCACGCTGGATCTGAAGATCCCCGAGCAGCTGTCCGTCATCGGATTCGACGACGTGCAGACGGCGGCGTACATGGGCCCGGCGCTGACCACGGTCCGACAGCCGCTGCAGGACATGGCCGCCGCGGCCGTGCGCATGATCATCGACAAATCGCACGGCCGACCGATTCAGAACCGTTCCATCTACCCGACCACGCTGATCGTCCGGGACAGCACGCGTCCATTGGATCCGAGCGAACCGCACTGAACGGCCCCGCACGCCCAACCTTCCATCACGGTGCCAACATGGCCAGCGGCACCACGGCGCTGACGAGCGACCATCGTCGTCCGTCAGCGCACGCGTTTGATCGAGTAGAACAGGGCGCTACTCAGCAACACAACCACGGCTTGGGCCACAAACACGGCACCATACCCGAACTGGCCGATCACCGACGCGGCAACGAACGAAGCACCAACACCGCCCAAAGTGTTGGCTAGGTTCAGGAAACCCAGGTCCTTGGCGGCCGCCTCGGGGTTGGGTAGCACGATGACGCTGATTGTCTGGATCAGCGAGGAGTTCGCGCCAGTGGCGATGCCGACAATGATCGAGAAGACGATCAGCCCTGCCGGAGTCGGAAACACAAACGGCACCAACGCGCCAACAGCGATCATGCCAGTCGTGGCAACGGCCAGCTGCTTCGGCCGCCCGATCCGGTCGGCGAGTGGCCCGGCCCCCAGGCAGCACACCAATCCGATGATCAGCGTGATTGACGAGTTCACCGACAGCAGCCGTTGGGCGCCCGCCTGATCAAGGCCGAGATAATCCTGCAGGATATACAGCATGTAGTTCGACACCATCGAGCTGCCCACCACCAGCAGGAACCGTGCGGCCAGGGTCTTATAGAAATCGGTGGCATTGCGCGTGGGGAACATGGACATCGTCACCAGTTCGCGCTTGCTGAACGGGGCGACCGGCTCATGGAGATTCGACCGCTCCCCCGCCAGCAGCGCGGAGACCACGCCGCCGATCAGCGCGATGGCGGCGAAGACCTCCACGCCCAGCGTCACGTCGCCCAGGAACTGGGCGGCCAACAGGATGCCAGCCTGCCCGCCGATCGTCTGCCCCAATCCGTAGGCCGAGGAGGCGGTGCCGCGCCAACGGGCCGGCACTCGGTCGGACAGCTGTGCCACAATCGCGGCGGCTACGCCGTTGACCACGAATTCGTAGACGCACCACCAGGCCAGCATCACCGGAATCGTCTCGGCGCGCGAGTAGATCAACAGCACCAGGCACGACAGGATCGAGCACCCGATAATCCACGGCTTGCGCTTGCCGAATCGCGTGCGGGTGCGATCCGAACAGGCACCCAGCGCGATGTTCGAGAACAGCGCGACGATCATCGCGACTGTGGAGAACATCATGACCAGCGGCACCTTGTTCACCGGATCAATCTCGGATATCTTCTGCGGCAACAGCGTGGCAATCGCACCCTGATGCGGCAGCAGCCAGCTGGCCGGACCAATCACCAGCGAGACGACGAGCCTCCACGGCAGACGCTCATCGGCATTCGTCACATCGGCGTTCGATGTCACCGTTCCCTCTCATCCACCGGCACGCCGGCCATGCAGCCGACGAAACCGCCGGCCCACTCCGTGCTCAGGAACCGCGCGTCGTACCGGTCAAGCACCACGCCCGCGGCGCAACCGTCCTCGCCGGCAGCAACGTGCGCGGCCGCCTCACGCACGTCGCCGTCATAGGTGAACAGCGTCAGCACATTGCGGTGCAACAGCAGAGCCACACCCGCCATCCCGGGCTGCAGCGGACCATACTCATGTTCCTGCGTCTGACCAGCGCGCACAATAGTGCAGGTCACCCGACGGCTGGAGTCGGCGTCGGACATCGGTTCCACACGCACAGTGACATGATGCGTGGAGTTCTGGCGGACGATCAGCGTGCCGCATGCGGGCACGGGGATCACGCAATCATCGGATGTGACGCGGGCGTAGCGCACGCCGCGCTCGGCGCGGACGATCTCCACGGCCGTGCCATCCACATCCATCACCGGGCGGGCCTCATCCGCCGACACCGGTTCGGATACGGACGCGCCGATGGCTACGCGTGCGGCGCGGTCGTCCTCGACCAGCACCATGTCGGCGGACGGGAACTGCCCGGCCGGGACATCCTGTGCGATCGCGATGCACTTGGGCAAACGGCCCAAGCCAGGGGCCACCACGGGCCATCCCGGATCGCCTTGCGGAGTGGAGGGGGCGCCGCCACCATCCAGCTTCCAATCGGCGGGGTTGTGCTCCCAGGTCAGCGGGGCGATGAACGGCTCGCGCCCCAGATAGCTCAGCAGCTCGCCGGGATCGGCGCCCTTGGTCTCGCGCACGCCGAGACTCACAATCCACCAACCCAACTCCGGATGATGGATCAGATCGGTGTGGCCGACGCACTGCACCTGTTCGGCCAGACCCAGCTGGCGGTGGGTCAGAATCGGGTTCTTCTTATTCGCGTGGAACAGGCGGCGGTGGGTGTCCAGCACGCAGCGCTCGTTGTCGCGCGGCGCGGGGATTGGCGTTCCGCTGGCCTGGACGTCACGCTCGAACTCCCCCATGGCCGCCTTCAGCCCGTTCGGGGCGTACACGCGCATGACCATCTCGCTGTGCTCGAAGCTGGTGCCGCCCTCGGCGGTCATCAGGTACACGTAGTCGTCGATCCGGTACAGGTGCGGTCCCTCGGCCCACACCGCCTCGACGCCGTATCCGCGCCAAATCACGGTCTTGCCGCAGCCGGCCGCCTCGCCGTCGTCGATCAGCGTCCAAGTTTCGGGATCGATGCGCTGCGTCCAGACCTCGGTCTGGCCCTCCCACTGCGGGTCAACGGCGGGGCGGGTCTGCGTCCAGTACACCGAACCGTCGGAGTCCTCGAAGACGTCCGGGTCGATGCCTTCGGCGCCGTCAATCCAGTACGGGCCGGACCACGGGCCCTCGAGCCGTTCCGCTGTGATGGCGAAATTACCCTCGGCTCGAATCGCAGCCTCAAGTTCGTTATCCGTCACACCGCCACGACGTGCCGCCTCGGCGTCGATGCGGGCGATGGTGCAGACGATCACGTACTTGCCACCGACCTTGCGCAGCGTCGGCGCATATACGCCGCCGGAATCCTCGACGAACGGGATGAGCAGGCGGCGCGCCATCGCCTCGTCAATAGCGTCGGCAAGGTGCGTCCAGTGACCCAGATCGTCGGAGACGTGAATCGGCAGTCCGGGAACCAGCTCGAACGAGGAGTTGACCATGGCGATCCGGTTGCTGTCGACGTCCCACATCCAGGTCGGGTCGGGGTACATGCCGGTCAGGACCGGGTTGGTGATGGTGGTGATTGCTGAAGAAGAAGTGGTAGTCATCGTCTTTGATCCTTGGGTGGCGGCCTGCAGCCGAAGGGCGTTCTGGGTTCGAAACTTTCATACAGCGTTGTACCGAAAGGTTTGAAACTTTCGGTGGGCCGAAACGGGAGAACGCCCACGGGTTGTCCCGCAGGCGTTCTCTCGATCAATCGGAAGGAAAAGGAGAAAGGAGTAAGAAAAATGACCGGCGACGGCCGCCGGCCGGACCTTACCGCATGTCCGGCCGGGGCATTCACCGTTTGGTTTGGGCCTTGAGGCCCGGAATCATCACGCCTCGGCGAGGGCGTCGATGATGTAGTTGTTGATCGTGGCCTTGACGGACTCCAGGTGATCCGACTTGGTGGCCTCGATGAGCTTGGCCTGCGGGATGTCGAGAGCGTACTCCTCCAGGGAAGCCAGCGTGGCGGTGCCATCCTCGATGGTGGCGCCGATGCCGGAATCGTAGGAAGCGTAGCGCTCGGCCTGCAGGTTCTGGATGAACTTGTCCTCGTGCATCTTCGCAGCGACCAGCAGGCCGGCGGCGAAGGTGTCCATGCCCGCGATGTGCGAACGGAACAGGTCCTCGGCGTCGAAGGAGGTACGACGCGGCTTGGCATCGAAGTTCAGGCCACCGTGAGGACCGATCTGGCCCTCGTCGATGACCTCCCACATCACGGTGGTGGTCTCCATCAGGTCGGTCGGGAACTCGTCCATATCCCAGCCGATCAGCTTGTCGCCCTGGTTCGCGTCGAGCGAGCCGAGCACGCCGGCCTCACGGGCCGTGCGAATCTCATGCTGGTAGGTGTGGCCGGCCAGGTTGGCGTGGTTGCCCTCGAGGTTCAGCTTCATGAAGTCGATGTCGTAGGTCTTCAGGAAGGCGATGGCGGTGGCGGCATCGAAGTCGTACTGATGCATCGTCGGTTCCTTGGCCTTCGGCTCGATCAGGAACTGGGCGTCCAGACCGATCTCCTTGGCGTACTCATGGCACATGTGGAAGAACTTGGCCATGTGCTCCTGCTCACGCTGCATCTGCGTGTTCCACAGGTTCTCGTAGCCTTCGCGGCCGCCCCAGAACACGTAGTTCTCGGCGCCCAGGCGCTTGGCGATCTCCAGGCTGTGCTTCAGCTGGCCGCCAGCGTAGGCGTAGATGTCAGCGAACGGCGAGGTCGAGGCGCCGGAGACGAAGCGCGGGTTGGTGAACAGCGAGGAGGTGTTCCACAGCAGCTTGACGCCGGTGGCCTTCATGTTCTCCTCGATCTTGTCGACGACCTTGTCCAGGTTGGCGTTAGTCTCACGCAGGGTGTCGCCTTCCGGAGCGATGTCGCGGTCATGGAAGCAGAAGTACTCGGCGCCGAGCTTGGTGAAGAACTCGAAGGCGTAGTCGACCTTGGCCAGAGCCTCGTCGAGCGGGTTGGAGTACTTGCCGTACCACGGACGGTGAGCGGTGCCGGTGCCGAACGGATCGACGAGCTCCTGATCGAAGGTGTGCCACCAGGCGACGCCGAAGCGCAGCCAATCCTTCATCTTCTTGCCGGCGACGACGCGGTCGGCGTCGTAGTAATGGAAGGCCAGGCCCTCCTGCGGTCCCTTCTGGCGACCGACGTATTCGATCTTGTCAACATCCCACAGACCCATGGGTTGCTCCTTTGCTGTTGATTCGAGCTGTTATTGTGTCGGCGTTCTTGTGGTCCGCCGTTGCATACATAGTAAGACCATTTACCCAAGTATGTCAATTCGTTTAACTTTATCGGCGTTTCGCGCCACCACGCACCGGTTCCTCCCAATCCATCCCATACACGCAAAGGAGCATCGCATGACATTGCAAACCCTGCTCGAACCGCTCGAGATCAACCATATGACCCTGAAGAACCGCATCATGTTCCCGCCGATGACCACCGGCTATGAGGCACGCGACGGTTCCATCACCGAGCAGAGCATCAACTTCTACAAGCGCGTGGCCGAAGGCGGTGCCTCCTACATCGTGCTCGGCGACGTGACCCCCGTGCACACCATCTCCCCCACGCCCAAGCTCGTGACCGACGAGCAGATCCCCTCGTTCAAGGCGCTGGCCGATGCGCTGCACGAATTTGATTGCAAGCTCGGCCTGCAGGTGTTCCACCCGGAGTATGACACGGTGGCCGTGGCCGAACTCTTCGCCAAAGGCGACATGGCCGGCGCCCGGGCCAAACTGCACCATGACATGCAGCATTACATCAATGAAGTCACCGGCGAACGCCTTCAGGAGATCCTCGGCCACATCACCGCACTGGCCCGCCGCGCCACGCAAGCCGGCGCAGACGCCATCGAAGTGCACGGCGACCGTCTGGTCGGCTCACTGTGCTCGCCGCTGATCAACCAGCGCACCGACGAATACGGCGGCAGCTTCGAGAACCGGACCCGTTTCGCCCGCGCGGTCGTACGCGCCATCCGCGAGGGATCACCGGACATCTGCATCGACTACAAGCTGCCGATCATCACCGAAAATCCCCAGCTCGGCCGCGGAGGCCTGTTCATAGACGAAGCGGTGACGCTCGCCCAACTACTCGAGGAAGACGGCGTTGACACATTCCACGTGGCGCAGGCCAACCACACCGGTAATCTCAACGACACGATCCCCGCGATGGGCACTCGCCCGGAATGCTTCATGGAGCCATATTCCCGCCGCATTAAGGAAGCGGTCCACGTACCGGTCTCCATGGTCGGCCGCATCATGACTCCAGAGGACGGCGCACGACTCATCGAGGAAAACGCCTGCGATTTCGTGGGTTTCGGTCGTCCGATCCTGTGCGACCCAGATTACGCGAACAAGGTGGCCGCCGGCCAAGCCGACCTGATTCGCCCGTGTATCATGTGCAACCACGGCTGTACCGACGCCATCGCCAGCCGTCGGTTCATCTCCTGCGTACTCAATGCCGAGAACGGCTATGAGTATAAGCGTGTCATCACCCCTGCCGAAACGTCGCGGAAGATTGCGGTCGTCGGCGGTGGCCCCGCGGGTATGGAGGCGGCGCGCGTCGCTGCATTGCGTGGTCACGACGTGACGCTGTACGAGCAGGCGGATCGCCTCGGTGGTCAGCTCGGCATCGCCGCCGTACCGCCACGCAAGTCTGAGATGAACCGCGCGACGCGTTGGTACGAGCGTGCCGTGGCCGCGGCGGGCGTCACCGTGCTGCTCAATACCGAAGCCACGCCGGACCGGCTCATCGCCGACGGTGCCGACGAGGTCATCGTGGCGGTCGGCGGACGCTGCGCCACGCCGCCGATCGAGGGCGTGGATATGCCGCATGTGATGGATTCCTGGAAGGTGTTAGCCGGCGAACAGCAGCCGCACGGCCGTGTTGTGGTCATCGGCGGCGGCCTGGTCGGAGCAGAGACCGCCGAGTACATCGCCCAGAGCGATTGCGAGGTGACCGTCGTCGAAATGATGGGACAAATCGCCGCCGAAGAGTCGAGCACTGTCAAACCGTTCATCATGGAGGACTTCGCCGCGCACAACGTGGTGGTCAAGACCAACACCAAGGTCGACCGGATCACCTCCGACGCCGTGGAGGCCAACGAAACGCTGAACCCTCCCGCTCCGGCGGGACGACCCGGTGCCCCAGCCCAGGTACCCGCAGCCGATGCCCCGGAACCGGAGACCCAGGCGATTAGCATCCCCTGCGACTGCGTGGTCATCGCCTCCGGCACCGCACCCGTGACCTTCGACACCGCCGCGCTCGAAGAGCACGGCATCAAGGTCACGCTGGTCGGCGACTGCAATGGCAAGGCTGCGGACATCAACCGCGCCGTGGAGGAGGGCTACCTGGCCGCCATCGCCGCCTGACACACCCGACTTCGTTCGGACTCTGATGCATCGTGACCCTGACACATCCCACAGAACCGCGGAATAACAACGTTTTGGGGAAAGCATCAGAGTCACGATGCATCAGAGTCCGGAGAGTTCGGGAGTGTTGAGCCTCAATGCGTCAGGGTCCGAGGGTGTCAGAGTCCGAGGGCGCCAGAATCCGAAGGTGCCGTGGACCGGGACAGGAACGGGATCCGGGCAGACGCAATCAGCGGAGATCCTTGACGAACCAGTGCTGGCTGCCGGTCAACGGGTAGCCCTGGATCTCCCCAATCTGGCGGTAGCCGTACTTCGGGTAGAAGTCGCGCCCCTGGAAATCGAAGGTGTTGAGCAGCGCATACCGGCAGCCGTGCTCGCGCCCGGCCTGTTCGATGCGGGACAGCAGGTCGCTGCCCACGCCCCGGCCGCGGTGCCCCGGTGCCACGGCCAGCACCTCGATCTCCAGCCATTGGCCGAACATCGTGCCGTATACGCCGCCAATCACCGCGCCGTCATCGTCCTTGGCCGTGATCGCGATCTCCCGCTCGTCCAGGATCTCGAAATGCTCGCGGTTGTAGGCGCGCAGAATCTCATGGATCGAGGATTTCACCGCCTCGTCCGGCTCCATCGCATATTCGAATGCCGTCATTACCCTCAACTCCTTGATGAACGCAATCAATCCGTATGTTGCATCGGTGTTTCACGCCTGCCAGACGCTGCGCCGCTCACGGACGCGGACGGCCGACAAGTACCGCAACCACGCATTGCGCTGCGGCCAACGCCAGCGCCAGCAGCAACGGCGCCGTCCATGCCCCGGAGAGTTCGGCCAGCATGCCGAACGCGGCGGGACCGATCGACGCCAGCAGATATCCCAACGACTGGGCGATACCGGACAATCGGACGGTCTCCTGCGCGGTGGTGCCACGCAACGCGATCAGCGACAGCGCCACCACCAGTGTGGCGCCCTGCCCGCAGCCGCCGATGACGCTCCACACCATCATGGCCTGTGGCAGCGTCAGCATGCCGACATACGCCGCAACCATGGGCAGGCTGGAGACCAGCGCGGCACACACCTGATTGCCGCCGACCTGCATCAGCATCGGCACCAGCAGTCCGGAGACGATGCCAATCGATTGGAACAGGAACAGATGCATGCCCGCCGTTCCCTCGTCGAACCCCGCGCCCGCGGATACGCTTGGCAGCCAGTTGGACATCGTGTAGAACGCCGCCGACTGCAACCCCATATATAAGGTCACCCACCACGTCATCGGCCGACGCCACAGCGGAGCCGGATTCGATGCGACATCGCCGGCCGGCCGCGCATCGTCGCCCGTTCCGCTCCGAGGCACGCGCGCATCCGGACATTTCGACGAATCCCCTGTTTCCGCGGTACTCTTGGCACCCGACGCAGGCGGCATCGCCGCGCGCACGGTCGCAGCGTCCGCCCGAGGCTCCCCGGTCTCGTCGCGACGTATCCCGACGGTCGCCCGATGCGACGTATGCCTCAGACGCACCAGCCACAACGCCAGCACCACCAGCGGCGGCACCGCCCAGAACGCCAGCGACGGCCGCCAGCCGCCCAGCAGGTCGGCCAGCGGCACCGCCGTCGCCCCGGCGATCGCCGACCCCGCGGTGATGCAGCCGGAGTACACGCCGGTGGCCACCGACACACGCTCGCGAAAATCGCGCTTGGCGATGGCCGGAACCAGCACGTTGCCGATTGCGATGGCCGCGCCGACGCCGACCGTGCCCAGCCATACGCAGGTCTGTCCGCCGACCGAACGCACGATATCGCCCACAGCCAGCAGCCCCAACGCCACGGCGACCGTCGTATCCGTACCGATCCGCGCGGTGACGAGCCCCACCAGCGGGCTGATCGCGGCGAACGCCCACAGCGGCATCGCCGCCAGGATGCCTTGCACGCCCTCACCCCAGTTGAGATCCGCGCCGATTCGTGTCAGCAGCGGCCCCACCGCCGCGATCGCCGGGCGCAGGTTCAACGCGACCAGAAATATCAGGGCGGCCCACAACCCGGACACCGGCATCTCGCGCCTTACGCACCGCATCCGCCCCATGCCGCTCCTTTCTCCTTTTCACACCATCCACGGCAGCTGCATCCCGACTCGCCATTGCAAGAAGTCATCATCTTGACCATGCCACATGCCGATGACCGCGTTCATTAAGGTATAGCCGCATCGCGCAGAGAAAAATCATAAAGATTCGGTTATAACTGAAACTTTTTGTATAATACATAATATTTTCAGACGTAGCCGCAACTCCATGGAGGACATCATGATTGTCGAACGTCCGACATATATCCAACAAATCACCCCTTTTATCGGAAAGAACGTCATCAAAGTCCTCACCGGTGTTCGCAGATCCGGAAAATCCACGCTCCTGGACCTCATCAAACCCGTTCTTGTCAGCCACGGAGCCGACGAAGGCAACATCCTGCATCTGCGGTTCGAATCGGAACGTTACGCCGATATCCGTACCAACAACGACCTCGTTGACTACGTTGCTTCGCACGTCGATACAACCCGCCCGGTCACACTGCTGTTCGATGAAATCCAGGAAGTCGATCATTGGGAAAAGGCAGTGCGTTCATTCATGGTTGATTACAACGCCGATATGTACATCACCGGATCCAACGCGTACGTGCTTTCCAGTGACTTGGCGACATTCATTACCGGACGATACGTCACCATCAATGTCTTCCCGCTATCGTTCAAGGAATTTCTTGCCGCCTTGCGCGACGACGAACCGCAAGTGGATCCCCATGTCGCGTTTCGGCGTTACGTCGAGCAAGGCGGCTTTCCGTTCCAGACGGAACTCGAATTCGATCAGTCCTCATCGTTGAAGTATCTGGAAGACCTGTTCTCCACCATCCTGCTCAAGGACGTCGTCAAACGCAACAACATCCGTGACGTCGACCTGCTCGAACGAATCGTCCGGTACGCCATTTGCGAGGAGGGACACCTGATCACACCGAAATCCATTGCCGATTATCTGAAAAGCGAGCGCCGCTCCACCTCTCAGGAAACCGTGGCCAACTATCTCAACGCCGCCGAGCAGGCCTACCTGATCTACCGTGCGCCGCGGCAAGATCTTATCGGCAAACGCATTCTGCAATTCAATGAAAAGTATTACGTGGTGGATCAGGGCCTCAGGCAGGCCATCGGCATGAACAACACGGCCGGTATCGATCAGGTGTTGGAGGGAATCGTGTACATGGAGCTGCGCCGACGTGGATATCAGGTGGCAGTCGGCAAGGTCGGACAAAAGGAAGTCGATTTCATCGCGACCAAAGATACGACTACGGAGTATTACCAAGTCACCTATCTATGTTCCGACGACGCCACGCGAGAGCGAGAGTTCAGCTCCCTGGAGGCAATCGACGACAATTATCCCAAAACCGTGCTCTCGCTGGATGCATTCCCATACTCCCGCAACGGCGTGTTGGGGAAGAACATCGTGGATTGGCTGCTCGGCGACTAAGGCACGTCATTCCTCAACCCAGTGTCAGACGGCGGCGATGCTGACGCAACACGTCGAAGGAGTAGATCACCAGCGCCAGCCAGATCACCGTGAACGAGATGAACCGGCTGGCCGGCACCTGCTCGCCCAGCACCACAATGCCCAGCACCAACTGGATCGTCGGCGTGATGTACTGGCTGAAACTCACCGTGATGAACGTGGCGTGCTTGACCGCGTACGAGGTCAGCACCAACGGAATCACCGTCAGAATGCCGCATCCGGCCAGCAGCAGCCAGCCCCACCACGGTTCCCCCGCCGGCACGCCGAACCGCGGCTGCACGGCGAGCGCCACGAACGCGAACGGCGTCAGCACGCCGGTCTCGAACGTCAGTGATTCGAACGGGTCCAACGGCACGAAGCGTTTGATCAGGCAGTAGCCGCTGTAGCTGAACGTCATCAGCATCGCCAGCCCGGGGAATGCGCCTATGTCCATCACATACAGCACGCCGCCGGCCAGCGCCACCAGCATGGAGACGATGCCCAGCCCCGTCGTCCGCTCCCGCAGGAACACCAATGCCAGCAGCATGTTGATCAGCGGCATCAGGAAGTTCGCCGCACTGGCCTCGGAGGTGTGCCCGATCGACACCAGGTAGATATAAACCACCCAGTCGATCGTCACGAGCACGGCGGCGGCCACCGCGGCGGCGAACACCTTCGGGCGCGCCCACAGCGCCTTCACCGACGTCACGAACCGCGGCCAGCGCCGCGTGGCCAGCATGAACAGCACCATCACCACCGCGGCGGTCACGATGCGGTACAGCATCACGTTCATCGACGAAACGTTCGCAAGCGCCGCCCAGTACAGCGGGAAGAACCCGTACACCACCTCGGCGACCACCATCGCCGTCACACCCTGCGGGGTCTGCACCACCCGGCGGCCGCCCGACGACGGCCGATCACCCCGGCCCGCGCCGCCCGCCGCAGCACCCGTTCCAATACCGTTACGCATACCCTCATTCGTCTTGCTCACCGGATGATGATAACGCGTCATAGATGACATGGATGCCCAACCACCGAGCACGCGAGCCTCCGCGCCGACCCGCGGTGTTAGAGTATGCGTAGCCAGGACCATGGCCGGCGATGCGGCCGCGCGCCGTCGGGACGACGCGGCGGCAGGCATCGCGGCAACAATAGAAGGAGCATCAATGAGCGCGATCGATACCACATGCGTACAGGGCGGCTATCAGCCGGGCAACGGCGAGTCCCGTACCCCGCCGATCATCCAGGCCACGACGTTCAAGTACACGTCCAGCGAGCAGATGAGCCGACTGTTCGACCTGTCGGAGTCCGGATACTTCTACACCCGCCTGCAGAACCCGACGAATGACATGGTGGCGGCGAAGATCTGCGAGATGGAGGGCGGCGCGGCCGCGATGCTGACCTCGTCCGGCCAGGCGGCGAACTTCTTCGCGCTGTTCAACATCTGCAATGCGGGCGACCACATCGTCGCCTCGTCAGCGATCTACGGCGGCACGTTCAATCTGATCAACGTGACGATGCGCAAGATGGGCATCGAGTGCACGTTCGTGAGCCCCGACTGCACGCCGGAGGAGCTGGACGCCGCGTTCCAACCGAACACCAAGGCCGTGTTCGCCGAATCGATCTCGAATCCGGCGCTGATCGTGCTCGACTTCGACAAGTTCGTCTCCGCCGCGCATGACCACGGCGTGCCGATCATCGTGGACAACACGTTCCCCACCCCGATCAACTGCCGTCCGTTCGAGTACGGCGTGGACATCGTGACCCATGCGACCACCAAGTACATGGACGGCCACGGCTCCTGCGTGGGCGGTGCGATCGTGGACTCCGGCAACTTCGACTGGATGGCTCATGCGGACAAGTTCCCGGGCCTGACCACGCCGGATGACTCCTACCATGGCGTGACCTACGCGAAGGATTTCGGCAAGGGCGCGTTCATCACCAAGGCGACCGCGCAGCTGATGCGCGACTTCGGCTCCACCCCGGCGCCGATGAACTCCTGGATCATGGGCATGCATCTGGAATCGCTGGCCGTGCGCATGCAGCGCCACTGCGAAAATGCGCAGAAGGTGGCCGAGTTCCTCAATGACGATCCGCGCGTCAGCTGGGTGCAGTTCCCCGGCCTGCCCGGCGACAAGTACTACGAGACCGCCCAAAAGTACATGCCGAACGGCACCTGCGGCGTGATCTCCTTCGGCGTGCCCGGCGGCCGCGACAAGGTCTCCGCGCTGCTCGACCACTTCAAGATGATCTCGATCGCCACGCATGTGGCCGATGCCCGCAGCTGCGCGCTGTATCCGGCCGGCACCACGCACCGCCAGCTCACCGAGGAGCAGCTGGAGGAGGCCGGGGTCGGCATCGACCTGGTGCGTCTGAGCTGCGGCATCGAGAACGCCGACGACATCATCGCCGATCTCAAGCAGGCGATGGACGCGGTGCTGTAATCGCATTCCGCGCAACCATACATACCGCGGCGTCAAGGCCCGCGACGAGGAACGCCCGTCGCGGGCCTTATCGTATCCGATTCACGGGCGATGCGGAGCCCGCCCCTGTTGCGTCCCGTCTGTCCTGTGTCGACCCTGTTATCGCGGAGGTATGGCGACATGCTTGGCCGACGTCGCCGTACACGCGTCGCCGTCGGCATAGGATGGATAACAGGAACCTGTGATGGAGGACCGGCACCAACCGGAGTACGACCGGAGCCAGCCGGAGTACAACCGTCACCGAGTGGCAGCGGTACACTCCTGGAGGCGCGATGGACAACGACGACTACACGGCCAAGATGACCGAGCTCATCGAACTGATGCGTGTCATCGGCAACGATACGCAACAGTGCGAGGTCAAGGAATGCAAGCGCAAGATCAGCTCCACGATCACCGAGACGCTGTCCGCGTTCTCCAACGGCAACGGCGGGTACATCATCCTGGGACTGAGCGAGAAGGCCGGGTTCACGCCGGTCGAGGACTTCGACGCACGCGCGATGCAGGAGGCGCTGAGCCAGGCCTGCGAGAAACTCACGCCGGTGGTCCGCCCGGTGATCGTGACTTGCCCGTTCGAGGGAGCGAATCTGGTGTTCGCCGTCATCGACGAGATGCTGCCGCGCGAGAAGCCCTGCTTCATCTCCTCGATTGGCCCGCACGGCGGCTCCTACATCCGCACCGGCGACGGCGACCGCAAGATGACCGCCTACGAGGTCGACCGTCTGCTTGAGGAGCAGCGCCAGCCCGAGCACGACATCGCGGTCGTGCCGGAAGCCACGCTCGACGATCTGAATCCCAAACTCGTTCACGCGCTGCTCGAACGCGAGCGCGAACGCCACCCGCATGTATTCGCGGAACGCTCCGACACGGATATGATGCTGGATCTGCGCATCTTGAGACGCGTGCCAGCCGACCGCCCCGCGGACGACACCGTGGAACATGCCGTGAAACATGCGGCGGATCATGCCCCGACGGAAACCTCGGATACGGAAGACGGTGCGAACACCGGTACGGCCATCGGCACGAACACCGGCACGGACGAGACGACACGAATCGCATCCGCACCGCACCCCACGCTCGCGGGGCTGCTCGCCGTCGGCCGGTATCCGCAGAAGTTCTTCCCCCGGCTCAACGTCACCATCGCCGTCTACCCGGGCACCTCACGCGCCGACGTGTTCACCGGCAGCGCGCAGCTTGTCGCCTCCGAAACCATCACCGGCCCGATCCCGGTCATGATCGACGACGCGGTCACCTCGCTGATGACGTGGACGTCCGGCACCAGCGACGCCAATTCCGGCGCACAGCCGTCGCAGCCTCCGATGTACCCGCAGCTGGTCCTGCGCGAGGCCGTCGCCAACGCGCTGACCCACCGCGATTACTCCCCAGACGCGCTCGGCACGCCCGTGCACGTCGACGTGTTCACCGACCGGATCGAGGTGTCGAACCCGGGAGGCCTGTTCGGCGCGGTCTCCAAACAACGGCTCACCCATGAGGCCTCCACCTCCACGCGCAACGCGTTCCTGTTCTCGCTGCTGCAGTCCACCCCCTATCCGGACGGCGGCACCGTGCTGCGGGACAACGGCACCGGATACCTACAGATCGGCGCCGCGCTGCGCAGCGAGGCGCGCGAACCGGTGCGCATCGACAATTCGCTCGATCGGTTCCGCGTCACCATTCCCGGCCCTGTGACAGCCAGGCAGCCAGGCGTCAACGCCCGTCGCGGGACAAGGCCAGCGCCTGGATGCGGTGCTGGAATGTGAACACGCGGTTGATCACATTGATGATCGGCCCGACCAGTAGGGCGGAGATCACCGTGCCGACGCCCACGCCGCGCAGTTCGTGGAAGCAGATCAGGGACATGACCCCGGCGATGACAATCAACGTGATATCGAACGCCGCCTTGACCGTGCCCACGCGGATCTTCGTCACCTGCGCGATAGCACGCACCACGCCCTCGCCCGGCACCACCACCACATTCGGCGCCAGCTCAATGACGATGCCGAACGCCAGCACCACGCAGCCGAGCACCACGCACGCGCACTGCTCCCACAGCGCGGACGGGTTCAGGAAGCCCAGAATCGCCATGCTCACGTCGATCATGGCGCTGAACAGCAGATTCACCAACACCTGCAGGAACTGCGACGGTTTGAATTCACGACGCAGCAGGGCGAGCTGAATCAGAATGAACAGGATATTCCAGATGAATGTGGTCACGCCGAAGCTCAGGAACGGCCACTGCAGACTGGCCACATACGGCACGCTGGAGATGGCCGACGTGCCCAGCGCACCCTTGGTGATCAGGGCCACCCCGAACGAATTGATGACCACGCCCAACGCGAAGAACGCGAACCGCTGCGGCATGTTGTTCATATGGTATGCCTCCTCCTCTTCCGTATCTCGGCGCCTGCACTTGCGGCCTCGCCGTTCCTCCCCCAGGCAGGGACAGGCCGGAACATATCAAAAGCACATGTCTCGACAAACCGGACACCCATTCGATCGTTGCCTGATATTCACGCCCGCGCCGGTCCACGCATATCATGTCGGCATCGACCGGCGCATGGACACGGACACGTCGCCACGGTGAGTAGGATGACGTCGGAAGGAAGGAAACCACATGCTGCTTGCCGTGCTGGGAGTGCTCACCGGAATCGTCACGCCGCTACAGACCGCCGTCAATGCGCGACTGCGCGGAACGTTAGGCGCACCGTTCCGCGCGTCACTGGTGTCATTCACCGTGGGATTGGCGGCCACGACGATTGCGGCGCTGCTGCTCGGGCCGTATCCGCTGGTGCCGGAGTCAGCGCTGCAAGGACCGTGGTGGATGTGGTTCGCCGGCCTCTTCGGTGTGATCTTCATGACCGGGAACATCCTGCTGCTGCCCAAGCTCGGCAGTCTGCAAACCGTGCTGATGCCGGTGCTGGGGCAGATCACGATGGGCCTGCTCATCGACCAGTTCGGCTGGCTGGACAGCCCGCGCCATCCGATGAACGTAGCACGGGCCGCCGGACTGGTGCTGGCAGCCCTCGGCGTACTGATGGCGATCGCCGCCGCCGACGCCAAGACGCTGTTCGGCGGTCCGAACCCGTTCGGCTCGCGGCACGGAGCGGCGAGCACCCCCGCAATGCTGTCCGCGGACGCGTTGCGACCCCCTGCGAACGGCCGATCCACAAACGGGACCAGCTCGCCAAGCATCTGGCTATGGCGTGGACTGGGCGTACTCTGCGGCATGTCGTTGGCGGTGCAAACCGCCATGCTGGGACGACTGGGCACGGCGCTCGGATCGCCGATCAAGGCGTCGGTCGTCTCGTTCATCCTGGGATTTGTGCTGCTGTGCGCCGTGGTTATGCTCCGTGACCATGGCATCGATCTCGGCACGGCCATCCGCGGGCATAATCCGCCGTGGATGTGGATCGGGGGTCTGCTCGGCGCCGTTGTGGTGCTGATGACCGCTTGGCTGTCGCCGCAACTCGGCACTGGACTGACGGTGCTGGTGGTGCTGATCGGCCAGGTGACCGGCGGACTGCTGGTCGACCGCTTCGGTCTGTTTGAGGCCAAGCGGCGGCACGTCAACGTGCTTCAGATCATCGGCGTGGCCGTCGCCGTCATCGGCATCGCCCTGATTCGTCTGAGCTGACGGCACCGGCTGAGTGTCAGTCATTATCATGCCCTTGAAATGAGTTGCCGCGTAGCCATGATCCAAAAGCATGTTGCGCGTCCGATAACGAGGCCAAGCACGTCGTAGAGAAGGTCACAATCAGCGCCCCATAATCGGTCTATCCCATTCAGTTGGTGATTTTTACATTCAGTTGGAAACTGATGCGGATTCCGCCTCTCATATTTGGGTAGTAAAACGTTTTGCAATGGGAAAAAACGCTATTGCCGCATAATCGAGTTCCCAACCGAATGAAAGAACCGTTTTTTCAGGGGAAAACATCGTTCTGCTACGACTCGATTTCCGTCTGAAAGAGAAAATCCCCTACTGAATGATTGCGAGTATCGTCAAGCCCCTCACCCCTACGTAGTTTGTTCATTTCCGCCTTGCGTCATGCGCGGTTCCGTACAATGGGGGCAGGCCGACATCGAGGAGGATGCGATGGGAACCATACTGATCGTTCACGGCAGCAAGTATGGCGCCAGCAAACGATACGCCGACGAATGCGCACGCCGTTTGCGCACTTCGGCGATCCGATTCAAGGATTGCGCCGATACCGCACTGCGCCGCGCCGACGTTGTGATTTACTTCGGCCCGGTATTCGCCGGCGGTATGCCAGGACTCAGGCGCACGACGAAACGGGTTGCCGCCCTGTCGAGGCCTCCCCGCGTCATCATTGTCACCGTTGGGCTGGGAGACCCCTCCCTACCGGGCAACACCGAGCATCTGCGCGGCATCGTACGCCAACAGGTGCCCCCGTCCATTGCCGACGTAGCCGAATGCTTCCACCTGCGCGGCGGCATCGACTACACACGACTAAGTCTGATGCATCGCATCATGATGTGGATGATGTACCAGCACGAGAAGCGCATACCCCGTGACCAGTGGACCACGGACACCCGCATGTTCAACGAAACCTATGGCGGTGCGGTGGACATGGTCGACTTCCAAACACTCACGCCGATTATGGCCTCGCTCGGTGTCGCCGACTGAAAACATAGAAGTTTCGTCGCGGAAGAACGGCTCGGGAATCCGGGCGGCGATGATGCCGGCACGGATATGGACGGCACTGCCGCTTATACTGTTCACTGTGCCACGATGCGCATCCGCACAATGACGATGACCGCGACCGGGTACAGCGATGAAGCCTCATCGAAGGAGCGGCAATGAGCCAGATCAACGTGTTTCATGAGTTCATCCGGTATGCGGAACAGGAACATCTGCCGATTGAGGGAGTGGCGATCGCGGACGGCGATCGCGTCATCGAGGAGCACCGGTTCACGCCGAGTCTGGCCCGCAACATCTATTCGCATACCAAAAGCTATGCCGTCACCGGCATCGGCGTGGCCGTGGAGGAGGGGCTGCTGTCCCTGGACGACCGACTGGTCGACGCCTTCCCCGAGTATGTGCCGGACGACGCCCAGCCGAAGCTCGGGCGGATCACGCTGCGTCATCTGCTGACGATGTCCAGCGGATTCAACCATCCGTACCTGATGAACGAGGATCGTCGGGCGGGCACCGGCGCACCGGATTACATGGCGTATATGCTCACCCGCCGCGTGGAGAGGGAACCCGGCTCGGAATTCTGCTATTCCTCCGCCGATTCGGATCTGGCCGGACGCATGTTGGAGCAGGCCACCGGCGAACGGCTGGGCGAGTACCTGTTCCGCACGGTGTTCTCCAAGCTGGATCAGGGCTTCCCCATGTGGGAGGCCGATCCGCAAGGCCACCACATCGCCGGCGGCGGCATCCACATGACGCTGACGGATATGCTCAAGCTCGGTCAGGTGTATCTCAACGGCGGCGTATGGCATGGCCGGCGCATCATCGGCGAGGAATGGGTGCGAATGGCGTCGTCCAAGCAGATCGACATTCCGGTCACCAATATCTGGACCTGCGGGTATGGATTCCAGTTCTGGATGTCCCCGTATCCGAATGCCTACCGCGCCGACGGGGCGTACGGGCAGATTACGACCGTTCTGCCGGATCAGGGATTGGTCGTGGCCGTGCAATGCCCGGAAACCGGCGATTTCGACAATGTGGTGCGTCCGGCGCTGCATGAGCATCTGCTGTTGCCGTTGTGCGTCTGACTCCGTTTACGAAGCGCACGGCAAACCGTAACCAGCATGATGTGCCGCATACTCGCGGTAATGTCATCAACGACGTTTGAATCCGTCGACGCCGCCCAAAGCTCATTCTATATCGGTTTTCGGAAAGGACCACCATGCAACGACCGATCATGACCTCCGTTTCGTTCCTACGCCGACCGGCCGAGCCGGCGAGCGCCGAGGACCTGCCGATCGCGGACGATCTGCGCGACACGTTGGAGGCGAACCGCTCGCGTTGCGTCGGCATGGCAGCGAATATGATCGGCGAGGCCAAGGCGATCATCGTGTTCGTGGATGAGGAGCTGGGCGGTCGCATCACCACGATGTTCAACCCGCGCATCACCGCCGCGGACGGCGCGTTCGACACCACCGAGGGGTGCCTGTCGCTCAAAGGCGAACGCCGCACGCTGCGGTACCGGCGCATCGAGGTGACATATCAGGATCGCCGCATGCGCGAGCGTCATGCCACGTTCACCGGCTGGACCGCGCAGATCATCCAGCATGAGGTCGATCACTGCAACGGCATCATCATCTGAGCCGACGCCCGTTCCGTACGGTCTGTAGACCGCTTGGGGAATAATGGTGAACGTATGTGACCAATCGAATTCCTAGAGGATGGGATCACTTTGGCTGAATTCATTTATCAGATGATCAAGGCGCGCAAGTCCTACGGCGACCGCGTGATTCTTGACGACGTGACGCTGAGCTTCCTGCCCGGCGCCAAGATCGGCGTGGTGGGCCCGAACGGCATGGGCAAGTCCACGCTGCTCAAGATCATGGCCGGCATCGAGAACGTCTCGAACGGCGAGGCGTATCTGACCCCGGGCTTCACGGTCGGTATCCTGCAGCAGGAGCCGCCGCTGGACGACACCAAGACCGTCGGCGAGAACATCAAGATGGCATTCGGCGAGATCGCCGAGAAGGTCGCCCGCTTCAACCAGATCGGCGAGGAGATGGCGAATCCGGACGCGGACTTCGATGCGCTGATGGAGGAGATGGGCGCGCTGCAGACCGAGATCGACGCCGCGAACGGCTGGGATCTGGACTCGCAGCTCGAACAGGCGATGGACGCGCTGCAGTGCCCGGATCCGGATACCCCGGTCTCCGTGTGCTCCGGCGGCGAGCGCCGCCGCGTGGCGCTGTGCAAGCTGCTGCTTGAGGCGCCGGACCTGCTGCTGCTCGACGAGCCCACCAACCACCTGGACGCCGAGTCGATTCTGTGGCTGGAGCAGTTCCTGCACCAGTATCAGGGCGCCGTCATCGCCGTGACCCACGACCGCTATTTCATGGACAATGTGGCGGAGTGGATCTGCGAGGTGGACCGCGGCCATCTGTACCCGTACAAGGGCAACTACACCACCTATCTGGAGACCAAGGCCAAGCGTATGGAGATCCAGGGCGCCAAGGACGCCAAGCTGGCCAAGCGTCTGAAGTCCGAGCTCGAATGGGTGCGCTCCTCGCCGAAGGCCCGTCAGGCCAAGAACAAGGCCCGTCTGGAGCGCTACGACCAGATGGAGCAAGAAGCACGCAACTCTAAGAAGCTCGACTTCTCCGAGATCCAGATTCCGCCGGGGCCGCGTCTGGGCTCGCAGGTGCTGGAGGCCAAGCATATCCACAAGGCCTTCGGCGACCGCGTGCTCATCGACGACCTGAGCTTCACGCTGCCGCGCAACGGCATCGTCGGCGTGATCGGCCCGAACGGCGTCGGCAAGTCCACGCTGTTCAAGACCATCGTCGGTCTGGAGCCGCTCACCTCGGGCGAACTGACCGTGGGCGACACCGTCAAGATCAGCTATGTGGACCAGAACCGTGCGGGACTCGACCCGAAGAAGAACCTGTGGGAGGCGGTCTCCGACGGTCTCGACTTCATCGAGGTCGGCGGCGTGGAGGTGCCGACCCGCGCCTACGTGGCCAGCTTCGGCTTCAAGGGTTCCGACCAGCAGAAGCTGACCGGCGTGCTCTCCGGTGGCGAGCGCAACCGCCTGAACCTGGCGCTGACCCTGAAGCAGGGCGGCAACCTGCTGCTGCTCGACGAGCCCACCAACGATCTGGATGTCGAGACACTCGAATCGTTGGAGAACGCGCTGATCGAGTTCCCCGGCTGCGCCGTGGTCATCAGCCACGACCGTTGGTTCCTGGACCGCATCGCCACGCATATCCTGGCGTGGGAGGGCGATGATGAGAATCCGGCCCGCTGGTACTGGTTCGAGGGCAACTTCCAGGCCTATCAGGAGAACAAGGTGGCCCGCTTGGGTGAGGATGCGGCCCGTCCGCACCGCCTGCACCGCAAGCTGACCCGCTGACGCCAAGCACTCATACGAATGAAACGCCGCTGAACGGTGTCCTCTCGGACCCACTCAGCGGCGTTTCGTCATATACCCGCGACAACACGGACGTGGGAGTGCAGCACCCCGCACGGGAAAGGGACGGTACACGACTCCAGCCCATACGAGCCTCCGACATGCGTGGTCGTACGCCGTTACCATCAGCGACTAGACTGCATCACAGTACTTGATTCACAGTGTAAGCAATCGGAGGGAGCAATCGATGACCGACGAAACCACCGCCATGGAGCGTCTCCTCAAGGTGCTGGGACTGGGGGACCCGTCCGAGAACCGCGGCCACACCTACATCCAGGGCGAGGCGCTGTACTTCCCCACCGGTCGCGTCTACGGCGGCCAGGTCATCGCGCAGTCCGTGGTCGCGGCCTCGAGGACCGTCTCCCCCACCCGTCTGCCGCATTCCATCCACGGCTATTTCATCAAGGCCGGCGACATCCATCAGGACCTGCTGTTCGATGTGGAATCGCTGCGCGACGGCCGTTCGTTCTCGGCCCGCCGGGTCAATGTGACGCAGTCCGACGGCGCGATCCTCACCGCCATCGCCAGCTTCCAGGAGCATGGCCAGCATGGCGTGGAGTTCTCCGATCCGATGCCGGAGGACGTGCCCGCCCCGGAGACGCTGACCAGCGCGCGCGAGCTGATGCAGCCGTTCGCCGACCAGTCGCCGTTCGCGCGGTACTACGCGGAGAAGTCGCCGTTCGACATCCGCCATGTGACCCGCACGGTGATGCTGGGTGCGGATAAGAAGAGCGCGGCGAACGATTCCGGCAAGCAGATGGTGTGGATGCGTGCGGCCGGTCAGGTGGAGGCGCCGCAGATCATGCACCGGGCGATGCTGGCGCTGGGGTGCGATCAGATCATGCTGGAGCCGATTCTGCGCCGTGCGGGGCTGAGCCTGATGACGCCGGGCATCTCCTATGCCTCGATCGACCATTCGATGTGGTGGTACCGCGACATCGACATCAACCAGTGGCACCTGTACGTGCAGGACACCCCCACCGCCGGTCACGGCCGCGGCCTGGGTGCCGCGAAGGTCTACACGCAGGACGGTTCGCTGGTGGCCGTGATGGCGCAGGAGGCGATGATCCGCGTCCCCGAGGAACGCTGAGCCGGTTTTCTCCGCTTCGAGGTATGGCGTGCGCCTTCCCACGGAAGGGCACGCCTCATTCATTTCGCGGTTTTGGCGGCGGCCTGCTGGAGGCGGCGACGGCGTTCGGCGCGCTTGAGCTTGGGATTCTCCGCTCCCTCGTCCGGCGGCAGCTGGCACAGCCCCTCCGAAACGATGCCGATGACCATGTCGATGATGCAGATCACCAGCGCAATGGCGCACTCCACGGCGGCATCGTAATAGTACGAGGCCTCCAGATGCGTCAGACACATCAGGGCCTGCCCGCCGTACCAGCCGGCGAGCGCGGCACCGGCCAACCCCAGCGCCTTGGCCAGCACCAGCGTGATCATGGCCCGCTGCGGGTTGATGAACGCGTGCGGGCGCTTGGCCGGGTCGGTGTTGGCGTAGGCGTGCACCTGCAGGGCCAGGGCCAGCACCGCAATGCCCATCGCCATCAGTACCACGTCCACGAACCATGGCGCACCGAGCAATGACGTGGCCATGCGCTCATCGAGCATGGCCAGGCCGACGCCGCCCGCAAGGCCGATGATCAGCGCCACCAGGTAATACCACCACGGGGTTCGACGCACCTTCATCGTTCACCCCTAAGGATCCAATCGTCGGACAGGACGCCCACCCTGCCAGCGTCTGGCGCCATGGCCAGCAGGAACGAAACCGGGTCTCCGCCCAGCCGGGCGTCCGGATCCATATCGAACCATGGTGCCAGCACCTGCGCCCGCTGAGCCGCGGACGGCCAAGGCACCCGACAGTCCGGTTCATCGCTGACGACGCCCTCCATATCAACCAGATCCAAATCGAGTTGGTCGGCGTGGGCCGCTTCGATGGTGCCGAGCGCGCCGATCAGGCTGCGCGCGTCGAGTCTGGTATGCAGCTGCACGACGGCAGCCATGGCATCCGGTCCGTCGAAGTTGGAGACGTGGTACAGCGGTGAGATGCCTTCGATCTCGTTGCCGGGGATGGCGTCCAGCGAGACAATGGCCGACCGGAACAGCGTCTCCGCCTCTGGCAGGGTGCTGTCCAGGGATACGACGGCCCGATGCCACGCCGTGCCAGGCAAGTCCCCCACCATGGGCGATGACTCCCGCGCGCCCTCCTGATGCTCATACGACATGCCGTCGTCCGAGGAAGGTTCCAACGCGGCGCCTCCCATGCCCGCAGGAGGGACGCCGCAGGCTGCGGAGTTACTGGGCACAAGCCATACCACGATATCCACGGGCCGTCCCGCGGCAAGCGCCTGTGTCTGTTCCTCGGTCAATTGCACCGTAACGGCAACGGAAGCAGCTGCCTGATCGTCGGCCATCGTCGTTCCCCCTTGTCTCCTAACGACAAGGGGCGTGCCGTCATTGCATGGCATGCCCCTTGTCCTCATAGTTCACAGTCCTGCCGGAATCGGCCCGAAATCGCTCCAGAGCCGAAACCCGCGGCGTCACGAGTCGCGATCACTCGCCGGTGGCCATACCCACCGAACGCTTGAGCGATTCGGGAATCGGCACCGGCGGCAGGTCGGAGTCCGGACGCTGGTCGTTCGACAGCCACACCTCGCGCTCCGGGGCCTTCCGGATGTTCGCGAAGATCGCGGCGACCTCCTTCTCGTTCAGCGTCTGCTTGACCAGCAGCTGACGGACCAGCTCGTCGAGGATGTCACGGTTCTCGTTGAGGATCGTCCACGCCTCGGTGTGTGCGGTCTCGACGAGCTTGAGCACCTCCTGGTCGATGATCTCGGCCGTGCGGTCGGAGTACTTGCGCGGTTGCAGACCGTCCATCACCGTGGTCTGGTCGTCATCGTCGGCCCACTTAATCGCGCCGAGCTGCGAGGAGAAGCCGTATTCGACGACCATCTTGCGGGCGATGGCCGTGGCCTTCTCGATATCGTTCGAGGCGCCGGTGGTCGGGTCATGGAAGACGATCTCCTCGGCGGTGCGGCCGCCCATCGCATACGCCATCTGGTCGAGCAGCTGGTTGCGCGACTGCGAGTAGCGGTCCTCGGTCGGCATGACGGCCGTGTAGCCGAGCGCGCGGCCTCGCGGCAGAATGGTGATCTTGGTGACCGGGTCGGTGTGGTGCAGCGCCGCGGCGACCAGCGCGTGACCGCCCTCATGGTAGGCGGTGTTGCGCAGCTCGTCGAGGGCCATGCCCTTGGACTTGCGCTTCGGGCCGCTCATCACGCGGTCGATGGCCTCGTCGATGGCGCGGTTGTCGATCAGCTGGGCGCCCGCGCGGGCGCACAGCAGCGCGGCCTCGTTGAGCACGTTGGCCAGGTCGGCGCCGGTGAAGCCCGGCGTACGCACGGCGATGGCGTGCAAATCCACATCCGGCACGAACGGCTTGCCCTTGGCGTGCACCTTGAGGATGGCCTCACGGCCTTCCAGGTCCGGGGCCTCCACGGCCACCTGACGGTCGAAACGACCGGGGCGCAGCAGCGCGGGGTCGAGCACGTCGGGGCGATTGGTGGCCGCGATGATGATCAGGTTCGTGTCGTTGTCGAAGCCGTCCATCTCCACGAGCAGCTGGTTCAGGGTCTGCTCGCGTTCGTCATGGCCGCCGCCCATGCCGGAGCCACGGCGGCGTCCGACGGCGTCGATCTCGTCGATGAAGATGATGGCGGGGGCGTTCTTCTTCGCTTCGTCGAACAGGTCGCGCACACGGGAGGCGCCGAGACCCACGAACATCTCGACGAAGTCCGAGCCGGCCATCGAGTAGAACGGCACGCCCGCCTCGCCGGCGATGGCGCGCGCCAGCAGCGTCTTACCGGTGCCCGGAGGGCCGTACAGCAGCACGCCGCGCGGGATGCGGGCGCCGAGCGCCTTGTACTTGGACGGGTCCTTGAGGAAGTCCTTGATCTCCTCGACCTCCTGCACGGCGGCGTCCTCGCCCGCCACGTCGGCGAACTTGGTCTTGGGCGTCTGGCCTTCCAGCAGCTTGCCGTTGTTCTTCTTGCCGCCCATGCCGAACATGCCGCCCGCGCCGCCCATGCGGCTCATGGCGAACCAAAAGATGCCGAAGATGATGATGAACGGCAGGATCGAGCTGATCAGGTAGCTCCAGACGCTGGTCTGCTGCATGCTGGAGGTCCAGCCCTTGGACGGGTTGGCCTTCTCCACGCTGTCGATGACGTCGCCGCCCTGCGCGAAGGTGTAGTAGAACTGCACCTCCTTGCCGTAGTTGCGTTCACGGCCGGTGTCCGGGTCCTGCTTGGTGAAGTCCTGGCTCAGGTCCAGCTGGACGAGCTGCCGGTTGTCGATGATGTTCGCATAGGTCACGCCGCCGTTGTCCAGCAGCTGCATGCCGTCCTTGGTATCGATGGTCTGACGGCCGGTGCCGGCGAACAGCTGGAACATCAGGATGGCCAGCACCACAATGGCCACGCCCCACAGCCAGGGCGAACGCCATACCGGCTTGGGATCGTTGCCGCCGCGGTTGCCCCCATCGCGGTTGAACGGGTTGGGCGGCCAGCTGCCGTTGCCGTTATTGTTGCCGCCATTGCCCGACGGCTGTTGAGGCCCCTGGGGATAGCTCATATCACGCTCCTTGGTATACTGCCGGCTTCAGCACGGCGATCGAATCGAGGTTGCGGTACCGTTCGGCGTAATCCAGGCCGAAACCGACCACGAACTCGTCGGGGATCTCATAGCCGCTGTACTTCACATCCACATCCACCTCTCGGCGGGACGGCTTCTGCAGTAGGGCCATGACCTCCACGGAGGCGGCGCCGCGGCGTTTCAGCTCGTCGACCAGCCATGCCAGCGTACGTCCTGAATCAACGATATCCTCCACGATCAGAATGTGCCGCCCGCGAACATCAACCGACAGATCCTGCCGTACCGTTACCGTGCCGCTGCTGACCGTGCCGTCTCCGTAGCTGGACAGGCTCATGAAATCCATCTGCACGGGGATGCTGAGCGCCTGGGAGAAGGCGACCAACGTGTTCACCGCCCCCTTGAGCACCGCCACCAGCAGGAGGTCCCGTCCCCGGTAATCCTCACTGACCTGCGCGGCCAACTCCGCGATTTTACTGTCGATCTGAGCCTTGCTGATCAGCTCATGGTCAATCTGATCCTGAACATCCGCGATTTTCATGCATCCCATCTTGGCACACGCGAATGACGTGTTTCTGGCGATTTGCTGAATATCCGCCGGAAAGGTTCACAGCTCCCTGACCATGCCAATCCACGGCCAGCCGCTCGATGGCCTCAACCTGCAGCTGGTTGCCCGCCACGCCTACGGACGCCAGCCCATGGGCGATGACGCGCCGCCGAATCGCCGGATGCAATGCGCCGAGTTTCCGCGCATCGAACAGCAGCGCCGCCCTCCGTTCCCGACGCTCCTCCGTCCGCACGGCATCCGCGCCCGCAGGCTCCGCTGCGCCCGCCGCACCCGTCGCGTCGGTACCGTCGGCACCGGCGACGGCATCGGCCGTGCCGACGAAGCGTGCCACGTCGGCCAACGCACGTTCCGCCTCGGCGTCCAGGTACTCCTTGTCATGCCGCGCGCTTCGGGTGCCACGCGCCAGCACCGCCGACACATCGGCCCCCATGAAGCGGGCCAATGCAGGCATCAGATCGTGCCGGATGCGGGAGCGCAGCGGATACCGCGCATCCAGCGGCCCCTCCGCGGCCTCCCCATTGGTGGGGTCGTCCCACCACGCCACGCGCAGCTGCTCGCAGATCGCCGTCGTGTCGGCACGCCCCAGTTCCAAGAACGGCCGCACGAACAGCACCCCGTCGCGGTCTAACGTGGGCGGCATGCCGGCTATCGCATCGATGCCGCCGGAGCGCAGCAGCCCCAGCAGCACTGTCTCGGCCTGGTCGTCACGGGTGTGGGCCAGCAGCACCGCCGACGCATCGTATTCTCGTGCCGCAGCCGCCAACGCCCGGTAGCGGGCGTCACGCGCCGCGGCCTCCACACCGGTGCCACTTTCCCGCACCTGCACCGCGCGCAGCGTCACCGGGGCAAGCCCCAGCCGTTCGCAACGGTCCGCCGTCTCCCGCGCCACCCGTCCCGAGCCCGCTTGCAGACCGTGATCGATGATGACCGCACCGCAGCGTACGCCCAGCGAGGCGCATACGGTGCGCGCCACGGCCGCCAACGCCATCGAATCGCGTCCTCCCGAACACGCCACCAATACCAGCGGCGCATCCGGCAACGGATCGTGCTCGCCGTGTTGGGTGAACCGTCGATCCTGCACCCCCACGCCGACGTCGGCCAGGGATGCGCGTACCGCCCCCACGGCCGCACGGATCTGACTGCTGTACGCCATCTCACAGCCCCGGCAGATCGGCCATGAACACGTCGACGGCGTGGGCCGCCTCCCACGCGTTCTCCGGATTGTTGACCACCACGGCGAAGCAGAGCACGCCGCCGTTCAACCGTGACACGTTGCCGGCCATCGAGGTCACCGTGCCCAATGTGCCGGTTTTCACCCGCAGCAGCCCCGCGACGGCTTCGTCATCGAGCCGGCCGGCGGCCGTGCCGATCAGTCCGGGCACCGACAGCGCCCCCGCCACCACCGAGCCGGCGCCCCCGGCCAGTATCCGGGACTGCACGCCGATCAGCGTGCGCACGCTCAGGCTTGAGCCCGGAGCCAGTCCGGAACAGTCGGCCATCGTCAGCTGGGCGGTATCGACGCCGAGATCCTGCAGCGTGGCGGCGACCGCCTGCGTGGCGCCGTGCGGCGAGTTCTCCCGTCCGGCCGCCAACGCCGTCAACCGGCCGAATTCCTCGGCCAACGTGTTGTCCGAATGCCGCATCATGAACGCCATGATCTCGCTCAGCTGGGCCGAGCTGACCGACGTCAGCGGCGACTGGCCCTGCGGTGCGACGCCCGAGGTCACTTCGCCATCGACCGCGATGCCGTTCTCGGCCAGTCGCGTCGCGAACACTGCGGCGGCATCGGCCGCGGGATGCGTCGACAGTTCGGCATACCCGGTGTACAGGTCGGGATCGTCCGGCGGCTCGCCGTTCCAGTTGCGCCCGCCGTCGACCGCCAGGGCGGAGACCGGCGCGTAATACAGGTTGTCGGGGTTGTTCTCCTCGATGCGGGAGGGGTAACGCTGCTCGCCGAACAATGTGTCGTCGTAGACGAGCCGGACCCGGTCGATGCCGCGCTGCCGCAGCGCCGCCGCGGACTGCGCGGCCAGCGTGCCCAATCCGGCACGCCCGTTGACATGGTCCGGGTCGCTGGCGCCGGTGCCGAGCAGCATGTCGCCGTTGCCCTTGAGCACCAGCGTGGGCGTCTGTCCCTCCTGCTGGATCAGGTAGGTCTCGGTATCCAGCGTGTCCGACAGGTCCAGCACGGTGGCCGCCGCCAGCGCGGTTAACGTTTTCATCGTCGAGGCAGGTTCACGGACGATGTCGGCGTTGCGTTCCGCCACCACGGTGCCGTCGGCGCCGGCGATGGCGATCGAGACGTCCGAGCCGACGCCCTCGCTGCCGAGGAACGTGTCGATCAACGCGTCAGTGGCGGCGGCATCGACCGGGATGGAACGGTCGGCGTCCGCGAGCACCGAGGCCGCCGCACGCGCGGTACGGGCGGAGGGCACCGTCGGAATCCGCATCGGCTGCAGGGTCAGCACGCCGGGCACCACGTCGGTCAGGTCGCCGGCCACATACCCGATGCCGAGCGCCACGGTGGCCACCGCGGATACGGCGACGGTGACAATGCGGCGTGATGCCGTAACGGCCCTGCGGTGCCGGTGACGTGACGCCCTGCGTGCCACGGGTCCTCCCTGCTGCGACTGACGATTACTTCTGCAGGGACGCGAACGAATCGAGCGTGGAGACGATCGACAGCATCCGAGCATCCATCAGCTTACCGCCAAGCCACGAACCCAATGCCAGGAAGCCCACGCCGTTGAGCAGGAACACGGGAATCAGCACCCAGTACATATCCCATTGGCCGGCTACCGCCAGCACGATCGCCACCAATCCGGACGGCACGGCCAGCACGAACATGCCGAGCAGGTAGACCAACGGGAAGAACCCCTGCGCCACCGCACGGCCCTGCGGTGTGGCGAACGGTTTCTCCATCGAGGGCACCGGGTACATGAGCACGCAGGAGACCACCTCGGCCAAGCCGAGTCCGCAGAAGGCCAAGCATGCCGCGCCCGCGGCGAACGTCACACCCATCAGGATGCCGTCCGGGGTCCGCCAGTCGCCGGTCACCACGAAGCAGGCGATCGTCAGTGCCACCAGGTACGTCAGGATCACGCCCACGTAGATGCGTACGCGCCCCAGGCGATCCGCCATACCGCTCACGCCGCTGATGACCTGCATGGTCAGGCCCCGGCCGTCATAGGCCAGACCGTTGGATTCGGTGATGGAGAAGAACATGGCGCTCATCGGCAGCGCCGTCCAGATCACCGGCGTGACGCCGTGCGACTGGAAGGCCATCAGGATGAGGAAGATTACCGGGAACGCGAACATCAGGCCCTGCCGCGGGTCGCGCTTGAGATAGGTGAACAGGCGGGCCGACACCGCGCCGGAGACGCTGTCAGGCATCCACGAGAACGCGCCGATGCCCTTGGCCGACACCGCCTCGCTCTGGCTGCCCGTCACCAATCGCTCATGCCGCAGGCACCAGGTGGAGGCCATGAAGCAGAGCACCCAGCTGAGCGCCAGCACGGCCAGTCGGCCGACCAACGGTCCCCAGGCTCCGTGCAGCACGTCGAACGGCAGCTGGAACGCGGCACCGAACGGCGTCCACGCGAACACGGCGGCCGGTGCGGCGAAGGCCTCGACGCTGAACTCGATACCCTCCATCGAAGAGTTCAACGTGATGCTCGGCACATAGCAGATCGCCACGAACGTAAGCGTGACGATGATATAGAACAGGTTCTTGCCGCGGTTCGAACGAACCAGCGTGGTGGCGGCGTTGATGACCATCTTCGAGAAGCTCACGACGGTGATGACGGTCAGCGGGGCGGCGATGATCGCCGCGACGACCACGCCAATGCCCATCCACCGGTAGGCCAGGGACCAGAGCATCAGTGCGATGATGGCGCAGATGGCCGGAATGCCGGACAGTCCGGCGGCCAGCAGCCCCGCCTGCAACGTGCGGTCCGGTATGCCGTAGAGTTCGAGCTTGCGCGGGCTCATGGTGGAGCTCTCGCCGATCAGCATGAGCTGGGCGAAGGCGGTCATGAGGGTGATGAACGCGCCCAGCAGCACCACGATCACCTCCAGGCCCTGCGCGAATCCCGACGCGTTGTTCACTCCCGCGGGATCGCCCAGGAACCAGGCCAGCAGGCCGGTGCCGACGACCACGGCGACGCCCATCAGCAGCGAGATCACATACCCGATGGTCTGCCACACCGATTTGCGCAGCGCCGCCCACGTCAGGGCCCAGCGCAGACGGACGATCGTCAGTACCGTGTCCATCATGCCTCCGAACCGATCGCCGGAGCGGCGGACGGTTCGTCCGCGCCGCCATCCAGCCACGACAGATGCGCGGCGGCGTGACGCCCGCCGACCAGCTGCAGGAACCGGTCCTCCAGGTCCTCGCCGGCGGCCACCTCCTCAACCGTGCCCGCCGCGCACACCTGGCCCTGGTTGATGACCGCCACATGCGTGCACATCTTCTCGACCAGCGCCATGACATGCGAGGAGATGATCACCGTGCCGCCGGTGCGCGCGTATTCGATGAGGATGTCCTTGAGGTTGGCGCTGGACACCGGATCGACCGATTCGAACGGCTCGTCGAGCACCAGCACGCGCGGGCTGTGGATCATGGCGGCGGCCAGACAGATCTTCTTGGTCATGCCGGCCGAATAATCGACGACCATCTTGTTGGCGGCCTGCTCCAGGTCGAAGGCGCCCAGCAGGTCATGGGCGCGTTTGACGGTCTCCGCACGCCCCATGCCCCGCAGCATGCCGGAATACACCAGCAGCTGCAGACCGGTCAGCCGGTCGAAGATCTGGTCCGACTGCGGCATGACGCCGATCGAACGCTTGGCACGGTTCACGTCGCTCCACACGTCATGGCCCAGGATCATGGCCGTGCCGGCGTCCGGCACCAGCAACCCGGTCACCATGTTCAGCGTGGTCGTCTTGCCCGCCCCGTTGGGGCCGACCAGCCCATAGAACGAACCGACCGGGATGTCCAGGGACAGGCCGTTGACGGCCACCTTGTCTCCGAAGCGCTTGAATAGGCCTCGGATCGACATGGCCGCCGACGGGTTCGCGGGGACCACGGGCGTGGGGGCCGGTGCCGCCGGCGCGTTCGGCGTCGGGTCAAAACCGACGGATGACTGGGATGTGTCTATCGTCATAGGCTCCAGCATACCGGGTGCTCATTACGGCAAATGGCTTACCCCCCCCCCCGCGGCAAATCGGGAAAAACGGCCGCATCGCGCGGCGTTTCGCAGCAGGGCGGAATCAGGAGCCTTTATGCACGATCGGCTTCCATTCGGCCTTGGAGAAGATGGCCTGGAAGGAGATCGGCACATAGCTCAGCATGTAGATCGGGAAGCTCAGCACGTAGGCGAACAGCTCCTTGTTCGTGGCGCCGATCTGGTCGCGTTCCACGATGATCGTCAACGCCGCGAGCGCCATCAGCGACAGCATGCTGGTGACGATCACGGAGGACCAGTTGGTCAGAGACGCCAGCTGACTGGGCCAGGTCACGAAACCGAATGCGGCGAACAGCAGTCCCAGCACCAGGCGGATGACGCCAAGCACCATGAACGGGCAGATCAGCAGCGTCAGGTCCACGGCGGAGAAGTCGCGCTCCCTCACCGCACGTTTGATCAGCGCGGGACCATAATAGCGGAACACCTGCAGGAACCCCTTGCTCCAGCGCAGACGCTGCCGCCAGCTCTGGCGGAACGTGACCGGCTGCTCGTCGTACAGGATGGCCGTGCCACAGTAGCCCACACGGTCGCCGTGCAGCACCGAGTCCATCGTGAATTCCAGGTCCTCGGTCAGCAGGTGGAACTTCCAACCCTTGTTGCGGTTCATGATCTCCCGGGAGAACATGAACCCGGTGCCGCCCACATGGCAGCTGGTGCCCAGGCGCATGCGCGAGGAGTTCAGGAACCGGGATTCCCTGATGAACCACAGCGCCGAACCGGAGGACACCCAGTTGTCGGACAGGTTCACGGAGTTGCGGTAACTGGTCAGGATGCGGAACCCGGATTGGAACGCCTTGTTCATCTCGGCGATATAGTGCGGGTCGAGCCGGTTGTCGGCGTCGAAGACGAAGAACGCGTCATACCGCTGCGCCTCGCCGGTGGATTGCATGCGGTCCAGCAGATAGGTCAGCGCGTAGCCCTTGCCGATCTGCTCCTGGTTGAACCGTTCGATGACGTGACAGCCGAGGCTGCGGGCCACGTCGGCGGTGTCATCGGTGCAGTTATCCGCCACCAGCCAGATGTCGATGAGGTCGGTCGGATAGGTCTGCCCGTGGATCGAACCGATGAGGTTGCCGATGACGTTCGATTCGTTGCGCGCGGAGATCAGCACCGCGAACCGCTTGTCCATCGGCGCCTCCGGGAACCGCACCGGCTTGCTGAACAGGGAGACCAGGATGCACACGCCCTGATACAGCAGCCCGGCGGCGCCGACAATGGCCAGCAGGACGTCCAGCACACTCAGCAGCACCATCAGCGCCACCCGCTTCTGAGATTGTCGGTGTTCGGCTTCGACGCGACGGCATCCGTCCCGTCCGTTGCCGTGCCGTGGCCTGCTGCCGCGGCGGCCGTGGCGGCCTCGGGACCGTCGTCGGGCTCGGGGATATCCCCGTTGTCCGGTTCGGCACCCGAAAGCACGGGCTTGCCGCCGGTCGCGGGGGGCACACGCTTGGGGATGGCCACGGTCTGCGACCCGTCGAGGTCCTCGGCCGTGGGCATCTGGTACAGCTCACGCAGCCGTTCGAAGTTGTCGTCGGACGGCACACGGGCGCTGGACCCCCTGGCCGCACGGGGCATATGGTCGCTCATCGGCTTGATGACGTGGTCGCTGAACGCCTCGGCGCCAGCCACGATCTTCGACTTCCTCACCGGCTTCGGATCGTTCATCAGCGGGGAGTCGACCAGTTCATACCGGATGGTGTACACCTTGAAGATGGCCTGCAGGCTGGCGGTGATCGGCAGCGCCAGGAACGCGCCCAACGCGCCGAACACGCCGCCGAACACCAGCACGGCCAGGAACGCGACCGCCGGGTTCAGGTCCATGGTGCGCTGGGAAATCTTCGGCGAGAGGATCAGGTTCTCGATCTGCTGGTAGACCACGATGTACACGAGCACGCCCACCGCATACATGATGCCGTTCGACCCCCAGGCGAACAGCACCGGCAGTGCGCCGCCGATATAGGTGCCGACGGTCGGGATGAACTGGGAGACGATGCCGCAGAACAGGGCCAGCGGCAGCCAGTAGGGCACGCGGATCAGGTCCAGGAATATGGCCGTGCACACGGCGTTGATGGCCGCCAGGATGGTGCGGGAGAACAGGAAGTTGGAGATCTGGTCCTGCACGATGGTCCAGCCGAGCAGGAACCGACGCTGCGTGACCGGGCCGAGCCACTGGCACAGGCTGCGACGCAGCTTGGGGCCGGCGGCGGACAGGTAGTAGGTCACCATGACCACGGTCAGCAAGTCGAGCAGGAACCCGAACAGCCCCATGGTGGTGCTCAGGGCCTGACCGGCGAAGTCCGTGACCCAGGAGGTCTGGATGTTGTTGAAGATCTCACTGCCCAGATTCTGGATCTCCGGCAGCTTGAACGACGTGTACTGCTCCACAGTACGGGAGATCTCGTCATAGACGCCCGGCAGTCCCTTGACCATCGAGATGGCCTGCTGCACGAACATGTTGCCGAACAGCGCCAGCAGCGCGACGATCACCGCACCTAGGCCGATCAGGCTGGCGGCCGAGGCCACGCCGCGCTTCCAGCCATGCCGCACCAGCAGCAGCACCACCGGTTCGATGGCGAGCGCCAGGAACAGGGAGATAACCACATCCAGCACCACGCCGGACACCTTGCCCCATGACCGCCACACGAAATACGCCAGGAACACGGCTATGGCGGTGTATAGCAGGGCGCGGCCGTACCATTCCGGAGGTCGGCGTGCATCCCCCTTCGCCGGAAACACCGAAGCGAAATCGATCTTCAGGTCATCCTGATCATTGCTCATGAGGCCCTATTGTACGGCGGACGCAGGCCACACGCCCCCAATGCGCCGGCGGCGGAGCGGCTCCGGGACCTTTCGGCGTATGCTACCGCATGCCGATGCGGCAAAAGGACCATGAGGAAGCCGCCGAAAAGCCCATCCGATGCCCATTCACCGTGCTCGTGCGGCAAACGGACCAATACGGCACGGCCTGGAGGCCTTTTTGGCGCACGACCACCGCTCCCCTACAGCAAAAGGGCCCGTTCCGAACGGATCGGAACGGGCCCGCAACGCACAAGGCGCCAATGTCAGATCACATCAGCGACTTGTAGATCGCGTAGATGTCCTCCTCGGTGGCCTGACGCGGGTTGCCCGGCGTGCACACGTCGTTGAACGCGTCATGGGCCAGACCCTCCAGGTCGGCCTCGGTGGCGCCGACCTCGGAGATGGTGGTCGGGTTGCCGAGCTCCTTGGTGAGGTTGCGCACCGCCTCAACCGCCTCGTCACGCACATGGTCGAGATCGCCGGTGTAGGCGTCCTGAACGCCGAACGCGTCGGCGATGTCACGGTACTTCTCGCCGGTGTACTCCTTGTTGTATTCCATGACCGGCGCCAGCAGGATGCCGTTGGCCACGCCGTGGGCCACGCCGAGGCGGCCGCCCAGCGGGTGCGCCATGCCGTGCACCAGGCCCAGGCCGACGTTCGAGTAGGCCATGCCGGTGATGTAGGAGGCGTACGCCATCTGCTCGCCGGCGGGGATGTCTCCCTCGGCGGACTTGGCCAGGTTCTTGGCGATCATGCGGATGGTCTGCATCGACAGGCAGTCGGACAGGCTCCACGCACCCGGGGTGATATAGCCCTCGATGGCGTGGGTCAGCGCGTCCAGGCCGGTGGCCACCTTGAGCGAGCGCGGCTGGGTGTCGGTCAGATCCGGGTCCACGAACGCGACAATCGGGATGTCATGAGGATCGACGGCCACGAACTTGCGCTTGTTCGCCGTGTCGGTGATCACGTAGTTGATGGTGGTCTCCGAGGCGGTGCCGGCGGTGGTCGGCACGCCGAAGATCGGCACGGACGGGTTCTTGGTGGCGGCCACGCCCTCCAGCGAGAGCACGTCGGCGAATTCGGGGTTGGCGGTGACGATGCCGATGCCCTTGCAGGTGTCCTGCGGGGAGCCGCCGCCCAGGCCGATCAGGAAGTCGGCGCCGGCGTCGGCGAACTTGGCCACGCCGTCCTTGATGCATTCGACCGGCGGGTTCGGCTGGACGTTGCTGAAGATCTCATACGGCATGCCCGCCTCGTCGAGCACGTCGGTGACCTTCTTGACGGTGCCTGTTTCAATCAGCACCGGATCGGTGACGATGAACGCCTTGGTGAAGCCGTGCGCCTTGGCCACGTCCGGAATCTGCTTGATCGCGCCGCGGCCGAAGTACGCCTCCTGGTTGAAAATCATGCGATAGACCATACAAGACCTCCTTTGAGTCCTGGTTCATTCGTTGTGGATCGCTCATCGTTGAGGGCGACCGACGGTTTCCAATCTTAGCGGCGAGGCTGGGAGTTCGCCCAGTACGAATCGCGTGTCGCCGCAACGATGGTTGCGTTACCGCAATCGTCTCATGCCGGATTGCGGCACCTTACCCCATAGCGCACCACGACGACCGGTTTGCGACCGCACTACACTGAACGGTATGGAACATCGCACCACCGATCTGCTGGCCCTCGCCGAGCAGCTGGCCAGGGAACGTCATGCCGGTCAGACGGATAAGGCGGGGGCCGCGTATTGGATGCATCCGCAGCGGGTCTCGCAGGGCTGCACCAGCGATGAGGTCCGTATCGCCGGCTGGCTGCACGACCTGATTGAGGACACCGGCACCACCGCCGAGGAGCTGCTGACGCTCGGATTCCCGCCCGACGTGGTGGCCGCGGTGCAGCTGGATACACGGCGACCCGACGAATCGTATATGGACTACATCCAACGCATCGTGGACGCCTGCGATTCGCAGGACCCGGCCGTCGCTCGTGCGGGGCGCATCGCCCGCGAGGTCAAGATGAGCGACCTGCGGGACAATATGAACCTCGACCGGCTGCCGACCGTCACCGATACGGATCGCGCACGCGTCGAGAAATACCGCGCGGCCTACAGCGTGCTGGAGAACTCCTGCGCTCCCGCTCCGGGGATCGACGCCACAAGGTGAGATACGCATAGACAGCCGTCTTCCCCATCACCCGTTGCTGTGGCGGGGAAGACGGTCCGTTCCTGGAGAAAATGCCGGCGCGGGGAATCCTCACTCCCGCGTCAGCAGGTCCTTGCAGGTGTTCAACGCGTTGAACAGACGCGGGATGCCCATGTAGCAGCCGGCGTGCACGAGCGCGCAGACCAGTTCCTCCTTGGAGTTGCCGGCCTTCAACGCGCCCTCCACATGGCTCTTGACCTGCACCTCGGCACCGCCCAGCGCGGCCAGCAGCACCACGGTCAGCAGTTCGCGGGTCTTGCCGTCCATGCCGTCACGGCTCATGTAATCGCCGAAGCACAGCTCGGTCAGCATGCGCGGCACGAACTCGGCGAAGTCGCCGGGCAGCCACGTGTACCGGTCCTTGATCTCCGTGCCGTACAGCGGCGCCTGCAGCTGAAGCCCGCGCTCGTTGCGGTTCTCCTCGCTCACCGTGCCCTGCTCGGGCAGCGGCAGTTCGATGCCGGCGGCCTGGAACGCCTCGTTCATGGCGCCGATGGCGTTCAGCGTCTTCGGGAAGCCGATGAACGGCGCGCACTGGTAGATGGCCTCGCGGATCTCGATCGGCGTGCAGCCGACGTTCAGGGCCGCCTGCGTATGCGCCTTCAGCTGCGGCAGCGTGTTGAGCGTGGCCAGCACGGTGACGGTCACCAGTTCGCGTATGCGGTTGTCCAGGCTGCCGGTGTGGCAGACATCGCCGAAGATGAACCGCTGCAGGATGCGCATGAACTCCGGATCGGTGCCTTCCGTGGTGACGGCCGGCTGATGGAACAGCTCCTGCATCGTGGCTTCGGTACGTTCGACCCTATCCATTGCTACTCCTTATCATTCGATTCCTCGCTTGTTTCGTGGACATACCCCTTCCCTCCGTCCGAGGAACGCCGTTGCGACGTTTCCGTTCCCGACGATACCGATGTGGCACCCGGACCGCCAATGTCCGGTTATCATTGCGATCATGCCCGACGGGCATGGCCGCACCATCGTGTTCACGACCCATTCAACGTGCGATCCGCTGGCCTTCAGTGCGCAGGAATTCCACAAAGGCGGCCGCAGCCGGGGTCAACGTCCGCCCCCGCTTCCAGATGACGGCGCCACCGGATTCCAGCACGGGGCTTAACGGTTTGAAGCACAGGTCATCAGGGACTCCCAGTCCGAACGACATGGCCAGACCGACCCCGCCGCGTACCATCGCCATCACGTTGATACTCAAATCGCATAGGCCGGCGGTTGACACCGCACGTAGCGATCCACCCATCCAGCTGACAAGCTCGCCACGCACCTCTTCACGGAACGGCAGAATCAGCGCCCTACCAGCCAAGTCCTCGGGCCGAACCTCGTTCAGCGTCGACAGCGGATCATCGGGTCGCATCAGGATTCCCCACCTGTCATCGATATGCGTACGCAGGTAATCGTATCTGCTCACGTCCAATGGCTCGGTGACCAGTCCCAGATCGGTCAGGCCTTGTTCCAGACGGTCGCCCGTCACATCGGCGGTGCAGGTGCGCATCTCGAACTCCACTTCCGGGTACCGTTGCCGGAATGCCGCGATACACCGGGCCAGCCAATCCATGCTGTGCGTCTCCGCGCAGCTGATTGCAATCGTGCCGGACAGCGAACCGTGCAGCTCGCGCACCTCGCGTTCCATCTTGCCCGCCAACTGCACCAGCTCCTGCGCACGCTCGCGCAGCAACCGACCCTCCGGGGTCAACGATATCTGATGTGGACCGCGATGGAACAGCGTCACGCCCAGCGCCTGTTCCAGGTTCTTGAGCTGACGCGACAACGTGGGCTGCGAGATCTGCAACAGCTCGGCCGCCCAGGTGATGTTGCCCTCATCGGCCACCGCCAGGAAATATCGCAGTACGCGCAGGTCCACACCCGAACGGACGCCGCGGCCATCCGCGTACGAGGGCAGCTCCGGGAAATCCGGCGCGTTCTCAACACCGGACGACGATGCGTTCATATCCATATCCACCCTCCGACCTTCTCCACTCCGACCGGACCGCACGCCCGACGCTCTGATTTCCAGTGTAATCGACCAATGTCGCCCGAACGGAGGCGCCTTGTTCGTCTGAGGCGGAACGGCGCGGGTCCCGGACCGGCACCGGTGCGAAGCGTAACCGGCAAGATCGGGGTCCGAACGGCACAACGCCGCGAACACCGTGGATGCATGTCGCGCATGCCGCGGTATGCCGTGGGCATATTAGCGCGAGGCGGACCGACCATCTACTCTGGAGGCATCGGCCGCACGTCCGTGCCCGTCAGCGTTGCGCCGACCATGCGGCCACAATGATAAGGAGATACGAATGAACACTCTGGTTTTGGTCTTCCATCCGCATCTGCATGACGGTTCGCGCATCAACCGGACGCTGGCGGAAACGGCCGCCGCCACCCCGGGCGTGACCGTGCGCGACGAGTACGCGCTCTACCCCGACTTCCACATCGACGCCGAGGCCGAGCAGGAGGCGCTGCTCGCCGCGGACCGCGTGGTCTGGCAGTTCCCGATGTACTGGTACAGCTCCCCCGCCCTGCTCAAGCAGTGGGAGGACACGGTGCTCCGGCACGGCTGGGCCTATGGCACCGGCGGCGACAAGCTGCACGGCAAGGAGCTGATGGCGGCCGTCAGCGTCGGCGGCTCGTCCGACAAGTACCGCCATGACGGCGAGTTCGGGGTGATCGTGCCCGAACTGCTCAGGCCGCTTGAGGCCACGGCCAAGCATATCGGCATGACCTGGCTTGAGCCGTTCACCATCCACGGCACACTGAAGGTCACCGATGAGGAGTTGGACGAGGCCGCCCGACGGTACGCAGCCCTGCTGACCGCGTGACGCGGCCGTCTCCGCTGTTGTGCGGGTTGCCGCCAGCCACATGGGAGGGCAACCCACGCCCGATACGAAGAAAGCCCGCTTCGGCGGGCTTTCTGGTTGGTACCCCCAGAGAGAGTCGAACTCTCGTTGTCAGATTGAAAGTCTGGTGTCCTAACCGTTAGACGATGGGGGCAACGAATTAGAAAGTATAGGCGAGACCATAAACGGGTGCAACACGGCGTGTCGCCCACGCCCGCCGAACCTGAGGGCGGGGCGGCACGCCGGACACCTCACACGGCCCGGTAGGCGAAGTCGTGGATCACGCGGCCGGCCTGAAGACCCTTGCGCTCGAAATTGGTCAGCACGCGCCCCTCGAAGCGCGGCGACTCGACGAAGTCGGCATGAGGCAGGCCCGCCGCCTCATCGGCGTTGCCCTTGCCGACGTGCTCGGTCGGCAGGCTGACGGCCAATCCGCCCACGTTCTCGAAGCCGGGCATGGCGTCCATCACCTCGTGCACATGCAACGCATAGTCCTCGATGTCGGTGGCGATGCGCCACAGGCCTCCGGGCACCAGCGCGCGACGGATCTCCCCAGCGAGCGCGGGCTGCACGATGCGGCGCTTGTGATGCCGCATCTTGGGCCACGGATCGGGGAAGTACGTCCACACCTCGGCCACCACGCCGTCGGCCATGACCTTGAACAGTTCGGGGGCGTTGACCTGCGCGATGCGCAGGTTGTCCAGCCCCTGCTTGCCGGCGAGCAGCATGGTGTGGGCCACGCCGGGGTCGTACACCTCCAGCGCCAGGAAGTTCATGTCAGGATGCGCGGCGGCCGCGGCGACGATGTTCTCGCCCTGCCCGGTACCGATCTCCACGATCAGCGGGTTGCCGTTGCCCCACGTCCGATGCACATACCCGTCGTCGATCGTCACGCCGGGGCGCACGTTCAGCGACCCCTCCCCCGCGTTCACGTCCAGCAGATACCCATCCGCGTAACGGTCCCATGCGCGCTGCAGCCGCGCGTCCAGACGGCCCGACCTGCGCACGAAGGAGAGCACCGGCCGGCCCCATCCCGCGGGGCGCTCGGCACGGGCGCCGTCCTCCGATTCCACGGTCCGTTCGCCGACCGCGTCCGCACCATCAGCCTGCATGTACGGCGCCCTGTCGGACGGCCGCTTGGACAGTTGTTCGTTCCATTCTTCCTGCATACCCTTATTTATAGAGGAAACGCGCGAACGAACACGCATTTGTGCGTTCGTGTTTGCATGCTATACTGAAACTGTTCAAAAAATAACAAAACCGGAGCAAAAGTGAACAGCGGGTGTTCACACGGCATCCGCACACCGAACTCCGATGAGTGAAAGGTCGGAACATGACTGTTCTCGTCACCGGTGGGTGCGGCTACATCGGCGCCCACGTCGTTCACGCTCTCCATCAGGCCGGCCAGCGGGTCGTCGTTGTGGACGACCTCAGCTACGGCAAACCCACCCGCATCGAAGGTTCCCGACTGTACGGCATGGACGTCTCCGCCGCCGGCGCCGGCGAGCGCCTGGCCGAGATCATGAAGGCCGAGGAAGTAGACGCCGTCATCCACTTCGCCGCCCGCAAGCAGGTCGGCGAATCAGTGGAAAAGCCGCTGTGGTACTACCAGCAGAACATCAACGGCATGCTCAACGTGCTGATCGGCATGCGCGATTCCGGCGTCAAGAAGCTTGTCTTCTCCTCCTCCGCCGCCACCTACGGCGAGCCGCCGGTGGACGTGGTGCCCGAGGACGTGGTGCCGATGCTGCCGATCAACCCGTACGGCCAGACCAAGCTGTTCGGCGAGTGGATGGCCCGCGCCTGCGAAACCGCCTACGACATCCGCTTCTGCGGCCTGCGCTACTTCAACGTGGCCGGATGCGGCCCGGTGGAGCTTGAGGATCCGGCCATCCTCAACCTCATCCCGATGCTGTTCAACCGCCTCAAGCAGGGTAAGGCCCCCGCGATCTTCGGCGACGACTACCCGACCGACGACGGCACCTGCGTGCGCGACTACATCCACGTCTCCGATCTGGCCGACGCCCATGTGGCGGCCCTGGAGTACCTGGACCGCGACGAGCGCAAGTACGACGTGTTCAACGTCGGCACCGGCGAGGGCACCTCGGTGCGTCAGATCGTGGACGAGGTCAAGAAGGTGACCGGCCTGCCGTTCACCGAAACCGTCATGCCGCGCCGCGCCGGCGACCCGCCGCACCTGATCGGCTCCCCGAAGCGCATCAACGAGGAGATGGGCTGGCACGCCAAGTACAACGTGGAGGACATCGTCAAGTCCGCATGGGAGGCCTGGCAGGCCAACCCGGAGCATCACATCGACGTCGAGACCTGGAAGCAGGCCGACTGATCGGTTCCTGCCGAGCCCCGAGCGGAGCGCGGCGATTCGGGCGGGGTACGACCCATCGCGGGCCGCGCCCCGCCCCCGTATATGCAGGTCCTGCGGGTAGACTGGAACCATGACGGCAACCAATCCATACATCCCGCAACCGGACGACCAGCACACCTCCACGCAGTACGGCTCCCCCGAGCAGCCCCAGCAGGCGCAGCAGACCTATGGACAGTACCAGGGCCAGCCGTACACGGACGGCGGCCAGACGCCGCCCGAACAGCCCGCATACGGCGCCCCATACACCCAGCAACCGTACAACGCACAGTACGGAGCCTCCTACAACGCCCCGTATACGGCCCCGTACGCCCAGGGCTACTACTACGGGCAGCCCACACAGGTCGACCGATGGAACGGCCTGTGCATCGCCGGATTCGTATGCGCATTCGTCATCCCGCCGGTCGGCCTGATCCTCTCGATCATCGCGCTGGTCCAAATCAACAAATCGCACGAGAAGAGCAAAGGACTGTCGATCGCAGGCATCGTCATCAGCGCTTTGGGCACGCTGCTCTATGTGGCGGTCATCGCCCTCGCCATCTGGGCGGTCGGCTTCACCGTCGACTACGTCGAGGAACACCCCGAGGTCTGGTTCGACTCCGACGACTATTCCCATCTCGACGGACAACTCTGCCTGCCCGACGGCACCTGCGTCGACACGCAGGATCTTCCCGACGACTACGACTGGTCCGACCTGCTCTATGACTCCGCGCCGACGGATGTCACCGAATGGTCCGACCAGTGGCAGACCGCGCAGGGATCGGCTCCGATCACCATGGAACTCGCGGACTGAACGGACGCCCGCGAGCCGGATGACATGGGCGAAAACCGCGGAATTCCAACGAGACACGCGGAGACTTGCATACTTTGTCATTCTGAGTAATATTTCTATTCGGCTTCTCGTTCAGAGAACGCCACGGCCCCGTAGCTCAGTTGGTTAGAGCGCCGCCCTGTCACGGCGGAGGTCGCCGGTTCAAGTCCGGTCGGGGTCGCGAATAGTGGAGACCCGGTTTTTACCGGGTTTTTTCAACTGTTCATGGCTCTGTAGCTCAGTTGGTAGAGCGAACGACTGAAAATCGTTAGGTCAGCGGATCGATGCCGCTCGGAGCCACCACCGTCGCCCCGCCACCGTGCGGGGCTTTTTGTTTCCGACACGCCGGCGATACGATTTGCATAATACGCAGAACCCTGTAATATCTCTTCTTGGCTTCTTTTCCAGAAGAACGCCACGGCCCCGTAGCTCAGTTGGTTAGAGCGCCGCCCTGTCACGGCGGAGGTCGCCGGTTCAAGTCCGGTCGGGGTCGCTCATGGCTCTGTAGCTCAGTTGGTAGAGCGAACGACTGAAAATCGTTAGGTCAGCGGATCGATGCCGCTCGGAGCCACCACCGTCGCCCCGCCACCGTGCGGGGCTTTTTCATGCCGCATACGATGCAGTACCCTGCCCCGCCCCTCAACGCACGCAGGCCGTGACCGACGTCCAGAGGCAGCTTCTCCCCCAAATCGACGCCGTATAGCCGTATAGCCGTATAGCCGTATATGAGTGATGGCCGGTCGCATTCCTGCGACCGGCCATCACTGATACGTCGTCGGTTTCACATTGTCAGGCGAGCTGACGCTCCACCCAATCCACGATGTACGGGGCGACGTGCTCGATCTGGTCGATGGCGACCTCGAATTCATGCGAACCGCCGTACCAGGGATCAACCAGATCGATCTCGTCCTCACGGCCCGCAGCGGGCTGCTTCAGATCCGGATCGAAGCTGCGGTACATATGCACCTCGGTCTGCTTGTCGGCCGGCAGCTGGCGCTTCAGCGCCCGCATGTGCGAGGCCGTCATCGGCAGGAACAGATCGGTCTCCTCAATCTCATCGGCCTCGATGCGGTGCGCGAAATGACGGGCCGGCAGCTCGTAACCACGCGCCTTCAGCACGCGCACGGCACGGCGGTCGATCGGGTTGCCGTACTCCTCATCGCTGACGCCGCTGGACATCACGCGCACGCGGTCGCCCAGACCACGGCGCTCGAATTCGGCGCGCAGGATGATCTCGGCCATCGGGGAACGGCAGATGTTGCCGGTGCACACGGTCATCACGGTATACGGGTGAACGCTCATATCGGTACTATCCTCCGTACGAATCAACGGGTCTTGCGGTAGGTGACGTAGCGGAAGCCGCGGATGCCGCCCTCGGACTTGGCCGGCATCAGCCACGGCGAGGTGTCGGCCACGCGCCACAGCCCGGACTCCAGCAACGCATCCATATCGGGCGCGTACGTGTCGGCCTCCACATCGGCGCGAATCTGCGTCACATACGCCTTATCCGCCTGCGGCAGCGCCTCGTTGTACAGCTGCGCGCCGCCGATGATCCAGATCTCGCTGCGGTCCATGCCATCGTCCGGAATCGCCTCCTGACGCGCCAGATCCAACGCGGCCTCCAGATCGCCCACCACCGTGGCCCCCGGCGCCGCATAGTTCGGGTTGCGGGAGATCACGATATTGTCGCGATTCGGCAACGGACGGTACTTGGCGCTGAGCGACTCCCAGGTGCGCCGGCCCATGATGACCGGATGGGAGATCGTCAGCTCCGTGAAATGCTTCTGGTCCTCGGGCAGATGCCACGGCATGCCGCCGTTGACGCCGATGGCGCCGGCATGACCTTCCTTGTCATGCGCTTCGGCCCAGATCAGATTCACCGAGAACGTCTTGGGGAAATCGTCTCCCCAATCCTCCTCTTCCTCAAGCCCGGCTGCCCCGGGCTCGGGTTCGTGATAGCCACTGAGGCTACTATCGTGCTCCATTTCATTCACTCCTTGGGTACGTGGAACTGGCACTCAGTGTATAAGGCGGCTCAGACCGCGACCGGAGCCTTGATGGTGGGGTGGTACCGGTAGTTGACGATCTCGAAGTCGTCATACTCGTAGTCGAACAGGGAATCGGCCTTGCGGATGCGGATCTGCGGGTACGGATACGGGTCGCGGCTCAGCTGTTCGAGCACCTGGTCGATATGGTTGTCATACACGTGGCAGTCGCCGCCGGTCCAGACGAACTCCCCCGGCTCCAGCCCCGCCTGCTGCGCCATCATCAGCGTGAGCAGCGAGTAGGACGCGATGTTGAACGGCACGCCCAGGAACATGTCGCAGCTGCGCTGATACAGCTGGCAGGACAGTCTGCCGTCCGCCACGTAGAACTGGAACAGGGCGTGGCACGGCGGCAGCGCCATCTGCTCGACCTCGGCGGGGTTCCAGGCGCTGACCACCATGCGGCGCGAATCGGGGTGATTGCGGATCAGGTCCAGCACGTTGGCGATCTGGTCGATGGTGCGGTTCGGGTCCTCGGGGGTCGGCGCGGGCCAGCTGCGCCACTGCACGCCGTATACCGGTCCCAGGTCGCCGTTCTCGTCGGCCCATTCGTCCCAGATGTGCACGTTGTGCTCCAGCAGCCAGTTGATGTTGCCGCCGTCCGAGCCGCGCAGGAACCATAGCAGCTCATAGGCCAGGCCCTTGAAGAACACCCGCTTGGTGGTCAGCAACGGGAACGATTCGGACAGATCGAACCGCATCTGCTGCCCGAACAGGGAGATCGTGCCGGTGCCGGTGCGATCGGATTTGAGCGTGCCTTCGGTCAGGATCCTCCTGACCAGGTCCTCATACGGCATGGGGATGTCCGTGCGAGGACGGGCGGGGATGCGGGTGCGGATGTCTGCGAGCTGTTCGGGTGTCAAAGCCATGCACCTCAGTCTAGCGGGACGCATGCCTGAACACGGGCCCGTCCGTCCACGGCGCAACCGACGGCGCTGCTGTTCGCGGACGGCTCACCATGGATGCGCGCCGATTCGGATACATTGGATATGTACCTGCGTACAACGACCAAGGAGGTTTAGGCATGGGCAAGCGACTGTGGGTGGAACGCAACAAGGACGGTTCCTGGGACGCGTTCAGCGATGACGGCGCGCATATCAAGTTCGGCAAGGGCAAGGGGCAGTTCTCCCCGGGGGATCTGATGAAGATCGCCCTGGCCGGCTGCGCGGCGCTCTCCAGCCAGTTCGCCATCGAGCACACGCTGGGCGAGGGCAAGGGCGCGCGCATCGTTGTCGACGGCACCTACGATGACGCCGACAACTCCTATATCAACTTCAGCGAGCAGCTGGTGGTGGACGCGGTGGATGCCGGCCTGAGCGATGCGGACGCCGACAAGCTCAAGGAGCGCATCACCCGTCATATCGACAAGGGCTGCACGGTGTCGCGCACCTACGTGCACGACACGCCGGTGCGTCTGGATGTGACCGTGCGTCACTGACGGACGTCCACGGGGTACTGGCCCGCACGCCGGGAGACGCCCCGTATACCCGTATATTCAATGGCGGTCGCACCGGTTCGTAGGATCGGTGCGACCGCCATTGAATATACGGGACGACCGACCGTTATGTCGGTATCGACCGCCCCCGATAGGTGCGGCTCAGCGCTTGTGGAGCGGATCGATGGCGGATTCGATGTCGTGAGCCTGCTCGATACCGGCCGTGGGCACCGAGACCTCCTCGACACCGCTGATGTCGTCGATGGGCTTGGTCGGCACCTCCGCCGGCGAGCTGGGCACCGTATCCAGTCGCGTCTCCGCGGCCTCCACATACTTGCGCGGCACGACGTACACCGGATTGACGGCGTGCTGCAGCAATCCCTGGCTGGTGGAGCCGAACAGCAGTCCGGTGAAGCCTCCACGGCCACGGGAGCCCACAACCACCACATCATGGGTATGGCTGGCCTTGGTCAGCGCGTCCACGGCGGAACCCGGCACCACGGACTTGTTCAGCTTGAGGTTGGGGTACTTCTCAAGAATCGGCGAGACACGGACGTCCAGGTCCTCCTTGAAGGCGTCCATCACGCCCTGGTCGCCGTCCACGCCCTGCATCTTCGGCACGGCGGAGATCACGTCGAGTTCGGCATCCCAGGTCGCGGCGAAGTCGGCGGCGATCTCCAACGCCTTGATGCCCCACTTCGATTCGTCGGAGCCGACGGCCACCTTGGTGATCGTGTTGTTCAGGTGCATCGGGTTGCCTTCATCATCGGTATACGGCACCACCACGATCGGGCAGTACGCGTACGCCGGCAGGCTGGAGCTGGTGGTGCCCAGCAGCCGCTCGGCCAGACCGCCCTTGCCGCGATTGCCGATGACGATCAGGTTGTAGTTGCGAGACAGTTCCACGAATACGGAGGCCGGGTCTCCGGTGACGATCAGCGTGGCGGCTTCGACGCCCTGTTCGTCGGCGATGGCCTTGGCCTTGGACAGAATCTCCTGGGCATCGCTATGCGCCGCGTTGTCATCCCCCATGGCGGTGTACGTGGCGTCGAATGAGACCGCGGCGTAGCTCGGCAACGAATACGCACAGACGATCTGCAACGTCAATCCGGCGTGCTTGGCGTAATTCGCGGCCCACCACGTGGCCTTGTAGCTGGCGTGCGAACCATCCACGCCAACGAGGATCGCTTTGTCGTTAATCATGACGACCTCCCTTGCAATACTGGCGACGCCGCTCCGCATCGCCTTAGCACTACAATACCGCGGGATCCCGGGAAGTTCCGGTAACGCTGTGAGAAAACCCTCCACAAACGCTTCGACGCGACCCGCAGGCGGGGCGCGTCGAGACATTCGTGTGAAGACGGTTCTACAAACTCAGACCACACGGCGGATGGCGTAGCCGCCGCCCGGGAACACCCTGGCGACCGCCGCGGTGTTGGTGCCGGCACCGTAATCCATGGCGTTCATCACCGTGCCGTTGCCGATGTAGATGGCCGCATGGCCGGCGCTGGCGATGATGTCGCCGGGCTGGGCTTCAGCCAGGCTGCCCACCGGCGAGCCGACGCTCATCATCGCGCCCGAGGTGCGCGGCAACGAGACGCCGAACTGGGCGAACACGTACTGCACGAATCCGGAGCAATCCCAGCCGGACGGGCTGGAGCCGCCGTACTGGTACGGATAGCCGATGAAATTCAGCGAATACTTCGCGATGGCGGCGCCGGTGTCGCTGGCCGGCGGAGTCGGCACGGATGCCGCGGCGGAGCTGGTGGTGCTCAACGATTCACGCGCGGCGGAGCGGCTGGCGGCCTGCGCGGCAGCGGCCTCGGCCGCGGCCTGTTCGGCGGCTTCGGCGTCCTTCTCCGCCTGGGACTTGGTCTGCGGCACATCCAGCGCCTCGATGCCGCCCCAATCGGCATCCTGATCGACGGAGGTGGAGGTGGATTCGGCGAACAAATCCTTGCGAACCGTGGTTACCTTGGGGAACGAACGAGAGGAGGTGGTGACCTCCGCATCCTCGGCGGAGGCAACGGGAGCCGTTGCCACGAACAGCGTACCTGCGGCAACGAGCGCGGTCATGAACGAAACGGTCTTACGTGCAATACTCATCAGTTTTACTAAACTACCCCACGCCATGTACATTCCAATGCACCGGCTCCGGCATACGAAAACCGGCGCGATTCCAAGGAATCACGCCGGTATCACCGTCCGTACGCCGTATCCGGCGATCGCGGTCAGAAGTGGATGTACTGGTAATTGGCCGTATCGGAGAATACGCGGGTGCTGGAGAAGTAGCCGGGGAATCCGGAGCCCATCTCCGAAACGCGCACGCTGCCGTCGGGGTAGATCTCCTCCACAATCGCCACATGGCCGTAGCCCCACGAGGAACCGGCCTGGCCTCCCTGGAAGACCATAATGTCGCCGATCATGCGCGGCGTATTGTCCACCCAGTAGCCCATCGCGGCCGCGGATGCCGCCCACTGGGCGCCGTTGCCGAAGAACGAGCCGACCGGCAGCCTCAGCTGGTGGCGGCGCTCGTACGCCCACCACGTGCAGTTGTTGGCGGCGTAACGGTTGCCGACATCGCCGATCTCATGGTTCGGGTTGAATCCCGCCGGCGCGATGCTGTAATCGATGTTCGTGTAGCTCGCCAGACCGGAATCCGTGCCGGTGCGGACCTGGGAACGGGACACCGTGGACGACGCGGCGGCAGCGGCCTGCTGTGCGGCCTGGCGACGGGCCTCCTCCTCGGCGCGCTGCTGTGCGGCCTCGGCATCCTTCTCCGCCTGGGACTTGGTCTGGGGAACGTCCAACGTCTCCACGCCGCCCCAGTCGGTGCCTTCGTCCACCGCCACGGAGGACGATTCGGCGAACAATTGGCTGCGGCCTTCGTTCATGCCGCGGAACGAGCGCACGGACGTGACCGGGGAAGCCTCCTCGGCCGCGGCCATGGACGGCAACGATACAACGCCAACCGCGCCAAGGGCAATCACTGCAGCGGCGGCGACACAGGATCGGGTAAAGCTTGTCATCAACGCCTTAGCGTATCATCACTGCTCTATCACATCGGGCGTGCGGCGAGCGGGAAAGGATTGCGGGACATAACGACACGCCGCAGCGATGCCGCCACGGCCCTCGTCCATCCGCAATACGTGTCAGTAATGGATGAACTGGAAGTCGCTCGGATTGGTGTACGTCTTGGAGTAGGTCTTGCCGTTCATCGACGCGCCGCACTCGGAGGTGACGATCGAACCGTCCGGGTTGATCTGCTCGACGATCGCCACATGGCCGTAGTAGCCGTCGGCACCGGCCTGGCCGGCGGCGAACACCATGATGTCGCCCACATGACGCGGGGTGTTGTCCACCCAGTAGCCCAGAGCGCGAGCGGAATTCGCCCACATGTTGCCGTTGCCCATATACGAGCCGACCGGCAGACCCAGCTCATGGCGGCGCACATACACCCACCACGTGCACTGGCTGAACGAGTAGGCGTTGCCGCTGTCGCCGGTGGCGTGGTTCGGATTGAACCCGGCGGGCAGCACGTTGTAGTCCTGATCCATCAGAGCCGCCACCTGCGGGTTGTTCGCCAGGGAGCGCGACATCTGATTCACATCCAGCTGCGAGGCGTCGCCGGTGGCCTGCCATTCGCCTTCGCTGGAGATCTGGGCGGTATCGGCGGACGCCGCGGTCTCCTGCGACGCGGCAACCGTATCGGCAACGGCGCCATCGGACAGGGCGCTCAACGGCGCACGATCCTCGGAACGGGACACCACATCGGTGGTGATGCGCTTGAGCTGGGTAGTGGTGGTGGCGGTATCGGCCAGGATGCTGCCCTTGATGTCATCAGGCCCGGCCAATGCCACGGCGGTGGCCGCCGTGCCGACAAGCGCGGCGAGCGAGGCCGAGGTAAGGATGTGGGAACGACGCTCGGCGGCCCGTGCCGCCTCACGCAGTGCGCGGCGGGTCTGGGGAGCCACCTCGTTGAGACGCTCGACAACCGCCTGATCCAGCCCAAGGACGGCACCGTTGGACTGCGTCATCTGTGCCATGCGCATCGCCTTGGCGCTGTGCGCACCGCTGCCGCTCGAGAACAGGGAACGGGACGTGCGGATATACTGGCGCGAGTTATTGGCCGCCTGATGGGCTGCATGCCTCATATCTCAATTGCTCCTTGCCGGATTCCTGGCGTCTCACCATGGAGACATCCTGCCGTCACGGTTGTTTACCGTACAACAAGCCCCGCCCAAACCAGTCGCCTCATCGACGCACATCCCCCGAAACCACACCGGCCCATCGCGGCGAAATCGTTGCAATCGCGGCGTTTGCCCCATTCAGGCATGGTCCGGCCGCCGTGTGCCGACCCTTGTGAGCATTCCGGGCGTGTCACCTCGGACCCGCCGTCCCGCAGCACAGCATGTGTCCAGCAAACGGTCAGAATATGGCGCAATCCGCCCACAGGGCTAGGCTGGTTCGCATGGCCACCATCACGATTCCCCCATCCATGTTGCCCGAGGACGGACGCTTCGGTTCGGGACCGAGCAAGATCCGCCCTGAACAGGTGCAGGCGTTGGACGCCGGCGCCACCACGGTTCTGGGCACGTCGCACCGTCAATCCACCATCAAGCAGATCGTCGGGTCGATTCGCGCGGGGCTGGCCGAATTCCTCCGCATTCCCGATGACTACGAGATCGTGCTGGGCAACGGCGGCGCCACGGCGTTCTGGGACATGGCCTGCGCCTCACTGATCACCCGGCGGGCAGCGTTCGGCGTCTACGGGTCGTTCAGCGCCAAATTCGCCGACTCCGCGGCCTCCGCCCCGTTCCTGGAGGATCCGGTCGTCTACCGGTGCGAACCCGGCGACTGCCGACTGCCCGAATACACCGAATACGTGGATGCCTACTGCTGGGCCCATAACGAGACCTCCACCGGAGTCGCGGCCCCGGTGCATCGCATCGCAGGCAGCCTGGAGCAGGGCGCGCTGACCATCGTGGACGCCACCAGCGCCTCCGGCGCGCTGCCGGTGGACATCAGCCAGACCGACGCCTACTACTTCTCCCCGCAGAAGGCGTTCGGCTCCGACGGCGGACTGTGGATCGCGGCGCTCTCCCCCGCGGCGATCGACCGCGCCTACGGCATCGCGCAGAGCACCTCGCTGGAAGGCGTGCTGCGCTGGATTCCGCCGTTCCTGTCGCTGAAATCCGCCATCGAGAACTCCCGCAAGGACCAGACGCTCAACACGCCCGCCATCGCCACGCTGATCATGCTCAACGAGCAGCTGCAGTGGCTGAACAACAACGGCGGCATGGCATGGGCCACCGCACGGTGCGCCAAGAACGCGTCATTGCTGTACCAGTGGGCGGAGCAATCCGATTACGCGCATCCGTTCGTTGCAGACCCCGCACTGCGCTCGAACTCGGTGGTCACCATCGACCTCGACGACCGGATCAACGCCAAGCAGGTCACCGCGGCGCTCCGGGAGAACGGTATCCTGGACACCTCCGGCTACCGCAAGCTCGGGCGCAACCAGCTCCGCGTCGGCGTGTTCCCGTCGGTGGAGCCCGCGGACGTGGCGGCGCTGACGAACTGCGTCGATTACGTTGTCGGTCAGCTGTGGGAGTGATTGCCGGCCGTGTCGGTTCCGAGATAGAGTACTGTCATGAAGTTCGCCCCGATCATTGATCCCAACGCGCGCAAACCGGCACCGAAGCCCGTGCGCGTCGATTTGCGCAAGGCATTCACCATCGGCACCATGCTGTGGATCGTCGCCGCCATCATCTGCCTGATTCTGCAGCACTTCGGGCTGGTGTCGATCAGGGTGACGCTGGTATGCGGCATCGGCGTGGTCATCGGACTGATGATGCTCGTCTGGGAACATTTCGACCGCTGGGACTACCGCCGACTGGGAGAATAGCCCCGGGCCGCATCACGCCCGCCGCCTACCGGGCGACGGGCAATGACAACGTGAACGTGCTGCCCTGCCCCACACGGCTCCACACCGATGCGGAACCATGGTGGGTCAGCGCCACGTGCTTGACGATGGCGAGGCCCAGGCCGATGCCGTCCTGCGTGCGCTCGTTCTGGTTGCTGCCCCGGTAGAACCGTTCGAACACATGCGTCTGCTCCTGCTGCGGGATGCCGCGTCCGCAGTCGATGACCCGGATCTCCACCGTGCCGCCATCCTGGGCCGCGCGGACCGCGATGGTGACGGACCCACCGTCCGGGGAGTACGCCACGGCGTTGTCCACCAGCTTGGCAACGGCGATGCGGATCTGCTCGGTATCCCCGTGAACACGTATATCGACGTCCCCGGTCAGCGAGAGGTGAACGCCGCGGTCCGCAGCGCTCGCCTCCGCGGCCGTGACGACGGCCTCCAGCGGTTCGCGCAACGCAATGACATTCGCGGCCGACGGGGTGATGGGCTCCTGCGCCTTAATCAGCAGGAGCAGATCCGACACCATCCGGTTCAGATGGCCGCAGGTCGTCCGCACCTGCCGTGCATCCCGCGCGATACGCTCCCGGTCGCCCCCGCCCTGTTCCAGGGAATCCGCCAGATTCATCAGCGCCTCGGTGGGCTTCAGCAGCTGTTCGGAGACGTTCGTGATGAACGAGTCGCGCGTCTGGGCGAACCGGATGACGTCGCTCAGATCCTCGATCATCACCACCACGAACCGGTCGCTGATGCGCCCCACGGTGATCTTCAGCCAATTCGGGCGGGTCACCGACCTGCGGCGGCGACGCTCCTTGGCCTCGGCGCCCAGATCGTCGAAGGCATGCTCATACTGCCACGGCGTGCGGGTCTCCACGTTGAACTGCGCGCGTCCGCCATGTTCGCGAACCTCATGGATCTGCTCCAGCACACGTTCGTCGGCGATCGCGTCGTCAATCACCACACCCAGGGTATATGCCGCCGGGCTGGCCCTGACGACCTCGTCGTCGTCATCCACCACAATCGAAGCCCCCGGCAGCACCGACAGCAGCGATGCCGTGGAATCGTCCAGATCATCATCCTCGTCCTCCTCCGCTTGCCGACGATGCGGCAGGACACGCTGCACCTCCGCCTCCAATCGGCTCACCGGCGACGCTCCCCCGAACAGTTTGGCCACCACCGGGGTGATCCGGTCCACCACGAAGAACCCGACCGTGACGGCCACGGCCACGCCCACAATGCCGAACGCGACGAAGATGAGGATGCTGGGATCGATGAATTCAGGCATAGGGTCATTCTCGCACAACCGCGGCAAGATGAATGACAGGTGAACCATCCGGTGAATTCTCAGCCAACAACGGGTAGCCATTGACTACGTTGTCCGCAAAACACCGCCAAAAATATTACACTGGTTGAGGTTGTACAGCACTACCCACGAAAGGCATGAACAATGCGCGTTATTTTCGACGAGGAGCTCAAGGCCGTTGCCGATGACCTCGATCGCATGGTGCAGGATGTGCGCAAGGCGATCAACGGCGCGGGCAACGCGCTGCTGAACTCGGATCTTGAAGCCGCCCAGGCCGTCATCGACGGCGATATCGAGATCGATGCGCTCGAGTCGAGCGTCATCGACCAGTGCGTGAAGCTGCTGGCCAAGCAGAACCCGGTGGCCACCGATCTGCGCGTGGTCGTCTCCACGCTGCGACTGGCCGCCACGTTCGAGCGTATGGGTGACCTGGCCCGCCATATCGCGGAAACCGCACGCCGCACCTACCCGCAGTCCCCGCTGACCGACGACGCCAAGCAGCTGTTCACCGAGATGCAGGAATTCCTGACCATGACCGCCGATCGCATGGTCGCCATGCTGCAGGACCGCAACACCGCCATCGCCGAGCAGGTGATCGTGGATGACGACAAGCTCGATGCGCTGCACCAGAAGACCTTCGACCTGATGCTCTCCGACGAGTGGCAGGGCACTAAGCAGCAGCTCATCGACCTGGTGCTGCTGGGCCGCTACATGGAGCGCCTCGGCGATCATGCCGTGTCGGCCGCCCGCCGCGTGGTCTTCATCGTCTCCGGCTTCGATCCGTCCAAGGAGCCGTCCCGCGACGAGGACGGCAGCGTCTATTAATCATTAGTCGCCAACGCGTTGCCGAACGCGAGTCATAGCGCAACCGCCGGGTGGATAACCACTCGGCGGTTTTTCAATGCACTACGTAGTTCCCACCGTCATTCCGCAACACGCCCGGCCTCTGCGGACTCTGATACATCGTGACGCTGACACATTTCACAAAACGTTGAAATATCAAGGTTTTGAACTTGCATCACAGTCACAAAAGTGTCAGAGTCCGCAGAGGCCGGGCGTGTTGCTGAGATCGGGGCCAGGGCTGCGGAGTGTAGGGATCAGGGAAGGGACAGTACGGAATACAACAAAGGGGTTGCACGAGATCTCGTGCAACCCCTAATCAAGCAGCAGTGAAGCTTAGATCATCACTTCTGGCCCTGGGCGGCGACGGCGGCGGCACCGGCGGCGGCGGCCTCCGGATCCAGGTACTCGCCACGCGGCTTGATCGGCTTGAAGTTCTCATCCAGCTCGTACAGCAGCGGGATGGCGGTCGGGATGTTGACCTTGGCGATCTCCTCCTCCGACAGGCCGTCGAGCATCTTGACGATGGCACGCAGCGAGTTGCCGTGGGCGGCGATCAGGACGGTCTTGCCGGCCTTGAGCTCCGGGATGATCTCCGACTCCCAGTACGGGGTCACACGCTCGACCACGTTGGCCAGGGCCTCGGTCTCCGGGACCGGGTCGCCGGCGTAACGCGGATCGTTGTTCTGGGCGTACTGGTCGTTCGGATCGATCTCCGGCGGCGGGGTGGCATAGGAGCGGCGCCAGATCATGAACTTCTCGTCGCCGTACTCCTCGCGGATCTCGGTCTTGTTCTTGCCCTGCAGAGCGCCGTAGTGACGCTCGTTGAGACGCCAGTTGCGCTTGACGGGGATCCACAGACGATCGGCCTCGTCAAGGGCGATGTTGGCGGTGTTGATGGCACGACGCAGCAGCGAGGTGAAGACGATGTCCGGCAGGACGTTCTTCTCCTTGAGCAGCTGGCCGCCACGCTTGGCTTCCTCGACACCCTGCTCGGTCAGCGGGACGTCGACCCAGCCGGTGAACTGATTGGTTTTGTTCCATGCGCTCTGTCCGTGACGGAGCAGTACTAGTTTGTAAGACATGCACCCAGTTTACGCGACAAACCCGACGATACGGTGCATCTCGAACCGGATTATGGAACCGGTTCGGCGTTGCGCCGCAGCCGGACCGACGATCAGGCCACAACGGTGCCGATGACGAATGCCGAAGCCGCGCATAACCCCGCCGCGGCGTACAGCCCCCGGGACACCGATCGCCTCCCGAAATGGCAGGCCATCGCCGCGCAGACGCTCGCCAGCAGCGTCGCAACCATCAATACCAATCCCACCGACGACAGCAGCGGTCTCAATCCCTCGGGCGAGCAGCTGCCGACACGCGCGCCGGAGGCGGTCACCGAGAAATGGGGGCACAACCAAGTGGCCGTCGTCTGGTTCGAGGCGGATTCGCCGCGTGGCCGGACCGCGTTGTACACCATCACCCATTGAATGATGGACGCGATGACGCCCCGTGCCGTGGCGATGCGACGGTCCACAGCAGCCGCCTCCCCCACGGCGTCACCGTCATAGGACACCGAGGCGATCGCCCACGAGCAGCAAGCGGACAGTGCCGCACCACGTATGCCGCCGATGAACGTCACATGCCAGCAGACCAGCGCATGGGTGACCAGTGCGACGCCGAACCCCCAGACCACCGCCAAGATGTCATTCGCCGTCCGTGTCGTCAACCGCAGCCCGATCCGGTCGCAGACATGCCACCCCGCCTGCAGCCACACCGCGGAGAGCGCCACGAACCATACCAGCGGCAGCCACGCCGCCGCGGTCAATATCCCCAAAGCGAGCCCCACCACCAGGAACGCCGGCAGCGTCCACAGCATCGCATTCCGCGCCCGACGCGCCGAACGCGTCATCACGCCGCCCGCACGCAGTCCACCGGCGGCGTCCAAATGCATCGCCATCTCGCAATACACGGCGAACACCACGGCCAGCAGCAGACACAGCGCCGAGACGATGACGAACCAGGCCAGAGGGGTGACGCACAGCCCCGCATCCGCACGGGGATCATCGACATTACGCCCGCCGATCATCGGGCACATGTAGTGGCGGGTGTCCCCTCCCCAATTGTCCAGATACAACGGTGCGAACGACGCGCCGGCACCGATCAGCACCGCGATGACGGCAGATGCGGACAGCCACGGCCACACCGTATACGAACGCCGCATGGAATCCCCCTTCCCTCGATACCACCGATTATAGGCCGGAGGATGACGCGGAATCGCGGGACGGAGACTCAGATCGCCGCCAGGCCGACGTATCCCACGGCGCACACCAGCAGCGACAAGCCGACCAACGGCAGCGCGCGGGCATAGTCGCGGCGCAGCATCGCGCGAATGGTCAGGGCCGCAACCGCCAGACAGATGATGCCGTACGCCGCCATCGCCCATTCCAAGGTGTCGGGCGGCGATGGCAACGCGCACGTCCAGCCCCCGGATGACCCGAATTCCTGCTCCCCCGATGCGTTGACGCCCACCCATGAACTCGTCCGCCACCAGCACGGCAATCCCACCAGACTCAATGCGGACAGCACGAGCGGCGACAACGCGAACACCGCCACAGGAACGAACACGACGGCGTACGCCGCCACTGTCAGGATGCGTGCGCGCTGCTCCCCCAGCCGCACCGCCAACGTACGTTTGCCATGCACGCGGTCCGAATCGACATCACGCAGATTATTGACCATCAGCAGCACGCAGGAGAGCAGGCCGGCCTGCACCGCGCCCAGCACCCCCGTCGCGGTGACAGTTCCGCACAGCACGAACTGGGTCCCCAACACCGCCACCAGGCCGAAGAACACGAACACGAACAACTCGCCCAGACCGGTGTATCCGTACGGATGCCGACCACCGGTATAGCACCAGCCGGCCAGCAGGCAGCACACGCCGACCGCGAGCAGCCACCAGTGGCCGGTGATCACGACGATTGCCAGACCGCACAGGCAGGCGAGCGCCGCCGCCGTGCCGGCCGACGTCAACACCCGTTTCGGCGGCACGCCGGAGGCGACCAGACGCGCGGGTGCATGGATGGAGGTCGCCGCGATGCCGTCGCGCCGGCCCGAGAGGACGACCGCCGCGGGCGGGATGCCGTGCGACTCGGACGATGTCGGCGATGCGGACGACGCCGCCCCGCGCCCCTCGTCCGTGCCGCGGACGCCGTCGGAGTAGTCGTTGGCAAAGTTGACGGCGATCTGCAGGAACAGGGCGACCAGCGTGCACAGGATCGCCAACGGCCAGAACCGCGATTCCAACGTGGTTTGCGTGGCACGATTGATTGCGCAGGATTCCGGCGCGGGGTAGGTCAGTGCGCATACGCCGAGCTGTCGGATGGAAGTCCATGCCGCGGCCGCGCCGATGACCACCGGCGCCACACTGGCCGGCAACGTCTGCGGCCGCATCCCCTTCAACCAGATTGCGATTCCCATACCGCCATGGTCTCGCAGAGGATGGATATCGCCGGCATCGGGGCCCTGCGACCCGTGCCGACGGCCGGCACGTGACCGACGACTTGCGGCGCGAATGAGTCCATGACAGGGGACCTAATCAACAACAAGGCCTTCCCGTCCGCATGGGACGGGAAGGCCCGAATCAATGTCTATGGCGCAACCGCGGGGGTTGAGAGCACCATCACGGCGATGCGGCCGCGATTCCCGCCGTTCCTACTGCAGGTTGAGCGGCTTGACCAGCGGGAAGGTGATGGTCTCGCGGATCGTGGCGCCGGTCAGAGCGATGAGCAGACGGTCGATGCCCATGCCCATGCCGCCGGCCGGCGGCATGCCCACGCCCAGGGCCTCAAGGAAGTCCTCGTCGATGTCCATCGCCTCGGCGTCGCCGGCGAGTGCGTCCTTGGCCTGGGCCACGAAGCGTTCGCGCTGCACGACCGGGTCGTTGAGCTCGGAGTAGCCGGTGGCCAGCTCGAAGCCACGCACGTACAGATCCCACTTCTCCACCACGCCGGGCTTGGTGCGGTGCGACTTGACCAGCGGCGAGGTCTCGACCGGGAAGTCGCGCACGAACACCGGCTCGTAGAGCTTGTCCTCGTAGAAGTGCTCCCACAGGTGCTCGACGAGCTTGCCGTGGTTCTCCACGTCATCGCGCTCCACACCGAGCTTGTCGGCGATCGCGCCCAGATGCTCCACGCTGGTGCCGGGGGCATCCGGGCCGCCGTTCGGGATGATCTCCTCGCCGAGGGCCTCGGAGAGCGACTCGTACATGCTGATGGTCTTCCATTCGCCGCCGAAGTCGTATTCGGTGCCGTCCAGCAGCGTGACCTTCAGCGAGCCGAACACGTCCATCGCGGTCTGCTGCACAAGCTCCTTGGTCAGCTGGCCGATGGTGTCGTAGTTGCCGTAGGCCTGGTAGGCCTCCACCATCGTGAACTCGGGGGCGTGCGTGGCGTCGACGCCCTCGTTGCGGAAGTCGCGGTTGATCTCGAAGACGCGGTCGATGCCGCCGACCAGGCAGCGCTTGAGGAACAGCTCCGGGGCGATGCGCATGAACAGGTCGATGTCGAAGGCGTTCATATGCGTGGTGAACGGACGGGCCGCGGCACCGCCGTGCACGGTCTGCAGCATCGGGGTCTCGACCTCGATGAAGTCATGGCTGTCGAAGGTGCGGCGCAGCGAGGCCACGGCCTTTGAGCGGTTGCGCACCATGTTGCGGATGCGCTCGTCGGCGATCATGCCGAGGTACGGCTTGCGCGTACGCGTGTCGTCGTTGAGCTCCTTGTGCAGGGCGGGCAGCGGCTGCAGCGCCTTGGCGGCGATGGCCCACTCGGAGGCGAACACGGACAGCTCGCCGGTCTTGGAGGCGATGACGCGGCCCTTGATGAACAGGTGGTCGCCCAGATCCACCAGCTGCTTGAAATCCTTCAGCGAATCCGCCCCGATCTCCTTCTTGGAGATCATGCCCTGGATGGTGGTGCCGTCGCCGGCGGACAGCTGCACGAAGCACAAGCCGCCCGCGTTGCGCAGGAACAGCACGCGACCGGCGATGCCGACCACGTCCTCGGTCTCCTGCCCGGCCTCGAGCTTGCCGTCGTAGTCGGCGCGCACCTGTTCGATGGTGTGGGTCACGCCCACCTCGACCGGGTACGGGTTGATGCCGTCCTTGATCATCATCGCGCGCTTGGCCACGCGCATCTGCACCTGCTCGGGGTGCGCCAGCGGACCGAACTCCTTGTTGCCCGGGTCCACGGCCTCGTCCAGCGTCGCGCCCTCATCCACGCGCGCGGCGATGGCGGCGTCCTGCGCCATCAGCATCTCGGCACGCTCAATGGTGGTCATTGCGGGAGCAACGGCCTCTTCCTCGTTCTGATTCTCAACGTTTTCAGTCATGTCACGCATAAGCGTCCAGTGTACCGAGACGCCGATACACGCCGTAAGACACGCCGGTTGCATTTGTCCCCGGTTTCGTTGTATTATCTTCTGCGTTGCCAAAACGGGCTGTAGCGCAGCTTGGTAGCGCGCTTCGTTCGGGACGAAGAGGCCGCGGGTTCAAATCCCGCCAGCCCGACAACTCAAAGGGAATCACTGGTTACAGTGATTCCCTTTTTCCATGACTACGGCAATATCAAGGAAACCACCATGAAAAGAAGCATCCTGGCCCTGGCCTCGGGCGCGTTCGTGCTCGGCGCCGCGGAATTCGTGATGATGGGCATCCTGCCCCAGGCCGCCGCGGCGATGGGAGTCGACATCCCGACCGCGGGCAACTACATCTCCTCCTACGCCATCGGCGTGTGCGTCGGCACGCTGATGCTGGTCTTCGGCCGCCGCGTGCCGCCGAAGAAGCTCATCCTGCTGTTCATGGCGATCACGCTGGTCGGCAACCTGCTGAGCGCCGTGGCGCTGAATTCCCCGATGCTCATCGTGGCGCGCTTCATCTCCGGGCTGCCGCATGGCGCGTTCTTCGGCACCGCCACGCTGATCGCCAAGACCCTGGCCGACAAGGGCAAGGAGGCGCAGGCCGTCTCGATGATGGTGACCGGCCAGACCGTGGCGAATATGCTCGGCGTACCGGCGGGCACGATGATGGCCGAGTTCATGTCCTGGCGTCTGGCCTTCGGCATTCTGGCGGCATGGGCCGCCATGACGGTTGTGCTGGTGCTGACGTGGGTGCCGCGCGTCGAGCCGATCAGGGATGCGGGTCTGGCCGGCCAGTTCCGGTTCCTCAAAAAGCCCGGCCCGTGGATGGTGCTGATCGCCGTGTTCACCGGCAACGCCGGCATCTTCTGCTGGTGGAGCTACGTGTCCCCGTGGCTGACCGAGGTGGGCGGCTATGCGTCGGGCGTGGTGCCGCTGCTGATGATGCTCGCGGGCTTCGGCATGGTGGTCGGCGGTCTGGTCGGCGGCCGCATCTGCGACCGTTGGCGTCATGCGGGCACCGCCGCGCTCGGTCAGGCGGTCTCCGGCATCGGTCTGCTGTTCGTGTTCCTTGTTCCGGGTTCCCCGGTGATCTGTGCCATCCTGACCTTCTGGATCGCGTTCGGGTTGTTCTTCGTCTCCTCGCCGCAGCAGTTGCTGATGGCGGAGGCCGGCAAGGGCGGCGGCGAGCTGCTTGGCGGCGCCACCGTGCAGGTGGCGTTCAACTTCGGCAATGCGGTCGGCTCGATCATCGGCGGCGCCATGCTGACCGTCTCCGGCATGAACTACCACTACCCCGCACTCGGCGGTCTGCCGCTGGCGGTGATCGCCGTGGCGCTGTTGGTGCTGTTCTCGCGCCGCTACGAAGGCAGCGCAGCCTCCGCTCAGCAATCACGATGATTCAGTGGGCGGGTTAGACCTTCACTGGGCGGCCTGTGGCGAACCTCCGACACAGGCCGCCTTGGTATATCGCCGTTATCCGGCGGCATGCCCGGCAGCCGCCCGCCCACTGAACGCGAAATCCGCCCACTGGAGCCGCCGCCGACCGTACACTGGTGTCAGTACCCATATCGGGCAAGGAGCGATCATGGATAACGACACGTTGCAGGCGGCGTTGGCCGCGTGGGCCGCAGGTGAACATAACGACGCAGGTGTCTCCGCCACGCCCGAGCCGCTCGAATCGGGGGAATCGTCCGACTACAACGATGCACAAGCCACCGATTCACACGAATCGGCCGATTCGGACAACTTGATCCCTCGCTCCGCCGCCGCCACGTTTGACGCCGAGGCCTTCCTCAAGGGGCTGGACGCGATCTTCGAGGCGCACGAAGGCGCGACCAAGGCCGAGCCCTATCTGCTGCAGGCCATGGATGATGCGGAGAACGCGGGGGATGACGCCGGTCTGCTCACCGTGCTCAATGAGACGATGGGGTTCTACCGCTCGCAGGGCCGACATGAGGACAACCAGTGGATTGTGCAGCGCTCCATCGAACTGGCGCTACGCATGCGATTGGAAGGCACCGAGGCCTGGACCACCACGCTGATCAACGCGGCCACCAGCATGCGGGCCGCGGGCCGGTACGACCAGGCCGAGGACCTATACCATCAGGCCATCGACTCGGCCAAGGCCACGCTCTCCCCCACCGACCGGCGCATGGCGGCCCTGCACAACAACCTGTCCATGCTCTACAGCGAGACCGGCCGCCCCGAACAGGCCCTGCACGAACTGGAGGCGGCGCTTCGGGTGCTGGAAGCCGCCAGCGTGGACCCGTCGAACGACATCGACATCGCCGCCACGCATACGAACATCGCGCTGATCCTGCTCGAACTGCCCGCGGACGAACGACACACGGGGTCCTCCGGCGAGACCGAGCATGCCGGGGCACCGTCCAATCGCATGACGACGCCTGCCACGCCCCCGGGCTCCCCGACCGACCACAGCACCCCCGCCGCCGCGCGTCTTGACGAGGCGATGCGCCACGCCCGGCAATCCCTGGACATCTACCGCACCGCCGGCCAGGAGCACGCCGGCCATTACGCCTCGGCTCTGGCCGGCTACGCCCAGGTGTGCCTGGCCGCCGGGCACGCCGACGAGGCCGTCCGGCGCTACCGTCAGGCCCTGTCGGTGATTGAGGAGAACTACGGCCGAGACAACGACTACTACCGCATCACCGCGGCCAATCTGGTCCAGGCGCAGGAGAAGGCCGCCGAAAGCGGACTCTCCGGCGTCATCGCCACGCCCGTCACCGCCACGCCCGATGCCGCCGCGTCATCAGGCACCGTGCAGTCAGACAACACGCCGGCGCACACCATCCCCGGACTCAAGCTGGCTCGCGCCTACTGGAACGAGTATGGCAAACCGCTGATCGCCGAACGCTATCCCGAGTATCAGGGCCGCATCGCCGCCGGCCTGGTGGGGCACGGTTCGGAATGCTACGGCTTCGACGACGAACTCTCCCACGATCACGACTTCGGCCCCGGCTTCTGCCTGTGGCTGACCGACGAGGATTATGCGGCGATCGGCGAGCGGTTGCAGGCCGATTACGAGTCGCTGCCGGACACGTTCATGGGTTTCGGGCCGAAATCCCAGACCGCCCGCGCGCAGGGCGCCGGCCGCCGTGTCGGCGTGTTCCGTATCGGCGATTTCTTCGAGTCGATCACCGGCTACCGTCAGGCCCCGCCCGCCGACCGGCCGCACGAGTGGCTGATGCTGGACGAACCCACATTGGCCGCGGCCACGAACGGTGAGGTGTTCGCCGATCCGTTGGGCGCGTTCTCCAAAACCCGTCAGGGCTTCAAGCTCATGCCGGAGGATGTGCGCCTCTCGCTGATCTCCCGGCGTCTGGGGATGATCGCGCAGGCGGGCCAGTACAACCTGCCGCGGATGCTGCAGCGGGGCGATGGCGCGGCCGCCTGGTGCGCAATCAACGAGTTCGCCGAAGCCGTGGCATCCTTGGTGTTCCTGATCAACACGCCGGTTTCCGCCGGGTACATGCCGTACTACAAGTGGCGGTTCGCCGCGCTGCGCCGCCTCTCGCGCCGCATGGCCGCCCGCCTGCCGGACGCGTGCGCGCAGCTGGAGGATGTCCTGCGACTGGCGTCGGCGGCGTGTTTCGGCGGCGTCGGGTTCGGCGAGGGCGGTAAGGGTGCCGCGCCGGCCGCAAAGCAGGTCGTCTCTATTGTGGAATCGATCTGCGCCGAGATCGTGGCCGAGCTCGGGCGCGAGGGGCTGACCGACTCCGATGAGACGTTCCTGGAATGGCAACGCCCCTATGTGGAGGAGCATATCGAGCACCGGGACGCCTGCCTGATGAGTCTGTAAGCCCTGCAGCAGATCAGCCGCGACCTGCGGCGCACCAGCAGTGGAATCCGTACGGAAAGGAGCAGTCATGGATCTTGTCGAAGAGGTCATCCGTCGCGAATGGGACCAGTTCCAACGCACCGAGAACGAGGGTGGCCGCGCCTCCTGCCAGGGCAATTGGCCGATGTTCCATCAGATGCGGGCCAGCCAGTTCATGACCTGGCCCGAGGATCTGCTGCGCAGCTATCTCGATGATCTGGATGAGGCGAACCGGGTCGGCCGCAATCTGGTGACCGAGAAATACGCCCGGATGATGGCCTCCACCGCGCCCGACGAGTACCGCGAGCGCATCGAGCCGTTCATCCCCCGCCTGTCCGACGAGCGCATTGCCCGGCAGGAGCGGGTGATCGACGTGCAGGTGGCGTGGGCGCGCGATTTCCGCGGGCGTTACTCGAAACTGGGCGCGGCGATGCGGGTGCTGACCACGGCCGAGGACACGCTGGAGGATACGTCGTTCGAAACCTATCTGCGCGGCGAACTGGGCACCTACTCCGACCGCACGATGGCCCTGTACGAGGCGATGGTGGAGAACCTGCAGGCCGCCGGCCGCAACCTGACCGAGCAGACGGTGGCCAATACCGTGCGTCTGGGCGGGTTCGCCGATCTTGAGGAGGCCGAATCCGCCCAGGCCGCGTAGGGGTCATTCCCTCGGTTCGTCATCCTTGTGCCGCATCGAGCCGATGATCCGCGCCACCGCCCATATGATGGCGACGACGATCAGGACGCCGCCGACGATGCCGCAGACGATCGCCACGATGGCGCGCGGATCCGCGCCGAGACCGGGCAGCGCCGTCACCGGGAAGCCGATGCCAAACGCCAGGACCATCGCGCCGATCAGGACCAGCAGCACGCCGAGTACGATGGTGGCCGCGCTGGGACCGGTTTTGCGAATCACCGGACGCTCGTGGCGGGCCTCCACCGGCACCTGCACGTAGGAGGGCGCGGTCGGGACGCCGCCGGCGGTGGTCTGCGTTGGCGGCGCGGTGCTGTACAGCGGCACCTGCTGCGGCATTGTGGCAGGCTCCGGTTCCGGAACCTGTCCGGGTTGCGGCGCGTCGGCCGTTCCGTTCTGCGTTGGTTCGGCTTGCGACATCGCCTGCGTGGATGCGGAATCCACCGGCATCACCTCGGTTGGCACGTCATTCGCCGGCATCGTTTCAGCAGGGGCGGAATCCACCGGCATCGCCTCGGTGGCCGCAACATCCACCGGCATCGCCTGCGTGGGGGCGACGGTTTCCGGCAGTTCGCGGGTCTCCGCCATCGGCATGGCCTGGGTGACCGCGTCATCCGTCTGCGGGATGACCTGGGTTTCGGGTTCGTTGCGGGTCTCGTCACTCATGGTCGTCCTCCGTGGTCTTGTCCGCCCACTCCTGATAGGTGGGCAGGGTGTTCTGGTAGTCGTACTGCACCACGACCTGTCCCATCACGGCCGCGTCGACGTCGATAAGCAGTTCCGGGGACGCCACAGCCTTGGGATTGCCCTGATCGAATGGCCAGTACAGGGGTTCGCCGTCATAGTCCGCGTCCAGCCAGGGCGCGCTTGTTGTGGTAGCACCCAGCCACTGCCCGTTCACGGTGCTCGGCAGGTATATCCCGACCATATTCCACGGCGATGTTGCGGCCGCCCACAGACTGCCGAAGGAATCATTGCCGTCATACCAGAACGAATCGCCGGTCAGCTGCCAGGAGCAGCCGTCCGGGATCGTGATCACCACGCTGGTGCGGTATGGCATCACCCGGATGGTGCCCGCGGGGCAGCTTGAGGTGGCGGTGGTGCCGTCGTTGAGCGTGACCTCATGGCTGCCGTTGTCCTCGGCGTAGTTGCTCAGGTCGATGTGCAGGACGTCATTGATGTTGTCGCCTTCCATCCACAGGCCGTCCTCAAGGCGCTGCATGGTGGCCTTGTCGGAGCCGATGGCGTCGAAGCCGTGTACCTGGATGTACGGATCCATCCCGGAACCGTCGGCGTAGGCGTATTCCGTGCGCGTCCGCATCATCCGCTGGAACATCACCGAATAGGCCAGTCCGCCGAACGCCAGGGTGACCGCCAGGAACGCCGCCAGCCAGACGAACGGATGCAGGCCGCCGGTCCGGCGTCCGATGCAGCCGAGGATCACGATGATCAGGCCGATCGCCACGCAGACGCCGCCGACCCAGATCATGCCCCCGCCGAGCAACGTCTCCAGATCCGCGCGCGTGTCGGCCCACGAGAACAACATGCAGGCGAACGACAGGAAGATCAGTCCGGTCACGATCAGCACCAGCAGCGGCCCCGCCGGCTTGCGACGGGCGACACGCGGCTTGGGGGCCGGTTGCGGGGCGCGATAGGGCGAGGTCATCATCGGCGGCACCGCCGCCGATGAGACCGGGGCAGCCCCGGTCGGCGCGCCTGCCGGAACGTCGGCCGAAGCGTCAGCCATGGGCATGCCGCCGGTCGACCCCGTACCAGCCGGCCCCGTACCGGTCGCCACGCCGCCCGCGGGCATACCATCGCCCGACCCCATAGTCGAAGGCGTGACGGAAGGCTTCACCCCGACCGACGCGGGTGTCTCGGACTGACCCGGATGATTCTGCCGCGCCGACGCCTGCGTCCATACGGTCGCTTCCGGCCGCGCAGACGCCTGCGGCCATACGGTCGCCTCCGGCCGTGTGGAGGGCGCGGGCTGCGGCTGTACGAATGGCGCGGATTGCCTCGGGGCCGACGCGGGCTGCGGACGAGATGACGGGTTCGCCCATTGCGCCACGGCGTATCTCAGGTTGCGCCGCCCGGCCTGTTCGATGACCAGCCACAGCGCGAACGCGCCCGCGGCGAGTCCGAACAGCCAGACCGGCGGCCAGAAGATCATGCAGACCAGTCCCAGCAGCACCCCCAGGCAGGACCAATCCCAGTGTCCGTCCAAGAGCTCCTCGCACAGAATCCGACCGTCGCGTTCATCCGGCAGCAGGAACCACGCGAGCGCATAGAACACCACACCGATGCCGGCCACGAATGCGGCGCCGATCATCAGCGCCCGCACCAGCAGCGGGCTCCACCCCAGGTACCGGCCCAGACCGCCGCAGACGCCGCCGATCCATCGTTCCTCGGCGCTGCGGACCAATCCGCTTTCGCGCACCCACGGGAAGAAACGGCCCTGACGCCGTTCGCGACCGGCATGCTCGGATGCCGCGCCGTGCCATGATTCATGATTATCGCTCATGGTTCCATTACAGCAAGCCGAACAGCCGAACCGTATCCGGGAACACCCTGAACCTTCCCTGAACATCGTCCGAATCCGCTCGGCGTCGGCACCGCCGCGGGCACAATGGAAGCATGACCGATTCCTCGATTCCCTATGATCCGCGGACACCTGCGGACCCGCGACCGTTGCGCCCCGCCGCGCTGCCGTTGATGCGCCCGAAGCAGGGGCGCTGGCTGTGCGGTGTATGCCGTGGCATCAGCCTGCATCTGCAGGTGTCGGTGGCGCTGGTCCGGCTGCTGTTCACCGCTGCCGCGTTCGTGTTCGGGGCGGGGGTTGTGGTCTATGTGTTCCTATGGCTGACGATGCCGGTGGGCGATCCGGTCGCCGCCGCAACCGCCCGATTGCGTGCCGTGCGCGAGTCCCCCCTGTCCCGCGGCAACGCCGGGTATGGCATGGCATCAGCGGATGACGCCGACGTCGAAGCGGCCGGCGAGCGCGACAGCTCGTCGGAAAGTCTGGCCGCTGCCCTCGCCCGCGCGCCGAAGCCGGCGCTGGTGGCCATGGCCGGCTTGGTGCTGCTGACGGTCAGTGCGCTGATGGCGGCCACCGGCATCGATTCGCTGTATATCCTGCCGGTCATGCTGGGTCTGGGCGGCCTGGCCGTCGCCTGGCTGTGGTTCAACCAGGAGGACGGCCAGTTCAAGGCCATGCTCGGCGGCATTGCGCTGATCGTGCTGGCGTACATGGTGTTCGTGGGCAATGCGGCCGGATACGACGGGGCGTCGCCGCGCGTGCTGATCGCAGGGGGGCTGTCCACCATGGTGGGCGTGATGCTGGCGATCGTGCCGTGGGTCAACTCGCTGGTCCGCGGGCTTGCCACCGAGCGCGCGCTGAAGGAGCGTGAGGAGGAGCGCGCCGATATGACCGCCCATCTGCATGACGGCGTGTTGCAGACATTGGCGTTGATCCAGATGCATGCCGACGAGCCGCAGACCGTGTTCTCCCTGGCCCGGCAGCAGGAGCGCGAGCTGCGCGACTGGCTGTACCAGGATCGTACCCCCTCGGAGCGCTCGGTCAACGCCGGGTTGAAGCAGATCGCCGCCGAGGTGGAGGACGAGCACGGCAAGCCGATCGAGGTGGTGACGGTGGGCGACGCCCGGCCCAGCGCCCAGACCGACGCGCTGCTGGACGCCGCTCGGCAGGCGCTGGTCAACGCGGCCACGCACGGCGGCGAGCCGATCTCCGTGTATTGCGAGGCTTCGGGCGGTACCGTGGAGGTGTTCGTCCGCGACCACGGCAACGGCTTCGATGTGCACGCCATCCCCGAGGATCGGCTGGGCATCCGCGAGTCGATCGTCGGCCGGATCAGACGCCGTGGCGGTACGGTGGAGATCGTGTCGCGGCCGCATTGGGGCACCGAGGTGCGGATGCATATGCCGGTGGCCGATATCGCGGAGAGCCGGGCCAACGGCAACGACACGACGGACAACGACGCAACGGACAGCAACGAAACGGATGGCAGCCATGAGTGATGTAGGAAACCCGACCAACGGGGGGCACACCCCCGTCGCCGATCAGTCGATCAGGGTGGCCGTGGTCGATGACCATGAGATGTTCCGTGCCGGCGTGATCGCCACGTTGCAGCCGTATCTCAGCATTGTCGGGCAGGCGCCGGATGTGGAGGGCTCGATCGCCATGATCGCCGACACGCAGCCGGACGTGGTGCTGCTCGACGTGCATGTGCCGGGCGGCGAGGGCGGTGGCGGCGCCGAGATCCTGACGAAGTCGCTGCCGTTGTCCCCGCGGTCGGCGTTCCTAGCGCTGTCGGTGTCCGATTCGCCGCAGGATGTGGGTGCGGTGATCCGCGCCGGGGCACGCGGCTACGTGACCAAGACGATCACCGCGAACGACCTGGTGTCCTCGATCCGTCAGGTGCATGAGGGGTATGCGGTCTTCTCCCCCAAGCTGGCCGGGTTCGTGCTCTCGGCGTTCCAGGGTGCGCCGATGAGCGGCGCACCCGTGCACGACGACGAGCTGGACCGTCTGTCGGCGCGCGAACAGGAGGTCATGCGGCTGATCGCCCGCGGCTACACCTACAAGGAGGTGGCCTCCGAGCTGTTCATCTCCATCAAGACGGTGGAGACGCATATGAGTTCGGTGCTGCGCAAGCTGCAGCTGTCCAACCGCACCGAGTTGACCCGTTGGGCGGCGGATCGGCGGATTGTCTGAGGATGGGCTTCGCACTACCTCAAGGTTACGAATCCGAAAGCAGGAATTCCGCCGAATCCGAAATCAAACCCCGAGGTAGTGCGAACGCCCCTTACCGACCAAACCCCAAACCTTTCATAAACTCCAGGGTCTGTTCCTTGGTTTTGAACACGGCGGTGTTGCCGAGGATCCGCTCGCATACGCTCCCGAGCTCGTCACGGATGGCCGCGCGGATCGCCTCGCGGCTGTTCCCGCCCTGCAACGCCGCGTTGAGCTCCTCCCATATCAGCGAGAACTCGCTCACGGATTCCGGCAGATCATGTCCGTCGGCCAGTGCATCCTCGATCGTCCGCAGCTGTTCGACCAGTCGCCCGGGCAGGATGAACAGCCCTTGCGCCTCGATCAGGCCGATGGGCTCCTGCTTGACCGGATAGTATTCCGGATGCGCGTGGAAGATGCCGTCGGGGTACGCCTCGCTGACCGCGTTGTTGCGGAAGATCAGGCTCATCTCATAGCCGCGGTCGGTGACGATGGCGCTCGGCGAGAGCGCCGATTGCCGGTTGCCGTCCGCGTCATGGCTGGCGATGTCCGCCGCCGGGTCGTCGTATGCGATCCAGGCCCGGCGGATCAGGTCGCTGATCTCGACGATCGCCGTGCGGGAGTCGGAGACGACGCGCACGGCAGTTCCGGGCCAGTCCAGGATCTCGACGAGCGCATCGGGGTATGCGGGCAGCCGCAGCGTGGCCCACGCCGGGGCCTTGTGCATCGGCAGCAGTTCGCCGCCGCCTTGGAAATGGTCGTGGGCGAGCACCGAGCCGCCGATGCGCGGGAGCGCGGCGTTGCATCCGAGGAAGTAGCCGGGGAACCGGTCGACGAAGTCGAGCAGCTGCACGAAGGTGTCGCGATCCACATGCATCGGGGTGTGTTCGGTGTTCACGCAGATGCCGTGCTCGGTGAAGTACCCATATGGGGAAAACTGCCAGAACCATGGTTCGCCGCCCAGCGTGACCGGCATGGTGCGCAGCGTGCGTTTGTTGCGGCCGGCGAAGCCCTCGTTGGCATGGCAGATCGTGCATTGCGGATAGCCTCCGGCCACGGCGTTGCCGGCCGCGGCCTTGGCCATGTTCTTGAACTCGGGTTTGGCCAGGTTGATCGTCACCACCAGCCCGTGCGAGTCGAACCGCGGGTTGGCGTCCAGCTGGGCGCGTTTGACGTACGTGTTGTCCACGCAATACCGGTAGAACCAACGCATGGCGGCCATGCCGCCCCGCTCACGCTCCACGGTCAAGAACCGGTCCTGCAGCACCGAGGGACGGGCCGACAGCACGCCCATGACGGCGTCCGCCTCACTGCCCGCCTCCTCCGGGCCGAACAGGCCCGCCTCCACGCCGCACGAGAGCAGGTCGCCCACCAGTTCGTCGACGCCCCTGCCGTCGCAGACGGCGCCGGTCGGACGATAGGAGGCCAGGCCATGGCGTCCCAGGATGCCGTTGCGCGCCCAGTCCCCGTCACGCGGGTCCAGTTCCAGATGGTTCCGGGCGTGGTCGACCAGCGCGTCGAGCGCCGCATAGAACCGGTCGAGCGCCGGCTCCCCGTTGGTTCCGGTCATCGCGCACCCCCGGACATCACGTCGTCCACGATGGCCCGGATCTCGCCGGCCTTCTCCTCCATCTCCCGCACCAGTTTGATCTGCGTGCGGGCGCGCACCAGGTTGTGCTCGGGGTATCGGATGGCGAAGTAGGTGTCGCCGACGAGGTAATCGGCCAGGAACCGCATGCCGCATTCCATGGTCATCATGTTGCCGGCGAACGCCAGCAGCTCGCCCTCGCGGTCGGTGATGCTCGGACGCATCCGGCCCACGAACCCTTCGGCGTAGGCGCGGAACAGGTCGGTGCTGAAATGGACCTTGTGCAGGTCGCGTTCGTCCTCCAGCGCCGTGGAGGCGCCGAAACGGATGGAATCGCCGAAGTCGTAGAGCATCGAGCCGGGCATGACCGTGTCCAGGTCGATGATCGCCCGGGCCTTGTGCGTGGTGGCGTCCATCAGGATGTTGTTGAGTTTGGTGTCGTTGTGGGTCACGCGCAGCGGGATGCGGCCCTGCTCCAGATCGTCGACGATGAGCGGGTACTGGTCCGCGCGGTCCATGAAGAACGCGATCTCCTCCCGGCAGCGGTCCGCGCGGCCCAGCGGGTCGGCGGCCACGGCCGTCTTGAAGTCCTCGAACCGGTGCGGGGTGTCGTGGAAATGCGCGATGGTTTCGGTCAGCTGCGAGGCGTCGAAGTCGGCGAGCTGGTTCTGGAAGTCGCCGAACGCGGCGCCGGCCTCGCGGAACACCGCGGCGTCGGTCACCAGATTATAGGAGATCGTGTCCTCGATGAACGCGTACATCCGGTAGGCGCCGGAATCGGTGTCGGCGTAGGTCGAGCCGTCATGCGTGCGGATGATGATGAGCGTCTCCTGCCCGCGTTGGGCGAGGAATTCGGTCACCAGCTCGATATTGTGCATCAGGCCCGCCGTGTCCGGGAAGACGTCGGCGTTCATCCGCTGCAGGATGTACCGGTTGGTGTCGGTGGTGACCAGGTAGGTGGCGTTGATATGGCCGTCGCCATACCGTGTGATCGATTCCACGGTGCCGTCCGTGGCGAAGTTGGCCGTCGCCGCGGCCAGTCTGGCGTCATTGCCCGTCATGGTTGTCCCTTCTCGAATGTGGGGTGGTCCGCGGCCGCCCGCGGTTGGTTCGCGGGCGGCCGCGGGGATAATGCCTCCGGCTCAGACCTCGTGCCAGGCGATCCCGCTGCCGTCCAGGTCGTAGACCGCTTCGGTGCCGTCGGCGTGACGGACCGTGGTGGACTGGGGGCGGTCGGTGTTGTTGATCACGCAGTACTGATGCGAATCGGGGAAGTACGCGACCTCGCACTCGGGGTTGGTCGAGCTCCACGCATCGTACCGGTCCTCGTGATGGCTGGCGTAGAACAGGATGCGTTCCAGCAGGCGTGCGTTCGCGGCCGAATACGGCAGACCGGACACATACACGCCCCGGCCCTTGCCGTAGTCGTTGACCGCAAGCTGCACCTGGCCGTCGTCGGCGCGGATCAGGGTCACATCCTCGTTGACCGGGTACGTGTTCGCGATCGGCTCGCCGAAGTCGATGCCGCCGACCGTGGCGCCGATGCCGCCGCCGCAACCGCTGATGTCACGGGTGCGGCCGGCCGCGCGCCAGGCGTCGAGCACGCCGTCGGCCAGATGCACGTCGGCGGTGATGAAGTGTTCCGGCGTGACCTCGGGGAAGTACTTGTCCACCGACAGGGTCTGGAACCGCTCCTCATCCACGCCGAGCACGTCGGCCAGCTGGAAGAAGCGGCCGCCCTGGAAGCGCGGCACCGCGGTCGGCTCGCCGACGCCCACGAACGCGCCGCCGCCGCGCACCCAGGCGCGGATGGTCTCCAGCAGCCTCGGGTCGCGCCAGGCGTCGCCGCCGGAGAACGCGGTGTCGACCGGGCCGCCGTTGATGATCACGTCGATGTCCGGATCCACGCCGTGGTCGAGCACGTCGTCGAAGCTGATGAACCGCACGTTGACGCGCATGCCGGAGAGCGCCTCCAGGATGCCGTAGTACGAGTAGGTCTGCTTGTTCGGCAGGGCGTGCGCCACGGTGAACGCCATCCAGGAACGCATCCGCCCCCAGCTGTTGAGGATCGCCACGTTCAGCTCGCCTTCGGCCGGCTTGCCGCCGGTGCGGTCGTGGATGTCGCGGAACTCGTCGGCGATATGCGCCACCGTGTCCACGAACTTGGGGAATTTGGCGGCCAGCGAGAGGTACCCGCCGTAGCCCATGCGGGAGATCGGCGAGCGCAGGATCGCGCGGCGGGCCTTGCGCCAGTTGTCCAGGCCTTCGATGCTCGGGTCGTTGCCCTCGTAGAAGGTGTCGGGGAAGAAATAGGGCAGGAACCGGCCCTCGGTGTATTTCACGCCGGGGATGTCGGCGATCATGCGGGTGGTGGTGCCGTCGCCGATCGAGCCGACCACGGCATCCAGTCCCAGGTCGCCGAAGCCGTCCTTGTAGGGTTCGGTGCCGATCCACTGGTCGCCGAGGAACATCATGGCCTCCTTGCCGGCGGCGTGGGTCTGGTCGACCAGCCGCTTGACGTTCGCGCGCACGAAGTCGGAGAGGAAGTCGATCCAGTCGCGCTGCGCCTTGCGCGGCACGCGCCAGGCGGAGTTGTAGCAGCCCGCGTCCACGAAGTCCTCGGGGCGCAGCCGGTAGCCGTACCGGGCCTCGAAGTCGTCGAGCGCCTTCGGGGAGACGGTGCAGGCGCAGCCGAACCAGTCGACCACCTTCTCGCGGTGCCTGGCGTCGAACAGGAGAGTGAACTGGTAGAAGAACGTGGTGAAGCGCACCACGTCGGTCTGGGGGCTGTCCTTGAGCCACCGGGAGAATGTGTCGAACACGAAGTCCCGGGTCTGCTCATGGTAGATGTCGAACGGGATCTCGTGTTCCTTGTCTCCCCAGTCGTTGGTCAGGTGGTTGTACATCTCCACCGGATCCCAGATGATGTAGGCCAGGAACGAGGCCGTGTATTCGTGCATCGGGGTTGCGCCGGAGACGGTGACCGTGTCGGCGGCCGGATCGTAGGTCCAGTCGGCGGTGTCGACGACCTCGCCGGTTGTGCGGTCGACGACCTCCCAGTACCGGTGGGGGTCGGCGTCGCGGTTGGGCTGCAGCTGCTCCTCGTAGAAGCCGTCCATCAGCGGGATCGTGACGATGCCGGTTTCGGCCAGGATCCGGTCGGTGAGCAGGTAGACCTGCGGGGTCTCGTCCATATGCAGGGTGACCCACTCGTTGTGGGCGCGGGTCGGGAAGTAGGCGCTGTACACCTTCTTGCCCAACGCCAGGACGGCCTCGTCCAGGTGGGTGCCGTCGGAGTTGCGGATGGCGTCGGCGCCCCACAGGTCGGCGAGCTTCTTGGTTTGTTCGGCGAAGTTCTCCTCGCTGGGGATGGTGAAACGTCCGGTAGACATGGGACTTATGCTCCTTTGGGGAATTCTTGGAATCAGGCCCTCCCTCAAGGAAGGGCGCACTGGGCGGAAGGGACGGCGGCGATGCCGTCCCTCCTTGGGGTTTGCCGCCGCCGTCAGCCCTTGACGGCGCCGGCGGCCAGACCGGCCTGCCAGTAGCGCTGGAGGCCCAGGAACAGCACGATCACCGGCAGCACGCCGAGCAACGCGCCCATCATCAGGGCGCCGCGGTCGTTGAACGTGGCCAGCGAGACCATGCCGTACAGGCCCAGCGTGACGGGCTTGAGCTCGTCGCTGGAGACCATCATCAACGGCAGCAGGAAGTTGTTCCAGGTCGCCACGAACAGGAACAGGAAGATCGTCACCATGGCCGGCGCCAGGATGCGCAGTACGATGGTGAAGAAGATCCTGGCCTCGCCGGCGCCGTCGATGCGGGCCGCCTCGAGCAGCTCGTTCGGCACCGAGGTCTGCGCGTACACGCGCCCTAGGAAGAAGCCGAACGGCGAAACCGAGCACGGGATGATGATCGAGGCCACCGTGTTGGTCAGATGCAGGGTGTGGAAGATCGAGTACTGCGGGATCGTCAGCAGGGCCGCGGGCATGAGCATGCAGGCCATGACGATGCCGATGGCCACGCCCTTGCCGCGGAAGTTGAACTTGGCGGTGGCGTATCCGGCCATCACCGACACGATGGTGCCGATCAGCGCGGAGGTGCAGGAGTACAGCAGCGAGTTGCCGACCCAGCGCCAGAACTGGCCGCGCGTCCATCCCAGCAGCGTGGCGTAGTTGTCGGCGATGGCGGCGGGCAGTTCGTTCAGCGGCACCGCGAACCACAGGCCGTTGCTGCCGGTGAGCTGCGAGGGGGTTTTGGTGGAGGCGATGATGGCCCAGTAGATCGGGAACAGGAAGTAGATCAGGACCAGCACGAGCACGACGATGGTCAGCGTCTTGACGAACGCGTTCGGACGCATCGAGCGGGGCAGGTCGTTCGCGTGCTTGTCGCGGATGCGGTCGGCGCGGCGGCGTGCGCGCGCCTCCTTGCTCATGGACATGCTCATTCCTCGTTCACCTTCCTTTCCACCAAGGCGTAGGCCATGGCCAGCACGCCTGCGATCAGCGCCATCATGATGGCCACGGCCGAGGCCGGGCCGTCACCGCTCGGGGTCAGCGTGCCCTGCGAGGTGTTCATGGCCATCATCATCGGCGTGAACGACTTGGAGATGCCCGGGTCGGCGGTCTGCATGATCTGGGGTTCGTTGAACAGCTGGATGGTGCCGACGATCGACAGCAGCATGGCCAGCAGCGCGGCGGAGCGCACGTTCGGCAGCTTGATCTTCATGGCGATCTGCCAACCGTTGGCACCGTCGATGCGGGCCGCCTCGTACAGATCGTGCGGGATGGCCTGCAACGCCGCCAGGAAGATCAGCATGTTGTAGCCGGTGAAGGTCCAGGTGGTGATGTTCGCCATCGAGGCGAGCACGATGTTGTCAGCGAAGAAGTCCACGTTGATGCCGAGCGCCGCCAGGCCCTTGACCAGCGGCGAGATCTGGCCGTTGTACAGGTACACCCAGATGATCGAGGCCACCACGCCGGGGATGGCGTACGGCAGGAAGTAGCCCAGGCGGAAGCCCGAGATGTGCTTGACGACGAAGGAGTCGATGATCATGGCCAGCGCCAGCGCCGCGATGATCATGATCGGCACCTGGATCAGCGTGTAGATGACCACGCGGCCGACGCCGGCCCAGAAGTCGCCGGAGGTGATGACGTAGCGGAAGTTCTCCAGGCCCACGAACTGGTTCACCAGTTCGCCGCCGCCGTAGGCGCCGCCGCCCGAAACGACCTGCCGGAAGAAGCTGGAGTAGATGGCCCAGCCGATGGGGAGGATGAACACGAAGGCGAACAGGAGGGCGAACGGGGCCATGAACGCCCATCCGGTGCGGTTCTCGCGTTTGGCGGCGTTGGACCGCTTCGGTTTGGAGGACCGCTGCGCCGCCTTTGGCGCGTGTGTGGTTGCAGTCATATCTAAAACCTGCTTTCAAAGAGAAGAGGACATCATTGGCCCTGCTCTACCCGAAAGAGGCCGGAGCCCCAGGGACCCCGGCCTCTTTCCCGACATGGTACGGGGGCGGAATCCGTCCCGCCGCCGTGGCGGCGGGACCGTCCGCCGTCACTCAGCCACGGACAGGTTGAGGTTCTTCAGCGTATCAATCGAAGTGGTCTGCGCCACGGAGAAGACGTCGGCGACCTTGCCGGAACCGTCCACGGCCTTGGCGGCGGTCTCCTTCATCGCGGCGCCGACCGCGGAGAAGCCCGGCATGTAGGTGAAATCGCCCATGTTCTCATTGGCGGTGGCGAACTCGGCCATCACGTCCTGACCGCCGAAGAACTCCTCCCAATCGGACGGGGTCTCGGCCGCCTCGGTGGTGGCCGCCACGACCAGACCCTGCGAGACCAGGTCGGCGACCTGCGTGTTGAACCAGTCGAGGAACTCCATCGCCTCGGCCGGATGCTCGCAGCCCTTGAGCACGGCCACGCCGGAGCCGCCGTCGGGGCCGGTCTTGCCGTCATTGCCGAACCAGTCGCCCAGCTGCGCCACGCGCCAGTCGCCCGCACCGGTGCCGCCGGAGGAATCGATGAACAGCGGGGCCTCCCAGGCGGCGGCCACGGTGCCGATCAGCGAACCGTCCTGCAGCGAGGCGTCGAAGGACGGATCCCAACGCGGGTTGGTGGTGGCGGCGCCGGCATCCAGCAGCTGCTGGAACACGTCGGCGACCTCGGCGGAGCCGTTGGTCTCGGTGTTGACGACCCAGGAGTCGCCCTCCACCTTGTACCAAGGCTCGGAGGCGCCAGCCAGGCCGGAGAGCATGTTGCCGGCCTCATCGGCCTGGTAGGACATGATGTACTTGCCCTGCGCGGCGGCGGTCTTGGCGGCCGCGATCAGCTCGTCCTTGGTTTGCGGGACCTCGGTGATGCCCAGCTTCTGGAATTCGGCCTCGTTGTAGAAGTAGACCAGCGGGCCGGTGTCCTGCGGCAGGCCGTAGGTCTTGCCGCCCACCTGCATCAGCGAGAACGGGCCGGCGGCGAAGTGGTCCTCGTACTTGGCGGCCTCCTCGGTCACGTCCATCAGCAGGCCCTTGGTGAACACCTCGGGCACCTCGGCCAGGCCGACCTGGGCCAGGTCCGGGGCGTTATCCGCCTTGACGTCCGTCTCCAGCTTCTTGATCATGTCCGAGGCGTTGCCGTCGAACTTGGTGGCGGTGACGTGGATGTCGGGATGCTCCTCGTTCCACCTGGCCACGATGTCATTGACCTGAACCATGCCGTCCGAATCCGGCAGACGGTGCAGGTAGGTGATCTCGATCGGCTCGCCGCTGGCGTCCCCGCCGCCGGAGCCGCCGTCCGCGGTATCGCCACCGCAGCCGGACAATGCGACGCCCAGGACGGCCACTGCGGCCAGTCCAGCCATAAAGCGCTTGTTGAATGCCATTCTCCGCTTCCTTTCCGAAAATGACTCCACTTCCATGTGGATGCCACACCTATGTGACAGGACTCAGGATACCTCGATTACGTCAAATCAGCAACTAACCTTACAAATTAGGCGAGTCCCTATGATTCAGGCCGAATCCGCCGGCATCAAGCCCCCTTGACACCCCTCACTTCGTGTAAACTTTCCTAACAATCCGATTATTCGGCATGTTCAGCAAGGGAGCGTTCCATGACCGTCTACTATGTCTCCACCATCCGCGGCAACGATGCGAATGCCGGCACGTCCGCCGAGCATCCGTTCGCCACGCTCGAATCGATCAACGCGCTCACGCTCGAACCGGCGGACGAGGTACGGCTCGAACGCGGTTCGGTGTTCCAGGGGCAGCATCTGCATCCCGCCGGCGCCGGCGTCCCCGGACGGCCGATCATTATCGGTGCCTACGGACAGGGCCCGCTGCCGGCCATCCACGCCGACGGTACGGGCGTCTGGTTCGAGGACTACCGGGCGCCGATCGGCGGCGCCCCGCACCGCAACCGCGGCGAGGTATCCACCGCGGTGCTGCTCCGCGACATGCCGTACGTCGAGGTATCCGACCTGGAGATCACCAATCGCCGCATCGACGACTCCGACTGCATGGCGTACAACGACCGCGATGTCATGGATCGCACCGGCGTGGCCGTCATCGCGGAGAACCGCGGCACCATCACCCACACGGTCCTGAAGAACCTGTACATCCACGACGTGGACGGCAACGTGTACGACAAGCACATGGCCAACGGCGGCATCTACGTCATCGCCCACTTCCCCGAGGACCCCTCCCGCATCGACACCGACATCGCCCGTTTCGACGACGTGCGCATCAGCGGCAACACCGTGCGCCGGACCAGCCGATGGGGCATCGCCGTCGGCTACACCGCGTACCTCAACATGATCGACCACGGCGGCAAGGACACCGACGGCCGCTGGAACAACACCTTCGACTACGGCGACGGCACCATCGACGACGCGCTGATCGCACGGTACGGCGCCACGAACGTGGTGGTCGAGGACAACGTGGTCGAGGACGCCGGCGGCGATGCCATCACCACGATGTACTGCGACCGGCCGGTCATCCGCCGCAACATCTCCCGCCGCGCCGCGCGGCAGATCTCCACCGACGTGTACACGGCCACCGACGACGGGCGCGTGGCCGCCGCGATCTGGCCCTGGCGGTGCAAGAACGCGCTGTTCGAGCACAACCAGGCCTACGACACGCTGAACGCGGACAACGGCAACGGCGACGGGCAGGCCTGGGATGCCGACTACGGCGACGGCACGGTGTACCGATACAACTATTCATCCGGCAACAGCGGCGGCACCGTGATGATCTGCAACGAGATGGCGGTCAACACGGAATTCTGCCACAACGTGGCCCACCACGACCGGATGGGCGCGATCGACATCCCGCGCAACCCGGACGCCTGGGTGCATGACAACGTGTTCGTGCTGGGGCCGGACTGCGACCCGCTGCGACTGGACCGCGCCGACGGCGTGGCGGTGGTGGAGCACAACGTGTTCGTATCCGACGCCAAACGGCCCAAGGCCACCACATGGCATCCGGAGGGCTCGCGCGTGACATGGCGGGACAACCTGTTCGTAAATTTCACCGACCAGCCGCAGTAGGGGCTTCGCACTACCTCCAAGTTCGATGATCGACCCCCTGCAAAACCTTGGGGCGGTCAGGAGACATCGAGGAAGTGCGAACGCCTCAGCAGGTCCGCCCCTGCGAACACCTCACCATTCAGCCCCAGGTCCCGGGCCGCCTCCACATTGGCCGGCTTGTCATCCACGAACAGCGTATGCGCGGGGTTGACGCCGAACCGGGCGATGGCACGGCGATAGATCTCGGGATCGGGTTTCAGGATGCCCTCCTCGGAGGAGACGACCGTGTCCCGCAGCAGGCTCAGTTCGGGGAACAGCTCATGCGCCGCCCGGACGTACTTGGTGGTGAAGTTCGTCAGACCCCACAGGCGGACACCCGAGGCGTCCAGCTCCCGCAGCAGCTCCCCCATGCCCGGCTGCAGCCCGGCGAGCGCAAGCCGTTGCCGCTCGAAGTAGATGCGGAACACCCAGGCCACGGCCGGCCCGTGCTCGATCTCGTAATCGGCCAGGATGCGCTCCTCGTCCCAACCCGAGTCCGAGAGCCGGTCATAGTATCGGAAGCCGTGCGGGTCGTCGGCGCTGAAGAACATGTCGATGACGCCGGGCGGATACTGACCCTCCAGCGGGATGCGGGGACGCCAGTCCAGCAGCACATCGCAGTAGTCGAAGATGACGTCGGTGATCGTTGCGCTCATGGGGCCTCCAACGGGTTCGCGGGCCGTGGCTGCGGGAAACGCGTCGTCCGCCGGGCGGCCCACGTACGAATACGGGAACGGCTCCCATACGGGAGCCGTTCTGAAGCGGGCAGAGCGAGATTCGAACTCGCGGAGGCTTGCACCTCAACGGTTTTCAAGACCGTCTCCTTAGACCGCTCGGACATCTGCCCATGGGCGCCGAAACGGCGCGACGAGTCGCTAGTGTACAACGACCCGTGGAATCAGGCCTCCCACGTGACGAACGGTCCAGTGAACCGTTCGTAGCAGTGCGCCGTACACAGGCGCACGCCGCAGAACACAGCAGGCCTGACGGAGGTCAGGCCTCCCACTTGACGAACGGTCCGGTGAACCGTTCGTAGCAGTGCGCCGCGCACAGGCGCACGCCGCAGAACACAGCAGGCCTGACGAAGGTCAGGCCTCCCACTTACTCGGTTCGATGACCTCGCGGCCGCCCATGTAGGGGCGCATGGCCTGCGGGATCTCGATGGAGCCGTCCGGGTTCTGATGATTCTCCAGGATGGCCACGAGCCAGCGCGTGGTGGCCAGCGTGCCGTTGAGCGTGGAGACGGGGCGGGTGCCGCCGTCGGCCACGCGCTCACGGATGTTCAGGCGGCGGGCCTGGTACTCGGTGCAGTTCGACGTGGAGGTCAGCTCGCGATACTTGCCCTGGGTCGGCACCCAGGCCTCGCAGTCGAACTTGCGGGCGGCGGAGGAGCCCAGATCGCCGGCGGCGGTGTCGATCACGCGGTACGGCACCTCCACCTTGGCGAGCATCTCCTCCTCCATGGCCAGCAGGCGCTCGTGCTCCTTGTAGGAGTCCTCCTGACGGGCGTAGACGAACATCTCCACCTTGTCGAACTGGTGGACGCGGATGATGCCGGTCGTGTCCTTGCCGGCGGCGCCGGCCTCGCGGCGGTAGCAGGAGCTCCAGCCGCAGTAGCGCAGCGGGCCGTTGGACAGGTCCAGGATCTCGTCCTCGTGCATGCCGGCGAGCGCCACCTCGGAGGTGCCGACCAGGTACTGGTCGTCCGGCTCGCGCAGGCGGTAGATCTCATCGGCGTGGGAGTTGAGGAAGCCGGTGCCGCGCATGACCTCGGGGCGCACCAGCGTGGGGGTGATGGCCAGCGTGAAGCCGTTGGCCTCGGCCTGGTCGACGGCCATGGTCAGCATGGCGATCTGCATGCGCGCCACGGCGCCACGCAGGAAGTAGAAGCGGGAGCCGGAGACCTTGGCGCCGCGGCGGGTGTCGATGCCGGCCACCAGCGTGCCCAGCGTCATATGGTCCTTCGGCTCGAAGCCCTCCGCCGCGAAGTCGCGCGGGGCGCCGACCTTCTTGACGACCACGTAGTCGTCCTCGCCGCCCTCCGGCGCCTCGGGCTCGACGATGTTCGACAGCTTCCACATGGCCGTGGTGTATTCCTCGGACGCGGCGTCGGCCGCGGCCTTGAACTCGGCGACCTTCTGGCTGAGCTCCTTGGTCTGGGCGATCAGCGCGGCCTTCTCGTCCGCCGGCGCGGCGGCGACCTTCTTGCCGATCTCCTTCTGCTGGGCGCGGGCGGCCTCGAACTCCTTGAGCGAGGAGCGGCGCACCTCGTCGGAGCGCAGCACCTCATCCACGAGCTCGACGGACTCGCCGCGCTTGCGCTGGGATTCGCGCACCACATCGGCATGTTCACGGATGAATTGGATATCAAGCATGGCTCCAAGACTAGTGCCGCAAGCCGACACTGGCCCCCGACCGTCCGCCATGCGTGCAGGTATCGTTGACGAACACCGATTTCCCTGTGCCGCGGTCGCGGCGGTATGAAGAATGGGAACCATGCCTGAACCAGTCCTCACCACCGCCATCGTCGTCGCCGTCATCGCGGCGGTCGCGCTGACCATCACCGCCGTCCTGACCATGCTCAAGGACCGCAGGCGGCGCAAATTGGCCGAAACCCTGGTGGAGCGCCGCGAGGACGAGGTGCATTACGCATTCATCATCAACCCCTCCAAACCGCAGGCCGACCAGTACCGCGAACACATCAAGACGTTCTGCGAGGCACACAACCTGCATGAGGTGCAGTTCATCGACACCCAGCTGGACAAGAGCGGCCGCGTCTGCGCGCAGGAGGCGCTGGAGGGCGGCGCCGACGTGGTGGTGGCCGTGGGCGGCGACGGCACGGTGCGCACGGTGGCGAGCGCGCTGTCCGGCACCGGGCATGCGCTGGGCATCGTGCCGATCGGCACCGGCAATCTGTTCGCCCGCAATATGGGCATCCCCGTGGATGATGTGGATGCGGCGCTGACCGTGGCCACGTCGCACGGCTCGAAGCTGGTGGATATGGGCCGTCTGACGATCCTGGACAACGAGGAGGAGGATCACGGCCACGCGTTCCTGATCATTGCCGGTCTGGGCTTCGACGCGCAGATGATCGACGACACCGATCCCGAACTCAAGAAGAACATCAGCTGGTTGGCCTACTTCGTGGGCGCGTTCAAGCACCTGTTCGCCCCGAAATACCGCGGCAGCGTCTCCATCACCAGCGCGGACGGCTCCACCCACACGCGCACCAAGCTCACCTTCCGCACCCTGATGGCCGGCAACTGCGGCCAGATCCCCGGGTTCTCGCTGATGCCCGAAGCCAAGTGGGACGACGGCATCCTCGATTTCGAGATCATCGACACCACGGGCGGTCTGATCGGCTGGGCCAACCTGTTCGGCGACGTGCTCCACCAGACGGTGACCGGCAAGGCCCAGCAGAGCCCGCTGTCCACCAATTCCACCGTGGACCAGATCCAGGGCGTCAGCGCCGAGGTGCGTCTGGAGAAGCCCGCCCTGGCGGAAGTGGACGGCGACATCCTGCGCGAGACCAGCCATATCCGGTTCACCGTGGAACGGCAGGCGCTCACCGTGCGCGTGCCGGAGGGCACACCGTCGACGCCGAACGACCGCGTCCCTGATGCCGATGCCGCTCCCGGAGCGGACGCATCCGATGACGCCACGGCCGCCGCAGTCGAGGCGGATACGCCCCTCTCCGCTTGACCTCCGGGCGACATCGGCATGAACGACGCGTGAAATTCCATACCATTCGTCAGACGAAACGCACAATTTGCGACAACGGTGCCCCGACAACCCACCAAAACGTGGCACAATGGGGTCATGGTAGCAAATAATGCGGGTATGCCCGCCACCCCAGCAGATCTGATCAATGTCGACGAAGTCATTGGCAAGTACTATGACCTTGTCCCCGATCCGTCCGTCGCCGAGCAGCGCGTCTCCTTCGGCACCTCCGGCCACCGCGGATCGTCCCTGAAGACCTCGTTCAACGAGGCCCACATCGTGGCCATCACCCAGGCCATCGCCGAATACCGCAAGACCCAGGGCGTCACCGGTCCGCTGTACATCGGCCGCGACACCCACGCCCTGTCCGAGCCGGCATGGAAGACCGCCATCGAGGTGCTCGTCGCCAACGGCGTGCGCGTGCGCATCGATTCGCGCGACGACTTCACCCCCACCCCGGTCGTCTCCCAGGCCATCCTGACCCACAACCGCGCCGCGGACGGCACGCAGCGGTTCTCCGGCGAGGACCTGGCCGACGGCATCGTGGTCACCCCCTCGCACAACCCGCCCACCGACGGCGGCTTCAAGTACGACCCGCCGACCGGCGGCCCGGCCCCGGCCGAGGCGACCAACGCCATCGCCGCGCGCGCCAACGAACTGCTCGGCGATTACAAGAACGTCAAGCGCGTCCCGTTCGAGCAGGCCGTCAAGTCCGATCTGGTCGAGCGTTTCGACTACCGCGACCACTACGTCTCCGACCTGGGCAACGTCATCGATTTCGACGTGATCCGTTCCTCGGGCGTGCGTCTGGGCATCGACCCGCTCGGCGGCGCGTCGGTGAACTACTGGCCGCTGATGAACGAGAAGTACGGCCTGACGATCGACGTGGTGCGCCCCGAGGTCGATCCGACCTGGAGTTTCATGACCATCGACCACGACGGCAAGATCCGCATGGACCCGAGCTCGACCTACGCCATGAAGGGTCTGGTCGACGAGCTCAACGCCGGCGCGTGGGAGAAGTACGACCTGGTCGGCGGCACCGATCCGGATGCCGACCGCCACGGCATCGTCTGCCCGAACTGGGGCGTGATGAACCCGAACCACTACATCGCCGTGTGCGTGGAGTACCTGTTCGGCGGCAACCGTCCGGGCTGGCCGGAGGGCGCCGGCATCGGCAAGACCCTGGTCTCCTCCTCGCTGATCGACCGCGTGGCCGCTTCCATCGGCGCCAAGCTGGTCGAGGTGCCGGTCGGCTTCAAGTGGTTCGTGGACCCGCTGTTCAAGGGCGAGGTGGCCTTCGGTGGCGAGGAGAGCTCCGGCATGAGCTTCCTGCGCATGGACGGCCGCGTGTGGACCACCGACAAGGACGGCCTGATCCCCGACCTGCTGGCCGCCGAGATCACCGCCAAGACCGGCAAGAACCCGGCCCAGCTGCATCAGGAGCAGGTCGAGCGTTTCGGCGAGAGCTGGTACAAGCGCGTCGACACCCCGACCACGCTTGAGCAGAAGGCCAAGTTCGCGGCCCTGTCCGGCGAGGACGTGACCGCCACCCAGCTGGCAGGCGAGGACATCGAGGCCAAGCTGACCGAGGCTCCGGGCAACGGCGCGAAGATCGGCGGCCTGAAGGTGGTGACCAAGGACAACTGGTTCGCGGCCCGCCCGTCCGGCACCGAGAACATCTACAAGGTGTACGCCGAGTCCTTCGTCTCCCCCGAGGCGCTGGACAAGGTGCTTGAGGAGGCCACCGAGGTGGTCGACAAGGCGCTCGGCGAGTAACCGCCCTCTCGGCAAAACCGTGAAGGAGGGGCGTTCCCGGCAGGGAGCGCCCCTTTATCTATGGTCGCCGGTCCTCACATGATATGGCGGACATGCCCAGTGTGGTACGGAATCCTCAATCCCTTGCCCCGGGGCTTCCGTACCGCACCGCCGTGGTACAAAACCACCAATATCCCGCTTGAGGAATTCCGTACCGTACCACACGAGATTCTCAGGGGAGGAATCCCTGGAATTCCAACGTTCTCTGAAACGAATTGAGCTTGTGGTACGGTACGAAACACCAAAAACCGCATTCAGTGATTGCGTACCACAGCCATGAGGTACGCACCACCCAGAACGCGTCTTGAATGGCCCGTGCTACAACATCAAGAGGTCGCTCCGCACCTTGCCTTAGGGTGGGACGCATGACGATTACGGTTTCCACGGACGGTTCGGCGCTCGGCAATCCCAATGGACCGATGGGCTGGGCATGGGCCGACCATACGCCGCACGCCGGCGGGCAGCCCGGGCATGAGCACCCCGGCGACTGCGACGCGGGCGGCGCCACGAACGGCACCAACCAGATCGGCGAGCTGTGCGCCGTGCTGGAGGCGTTGCGCGCGCACCCGGGCAACGAACCGCTGGTCATCGAAACCGATTCGCAGTACGCGATCAACTGCTCGACCAAGTGGGTGCACGGCTGGAAGCGGAACGGCTGGAAGAACAGCCAGAAGAAGCCGGTCAAGAACGCCGCGCTCATCAAGGCCATCGATGCCGAGCTGTCCAAGCGCGCCGGTTCGGTCAAGTTCGTGTGGGTCAAGGGACACGCCGGCAACGCCGGCAACGAGAAGGTCGACGAGCTGGCCCGCACGTACGCCGCGGACTGCCGCAGCAAGGCCAGGGACGGCTACCTGCCGAAGGAGGGATGGCAGTCGCTGATGTCCTCCGAGTACGCGGATGGACTCGACGTCCCCGGCGACGCGCAGATGCTGCTCGACGGGGCCATCAGCGACGCCGACTACCATCTGGGCCGCGGCTCGCAGGATGATGACGGCGAGTCCCGGCATGCGACGAACCACGACCGACGCCCGTCGCTGGCCGAGATGCTGACCGAACCTGAGGGGGTGCCGGACTACCCGTTCGCCGAGAACACGGACGACACGATCAATACCGCCACAACCGACACCGCCACAACCGATTCATCGCCAGAGGCAGACGAAGCCACCGCTGCTACGGCCCGAACCGCCGATGACGCGAGCCGGACCACCAACGAATCCCCCCGCGCCGCAGGACATGGCGCGACGCCCACCCCCTCCCCCACGCCGACCTCCGGCGGAACCGCCACCGCACAACGTTCCCGGTCGGGGCTTACGGTCTCCGGCACGCTGCGGTTCTCGCCGCCGCCCGCCTCCTCCCCCACCTACAATGGGTCGCCGCGATTCATCCGCGGCGTCATCGAGGTCGAGGGGTACGTGCAGGGCGATGGCACACTCACGCTGGACGGAGCCGTCTTCCGGGTGAGGCGCGGCTGACCATGCCCGCGGACGCGCCTCATTCCATGCCACCAGCCACGCGCCTCATCCGTTCCCGTCTCCGTCGTCATCGGATATGCCATTCATGCAGCCGATCGGACGAATCATCGCAAACGTATGCATCGCGGCGCAACATCCGATACTATGGGGTACTGAGCTTCGGACCGTGTCGGGGTCCGGGGGAGAGTATCCGCCGAAGGAGCAGATTATGGATAAGGCACAGCAGGATGCGCTGAAGAAGGCGGCCGGCATCGAAGCCGCCAAGCTGATCGAGAACGGCATGATCGCCGGCCTGGGCACGGGTTCCACCGTTCGGTTCCTGGTTGACGAGCTCGGTCGCCGCGTGCAGGAAGAGGGCCTGCAGTTCACTGGCGTCACGACTTCCCGCCGCACCCAGGAGCAGGCCGAGAGCTACGGCATCAAGATCGTGGACATTGACGATGTGGACCACATCGATGTGACCATTGACGGCGCCGACGAGGTGGACAACAACTTCAACGGCATCAAGGGCGGCGGTGCCGCGCTGCTGTGGGAGAAGATCGTGGCCGTCAACTCCAACAAGATCGTCTGGATCGTGGACGAATCCAAGATCGTGGACACCATCGGCAAGTTCCCGCTGCCGGTCGAGGTCATCCCGTTCGGCGCCGGCCAGGTGGTCAAGAAGTTCGAGGCCCGCGGCTACAAGCCGGTGCTGCGCCTGGACGCCGACGGCCAGCCTGTGCGCACCGACGAGAACAACTACGTGGTGGACCTGCACCTGGAGCGCATCGACCATCCGAAGGAGCTCGCCGAGGACCTGATCACCACCGTGGGCGTGGTGGAGCACGGCCTGTTCCTCAACATGGTCGACACGGTGATCGTCGGCGACCCGAACGGCCCGCGCGTGCTGACCAACTCGAACAAATAACGCCCCGCATTCCGGACTCTGATCCATTGCGGCCATGGGCCATCCGCGCATGTGGCGGAATTCCGACGATCGATGACTTGCATCACGGTCACGATGGATCAGAGTCCGCGAAGGACGGCTCGGGCACAGATACGGAAAAACCCCGCAGGATTCTGCGGGGTTTTCTGATGCTCATCGAGCTCAGCTCAAGACTACTTGCGCTGGTGACGAGTCTTACGCAGCAGTTTGCGGTGCTTCTTCTTGCTCATCCGCTTGCGGCGCTTCTTGATGACCGAACCCATCTTGAGCCTCCGTTCCTAGTTATCGTAAAGATTGCAACTTGCCCAATAGTACACTGCTTCGGGGACTTTGCCTAACGGCGTCCGCGTCGCATCCTCAATTACGGCGGGATTACAGCGGGAACTCCATGTAGAAATCGACGACCGAATCCTCGGCACCGGTCGCTTGGAACACCACCGTATCGTTCTGCCACACCGCCACCGCCTTGGTGTCATCGGCGGCATCCAGCTTGGCCACATAGTTGCCCTTGGTCTCCCCTGACACCTTGACCTCGCCGGAGCCCAGCTCCTCGCCGGTCAGGGCGTCGGCCAGCGCGTCATACTGCGTCTTGGCCGCATCGGCCGTGGACCACTGCGCCGCGATCAGCGTGACGTCCTCGGCCGTCTCCCCGGTGGAATACGTCATCGTGTACTCCTCCAGCGGCGTGGAGGATCCCCAGCTGGTACTGGCGGCGGCCGCGGTACGCGCGAAATTCAGCACGCTGTCGGGCATCGCCTTGAGCAGCTCGGTGGCGTCCTCCGGCAACGCGACGGCATCGATGCTCGGCGTCTTCGGACGCTCCGGAGCGGTCTGCTGCGTCTGCGCGTCCGACTGACCGTCATCGTGACGAATAGCCCAGCCCGGCCATACGAACGCCGAGAGCACCGCCAGGATGATCACCACCGCCGCGGCCACGACCACGGCGATCAACTTGCCATGAGAAGAGGAACCTTGAGTATTCGACATGCTCCCGATTCTCTCACAGCGGCATGACGCGCCGCCGGGGAGGTCCCACGGTTTTGCCCCGGAACGGCACAACCGGCCGCACACCTTGTCTGCGAACACCGATAGCGTCGAGATATGGCGAAGACCTCGACGCAGTACGTATGCTCCGAATGCGGATGGAACGGCCCCAAATGGTATGGACGCTGCCCCGAATGCGGCCAGTGGGGCACGGTGGAGGAATTCCACGAGTCGAGGCCCGCCGCCGGCACGCGCACGGCCGCGCCCGGGCGCACCTCGCGCACCACGGCGCTTCATGTCGGGGACGGCACCGCCACGCCGATCACCGAGGTCGGCACCGAATCCGTCCATCGCCTGCCCACCGGGTTCGGCGAATTCGACCGGGTCCTCGGCGGCGGCATCGTGCCCGGATCGGTCACGCTCGTCGCAGGAGAGCCCGGCATCGGCAAATCCACCCTGCTGCTGCAGACCGCCGGCGCCGTGGCCAAGCGGCATCCGGATCGCACCGTGCTGTATCTGTCCGGCGAGGAATCCCAAGCGCAAGTGCGCATGCGGGCCACACGCATCGACGCGGTGACCCCGAATCTGCTGCTGGCCTCCACCACCGATCTGGCGACCGTGCTGGGGCTGATCGAGCGGGAGCGCCCGGCGCTGGCCATCGTCGACTCGGCGCAGACCATCGTCTCCCAGGAGGTCGATGGCATCTCCGGCGGCTCCACGCAGGTGCGCGAGGTGGCCAGCGCCCTGATCGACACGGCCAAAAGCCTGGACGTGCCGGTGCTGCTGGTCGGGCATGTGACCAAGGACGGGTCGATCGCCGGGCCGCGCACGCTGGAGCATCTGGTGGATGTGGTCTGCCAGTTCGAGGGCGACGCCCAGACCGCCCTGCGCATGCTGCGGGCGGTGAAGAACCGGTTCGGCCCGACCGACGAGGTGGGCTGCTTCGACATGAGCGGCGAGGGCGTGGCGGAGGTGGCCGACCCCTCCGGGTTGTTCCTGTCCGATGCCGAGACGCCGGTGGAGGGCACCTGCGTGACGTTCACGCTGGACGGGCATCGTTCGCTGCCGATCGAGGTGCAGGCGCTGGTGACGAATTCGGTGCTGCCGACGCCGCGACGTGCGGTCAACGGCGTGGACACGAACCGCATCGCGATGCTGGTGGCCGTGCTGTACCGGCACGGACGGATCAATCTGCTGGGCAACGACCTGTATGTGTCCACGATCGCCGGCGGGGTGGCGAAGGAGCCCGCCTGCGATCTGGCGATTGTGGCGGCGTTGGCGAGCGCGGCGCGTTCCCGTCCGATTCCGCGCACGACCTGCGCGATCGGCGAAATCAGCCTGACCGGGCAGGTACGGCCCGCGCCGCGGTTGGAGCAGCGGCTGCGCGAGGCGGCTCGGCTCGGCTTCACGACGGTCGTGGTGCCCAGATTGCGGCGCGGGAACAGGATTCCCGGGCTACAACTGGTGGAGGTGGACACGCTGCGGGACGCATTGGAGGCGTTGGGGTTGACCGGACGGTAGCCGCCGGCGATGTCGCCGTAACGGGATGGTTATGATGTCACTCATGGCATTGGGTTTTCTTGGCGCGGATGATTGGGATTTCGCCACGTGGGCGGCCGAGGTGTCCCAGCGTACGAACCGTTCGCTGGCCGGCCGCCGTGTTGTGATGCCGGACGACGGGGAGCCGGCCGTTGAACGGTTCCGATTGCAGGCTGCACAGTGGGGTATGGTGCCCACCCCCGACGACGCGACGTGCACGGACGACCTGTTAAAAGCCGGTGAGGCGCCGCTCGACCCGTCTGCCCCCGTTGGGGGGCTGTTCGATTCCCGTCACGCCGACGGCGTGGAGGCGATGGATGCCGCGCAGGCGCATATGCCGGTGACCGCCGCGCTGCTGGACGAGCTGACCCGCGAAACGGACCTGCATGGCGTACGCATTGCGGTCTGCCTGATCCTGGAACCGAAGACGGCCGTGCTGCTGCGGCTGCTGAAGGCCGCGGGCGCCACAGTGGGCGTATTCTGCGAGCCGGAATCCACCGATCAGCGTGTGGCCAATCAGCTGCGTCGGGAGGGGATCACAGTCCAGGCCGATGCAGGGTGGACCGCCGAACAGGCGCATCAGGGGGCGCTGCGGCTGCTGGATGAGATCCGCCCGCAGATCATCATCGACGACGGCGCGAGCTTCGCCCGACTCGCCGCGCTTGAACGGCCGGAGCTGCTGGACGGCCTGGTCGGCGTATCCGAGGAGACCACAAGCGGCGTCCGCGCGTTCCAGGCCATGCAGGATGCCGGGGCGCTGACGTTCCCGGTCATCGCGGTCAATGACAGCATCCTGAAAACCGGATTCGACAACACGCACGGCACCGGAGAAACCTGTGTAACCACCATGCAGGACATCCTCGGTGCCCACGCGTTCGAGGGGGCTCAGGTGGCGGTGGTCGGCTACGGGCCGGTCGGCCGCGGCTTCGCCCTGCGCGTCCGCGCGCTCGGCGCACGGGTCTCCGTCTGCGACACCGACCCCGTGACCGCCCTGCAGGCCGTATTCGACGGATTCGCCGCCACGGACATCGACGAGGCGCTCCCGGTGGCCGATATCGTCGTCTCGGCCACCGGCGTGCGGCACACCATCGCGTTGGAACACCTCCGGCGCATGCGGCAGGGGGCGGCATTGGCCGTCATCGGCGGCATCGCCAACGAAATCGCCCTGGACGACGTCCCGGACTTCCACAGCGAAACCGGATGCCGCATCCGCGACCTGGCCGTGACGGACGGACCCGTCATCCGGCTGCTGGCCGAGGGCGACGGCGTCAATTACACGGCCGGCGGCGGCAACCCGATCGAGATCATGGACCTGAGCTTCGCCGTGCAGGTGTCGGCCGTCACGCACCTGTGGCGCACGCGGGGCACCCTCCGCCCCGGACTGCACCGACTGGACGCCGACGCGGACCGCCGCATCGCCGCCGTCGCGCTGTCCGTTCGCGGGTTCCGCGCCAGCCATGCCGTGGCGGAGAACGGATACGACTGGACGATGACCCGGTTCGCGGAAACCGAACGCCGATCGCAGACGCAGGAGGGGCAGTGAACATCCACGACCCGTTGTACGCCGCGGCGCATCCCGAGCCGCTCATGCAGGTCACGCTGTATTCGGCGCCCCTGATCATCCCGGTCACCGGACCGGTCATCCTCAACGGCGCCATCGCCGTGTCCGGCAGCAGGGTGGTGCATGTCGGCACCCGCCGTTGGGTGTTGGACACCCTCGAATCCGAACTGGCCGCCGGCGCCCGCGTGGAGGAACGCCACTGGCACGGCGTCATCACCCCCGGCCTGGTCAACGCGCACACCCATCTGCAGTACACGGTGATGGCCGAGGTGGGGCGCGGATCGTACGGCGGCTTCCACGATTGGGAGCGCGCGTTCGACGACGTCTACGACAATCTCGACGGCAACGTGTGGCGCGATTCGGCCCGGGCCGGCGCACGCATGATGGTTCAGGCCGGCACCACGGCGGCCGCCGACATCGTGACCGACCCGGAGGCGGCCGACGCGCTCGCCTCGCAGGGCATGCACGGCGTGGCCTACTGGGAGGTGATGAACTGGCGCAACAGCGATTGGAAAACCGCCGGCATCAGCGAACTGGTCGGCCATCTGGGCACGATGCGGCAGGAGGGCCTGCCCAGCATCGGCATCAGCCCGCACGCCCCGTACACCCTGGAGACCGCGCCGTTCGTGGACCTGCCCGACATCGCCCGCCAGCTGGACATGCGCCTGCACATCCACCTGGCCGAAACGCCGATGGAGGCCGGCGCGGACACCGACGACCTGACCATCTATTCGGCCGCGGCCTGGCGCGACCGGCATTGGACCAGCTACACCGAGCTCAAACGCGAGGGGCTCAACGCCTCCGCCATCCAGTTCCTCGACCAGCTCGGATCCCTGGGCCCCGACGTGCACATCGCCCACGGCGTGTGGGCGAGCGCCGAGGACCGGCGGATCCTGCGCCAGCGCGGGGTCGGCGTGGCGTTGTGCCCCCGGTCGAACCGCATCACGGTCACCGGCAAGGACGCGCCCGTGCGCGCCTACCTGGAGGAGGGCAACCTGCTGGCCATCGGCACCGACTCGCTGTCCAGCTCCCCCAGCCTGGACGTGCTCGATGACGCGGCCATGCTCTACGATCTGGCGCGGGCGCAGGGCTACCGGGCCAACGACCTGTCCCACCGCATCATCCGCATGCTCACCATCGGCGGCGCGCAGGAGATGGGCATGCACGTGGGCGCCGGCCGCATCGGCCAGGTCAACGCCGGCGCCACCGCCGACCTGGCGTTCTTCGACATCCCCGTCGACATCGCCTCCCCGACCGACATCGAAACCACCATCGAAACCCTGGTCCGGCACGGTGCCGGCACCAACCGGGCCACCGTCATCTCCGGTCGCCTCGTCTACAACCACGGCGCCTTCAACGCGCCCGACGACGAGACGGCCGACCCACGCGCCTGACATAATGCCGGCGCGCCCCCACCCACAGCACAAAAGGACATCCCGATGAGCGTATCCCTCACTGACATGAGCTCCTATGCCCGGTCCGTCGTCGAACGACTCGGCCTCGAGCCCCATCCCGAAGGCGGCTGGTACGTGCGCGACTGGCAGTCGCCGATCAACGACCAGTCCGGACGCAGGCCGTTGTCGTCGCTGATCTACTTCCTGCTGGCCGAAGGCGACGCCAGCGCCTGGCACAAGGTCGACGCCGACGAGATCTGGCTGTGGCACGGCCCCGCGCCGGTCACCATCGAGATGGCCGGCAGCGGCGAGGCCCCGGACGAGACCGCCGTCCGCACCGTCGTGCTCGGCACCGGCATCGCCGCGTCCGAGGACGGCGACGCCGCACCCGTCGGCCATCTGGTCATCCCCGCGGGCGTCTGGCAGCGCACCGTGCCGGGTGCCGGCGACGCGCTCGTCTCCTGCGTGGTCAGCCCCGGTTTCGAATTCGCCGGGTTCACCCTGCAGTAGCCGCAGACATCGCGCCGATAACCGGCTATCGGCAAAACCGATGACCGGACGGTTCCCTCTGGCCAAACGGCGTCCTAGTATACGTAAGGACACAGGCATTGCCAACCATATCGAGTTCACAACCATATCGAGTTCAGGAGAGTGACATGACCATTTCCGGCAAGCAGTTCATCCGCGGCGCCGCCGCGACGCTCAGCATCGCCGCGCTCGCGCTGACCGCCGCGTGCGGCTCCGACACCGCGCAGGACGCCGCCGACAACACCCAGGCGAACAGCGGCGATCTGACGCAGCAGACCGTGACCCCGGGCAAGCTGACCATCGCCACCGGCGATCCGGCGTATGAGCCGTGGGTGCTCAACGACGATCCGGAGTCCGGCGAAGGCTATGAGGCGGCCGTGGCGTACGCGGTGGCCGAGCAGCTCGGCTTCGACGCCGACGACGTGGTGTGGACCCGCACGACCTTCGACGCGGCCATCGCCCCCGGCCCGAAGGACTGGGATATGAACATCCAGCAGTTCGGCATCACCGACGAACGCAAGCAGGCCGTCGACTTCTCCTCCGGCTACTACAAGGACACCCGCGCCGTGATCGTCAAGAAGGACGGCAACTTCGCCGACGCGACCTCGCTCGCCGACCTGAAGGATGCCGTGGTCGGCGCCACCGTGGGCACGCAGGGCTACACCTACGCCAAGGAGAAGATCAACGACAACGTGCAGACCTTCAACGACGACGCCTCGCTGGCCCAAGCGCTGGACGCCGGACAGATCGACGCGCTGGTGGCCGACACCACCGTGTGCGTGTACATGGTGCAGTCCGGCCAGGTGGCGGACGGCGTGGTGATCGGCCGCATCGCCGGCTCCGAGGACAAGGACGGCATGGGCATCGTGCTGCCGAAGGATTCGCCGCTGACCGAGGCCACCACCAAGGCCGTGGACGATCTGGAGGCCGACGGCACGCTGCAGAAGCTGCAGGACCAGTGGCTCGCCGAGTACACCTCCGACCTGCCCGAACTCGCCTGACGGCCCAGTTCGACGCACCCGGGACCTGATGCAACGGCCGGACGCCTTCGGTGCGCCCGGCCGTTGCGTATCGTCCCCCCCGCATACTTGTTACGCCAACGAATTAGAGTAGGAACCATGAGTCTTCCCTCCCCTTCCCCCGTTGCCGGGGCGGCGTCGGTCAGCGACGTCGAACTGGACCGCCGCGCCTGGCGGCGCAAACGGCAGTTGCGGTCCGTGGCGATCAGCATGCTCAGCACGGTGGTGTTGGCCCTGGTGGTTGTGGTGGGTCTGCAGATGTCCCCCGGATGGCCGCATGTCAAGGAGACGTTCTTCTCCGCCGAATACTTCGCCAAATGCTTCCCCGAAGTGTTGGACGGCCTGTGGCTGAATCTGCGGATCCTGATCGTGGCCGTAATCGGTGTGGCGATTCTGGCCACCCTGATCGCACTGATCCGCACCAGCCGCAACCCGGTGATGTTCCCGTTGCGCGTCATCGCCGCCGTCTACACCACCGTGATGCGCGGCATCCCGATGATCGTGCTGCTGTATCTGATCGGTTTCGGCATCCCCGGCCTGGGATTGTTCGGGCGTATCGACCCGGCGATCCTGGGCACGATCGCGATCGTGCTCGGGTATGCGGCCTATGTGGCCGAGGTGCTGCGCGCCGGCTTCAACGATGTGCATCCCTCGCAGCGTGCCTCCGCCCGTTCGCTGGGCCTGACCGCCGGGCAGACCACCTGGCTGGTGGTGATTCCGCAGGCGTTGCGCAAGGTGACGCCGGCGCTGATGAACGATTTCATCTCGATGCAGAAGGATGTGGGCCTGATCTCCGTGCTGGGCGCGGTGGACGCCGTGCGCGCCGCGCAGATCAAGGTGGCCAGCTCGTACAACTTCACCCCGTATGTGGTGGCCAGCCTGCTGTTCATCCTGATGAGCGTGCCGTTCATCCTGCTGAGCGACTGGTATTCCGAGCGTCTGCGCAGACGCGAACAGAGCGGAGGTGTGGTGTGAGCATGACGGCTACCGTTTCCGAAACCAGGCAGGCCTTCGACGAGGCGCCGGTGGTGCTGAGGCTGGAGAACATCCACAAATCCTTCGGCGACGCCCATGTGCTGAACGGCATCTCCTTCGACATCCATCAGCATGAGGTGGTGGCGCTGCTGGGCCCGTCCGGTTCCGGCAAGTCCACGCTGATGAAGTGCGTGAACCTGCTCGAACAGGTGGATGACGGGCAGATCTGGCTGAACGGCACCGACATCACCGATCCCCGCGCGGACCAGGATGCCATCCGCGCCCGCATCGGCGTGGTGTTCCAGCAGTTCAACCTGTTCCCGCATATGTCGGTGATCAGGAACGTGACCCTGGCCGCCCGCAAGGTGCACCATTGGAGCAAGGACCGCGCCGAGGCGCGCGCGTTGGAACTGCTCGACCGCATCGGCATGCGGGCCAAGGCCGGCGCCTACCCCGACCAGCTCTCCGGCGGCCAGCAGCAGCGTGTGGCCATCGCCCGTGCGCTGATGACCAATCCCGAGCTGCTGCTGCTGGACGAGATCACCTCCGCGCTGGACCCGATGCTGGTCGGCGAAGTGCTGGACATGGTCTCCGAGTTGAAGGAGCAGGGCACCACCATCCTGATGGCCACGCACGAGATGAGCTTCGCCCATGATGCGGCGGACCGCATCGTGTTGCTGCGCCGCGGCGTGATCGCCGAGAACGGCACCCCGCGGGAGGTTATGGACGAATCCCGGAATCCGGAAACCCGGGAGTTCTTCAGCCACTTCCGCAGCTAGCGGCTTCTCACTGGACTCTGACACTTTTGTGACTGTGACACATTCAAGAATCGTTGCAATGAAGCCATTCCTGAACTTGTGTCAGAGTCACAATGTGTCAGAGTCACAACGTTCGTCACCGGACCGGTCGTTACGTGGAGGTCCGGCCCGGCTCATCCCATATCCACGACGTCAGGCGGTCAGGCGCCTGGTCTGGTCCACGTAGGAGTTCAGGGCGTCGATCAGCTGATCGACGCCGTCGTAGCGGACCATCGGGTGCAGGAACCCCGCGAATTCGACGCGCACGCGGTGCCCATACAGGTCCAGCCAGGAACCGTCCTCGGTGATCGCGTAGGCCTCGGCCACACGCTCGTGCAGGCCGGTCTGCTCGCTGAACGTCGGCTTGGTGCCGATCGAGATCGCCGCGGGCCAACGGTACGGGGAATCGGCGGCGCATCGCGCGCTCGCGCCACGGTCGTCATACGGGTGCAGCTTGGACGCGGGTTCCTCGGCGCCCGCGGCATCCGGGCCAGCCTGGTCCGATGCCAATCCGAAGGATTCCCCAGGCCCCAGATCGACCAGCCATCCGGCATACACGCCATCCACCGGCAGGTAGCCGTCCAGCCGCTCCCCCAGATTCGCGGTCGGGAATCCGAGCGTACGGCCCCGTTCCTCGCCGTGCACCACCACGCCCTCGACGGCATGCGGACGCCCCAGGATCGCATTCGCATCCTTGATGCGGCCGTGCCCGAGCAGATACCGCACATTCGTGGAGCTCCAGGCGCGGGTCCTGCGTCCTTGGTGCCTCTTGCTCCACGCGCGCAGCTGCGCCTTGGTCATGCCGGCGGTCGGGTCCTGCGGCTCCCCCGGCTCCGTGGGTGCCTCCGGCCGCGCATCGGCCGGGATACGCACCTCGCCGGGTCCGCGGTCGTCCACCACCACCAGCTCGAATACGCCGGTGGCCTGCGCCAGCGTGTCGATCGCCTTGATCGTGCCCTCGCGGTTGTTGCCCATCGCGGCGTCGGCGCCCAGCACCAGCGTGCGCATGCCCACGCGGCCGACCATCTGCCCCAGGAAGAACCGGTAGGACTTCGCCGCGAACGCCAGCGAATACCGGACCTGCAGCACCACGTCCACGCCCAGGTCCCGCATGATGCGCAGCCGCTGATCCGTGCCGGTCAGCGCCTCCACATCCACGGCGTCCGCCGGCAGCTCGGCGCCATCGTGCTCGGCCGCATAGCGATGCACCAGTCCGGGGCGCGGATCGAACAGCACCACCACGGCGAACGAATCGGTCTGCCGCGCCAGTTCCACCACCTTGCCGATTACCGCGCAATGCCCCTGGTGCATGCCGTCGAACACGCCGACGGTCACCACGGCCTTGCGGTCGGGGCTGAGTGCGGGCCAATCGACCTGCCCGTTGTCATCGGGGGTCAACGTCTTGATGTCCATAATCGTCCTTTGCTGTTCAAGCGCGGTACCGGCTCGGCACCCTACTCTACCGGGAATACGGTGACGGGTTTGGCCATGCCATGGCCGCACGGCTCCACAATGGCCACGAGATCGTGGCGCTCCGGCACCACCGCGGCCAGCCGCCCGCCACGGGGCGTCGCCCCCGCAACACGGATGCGGCGCCCGAACCGCAGGTCGGCGGCCTCAACGTCAGACACCTCGATCACCGGCATTGCGGCGGAGGCCGCCTCGACCATCGGCAGCGCACGGGCGGCCAGTTCGTCCCCGGAGGCATCGAGCACGGCTCGGCTGCGGGTCACGGTCTCGCCGTCGCGGGTGGTGAACGTGCGCTGTTCGGTGTGCGCCGTCACCGTGCGCGGGTCCTCGGCACGATACCGTCCGACGCGGGTGCGGCGCAGACGGGTCAGGTGTCCGCCGACGCCCAGCGCCTCGCCCAGATCGCGGGCGAGGGCGCGGATGTAGGTGCCGGCCGAGCAGGCGACGCGCACATCCACATCCAACGCGGGCACCGAACCGTCGCGGGATTCGCCGCCCTCCGGCGTACGTCCCTCCAGAGCATCGCCGGACCGGTCTTCGCCGGCCGCAACCAGCACCGGCCGGGCATCGAGCACCGCGAACTCGTGGATGGTGACCGGACGGGCCTTGAGCCGCACCTCCTGGCCGTCGCGGGCCAGGTCGTAGGCGCGCTGGCCGTTGATCTTGATGGCCGAATACGCGTTCGGCACCTGTTCGATCGTTCCGGTGAATCGCACGTCGACCAACGCCTGCAGCGCCTCACGGGACATGGCCGGAGCCGGGCGCGTCGAGACGATCTCGCCGTCGGCGTCGTCGGTGGTGGTGCGCTGGCCGAGCCGGATTGTGGCCTCGTAGGTCTTGTCATGCTCGACGATGACGTTCAGCAGCCGCGTGGCGTTGCCGAATCCGACAACGAGCACGCCGGTGGCCATCGGGTCGAGCGTGCCGGCATGCCCGACACGTTTCATATGCAGGGCGCCGCGTACGGCGGCCACGATGTCATGGCTGGTGACGCCCTGCGGTTTGTCGACGATCAGCAGACCCGAATCCGTCAAGGTCACGCCTCGTCCGATACGTCGGAGCCGCCGGACACCGCGCCGCCCAGGTCGATGTCGTCGAGATCGTCCCAGTCGTCGTCCTCGGACTCGTCGTCCCAGGCCGCATCCTCATCCGGATCGGCGTCCTCGTCACGGGGTTCGGGGTGCTTGTACGGGTCGGCGTCGCCGGCGTACTGGGCGGTCTCGCGGGCCTTGGCCAGCTCCTCGTCGCGCTTGCGGGCCATAGCCAGGATGTCCTCGATCTCGTGGGCCTCGCCCGGCACCTCGTCGAAGATGAACTGCAGCTGCGGGGTCAGGCGCAGGCCGGCCTTGGTGCCGACCAGCGAGCGCAGGCGGCCCTTGGCCTGGTTCAGCGCCTCCTGGGCGCGTTTGCGCTCGCCCTGTTCCCTGCCGGCGTGGCCGAGCTGGGTCCAGTAGACCTTGGCCAGCTGCAGATCGTTGGTCACGCGGACCTCGGTGATCGTCACGTTCGCCAGACGCTTGTCATGCAGCTGGGCCTCCATCGAGGAGGCGATGACGCGCTGGATCAGCGCCGCGATGCGTGCGGCGCGGGGGTTGGTTCCTGAAGGCATGGTGTTCCTCGTTGTTCTCGTCCGTCAATCCGGCCCGGCCGGCGTCGTCCCGTGGCCGGTCGTGTGTTCCGATGTTCCATCGTCGCACATCCCACGGTCATTGGCCCCGCCCACGGCGGCCCGTACGACCGGGGGAAAACGCGGCGGGCGCCCGCCGCCGGAAACCGGCCTGCGGGCGCCCGTCATGTGTACGGCGGTGCGAACGGCTACTTGCGTTCGACCTCCTGCATCTCGAAGGTCTCGATGATGTCGCCAATCTCGATGTCGTTGAAGGAGCCGAGGTTGATGCCCGCCTCGTAGCCTTCCTTGACGGAGGTGACGTCGTCCTTGAACCGGCGCAGCGAGGAGATCTCCAGGTCGTTGACCGTGGCCACGCCGTTGCGCAGGATACGGCACTTGGTGCCGCGCTTGACCTCGCCGTCCTGCACCATGACGCCGGCGATGTTGCCGAACTTGGAGGAACGGAAGATCTCGCGGATCTCCGAGTGGGAGGTGACGACCTCCTCGTACTCGGGCTTGAGCATGCCCTTGAGCGACGCCTCGATGTCCTCGATGGCCTTGTAGATGATCGAGTAGTACTTGATCTCCACGCCTTCGCGCTCGGCGAGCTCCGCCACCTGACGGTTCGGGCGCACGTTGAAGCCGATGATGACGGCCTTGTCGACCGTGGCCAGGTTGACGTCGTTCTGCGTGATCGCGCCGACGCCGCGGTGGATGACCTGGATCCCGACCTCGTCGGAGACCTCGATCTTCATCAGCGAATCCTCAAGCGCCTCGACCGAGCCGGACGAATCGCCCTTGATGACGATGTTGAGCATATCCACCTCGGACTTGGCGAACTGCTCCTTGAGGCTCTCAAGCGAGACGATCTTGCGGCGCTTGGCCAGCTGCGCGGCGCGCTCGGTGGCCTGACGCTTCTCGGCGATCTGGCGGGCGGTGCGGTCGTCCGGGGCCACCAGGAACAGGTCGCCGGCGGTCGGCACCGAGGTCAGACCGAGCACCTGCACCGGAGTGGAGGGCACGGCCTCCTTCATCTGGTTGCCGTTCTCGTCGAGCATCGCGCGGACGCGGCCGTACGAGGTGCCGGCCACGATGGCGTCGCCGACATGCAGGGTGCCCTGCTGCACCAGCACGGTGGCCACGGCGCCGCGGCCCTTGTCCAGTCGGGCCTCGACGGTGGCGCCGCGGGCGTCCATATCGGGGTTGGCGCGCAGGTCGAGCTCGGCGTCGGCCGTCAGCAGCACGGCCTCCAGCAGCTTGTCCACATTCGTGCCCTGCTTGGCGGAGATGTCGACGAACATCGTGTCGCCGCCGTACTCCTCCGGCACCAGGCCGAACTCGGTGAGCTGGCCGCGGACCTTCTCCGGGTTCGCGCCGGGTACATCGATCTTGTTCACGGCCACGACGATCGGCACATGCGCCGCCTGGGCATGGTTGATGGCCTCGACGGTCTGCGGCATGACGCCGTCGTCGGCGGCGACCACCAGGATCGCCACGTCGGTCAGCTCGGCGCCGCGGGCACGCATGGCGGTGAACGCCTCGTGGCCAGGGGTGTCGAGGAACGTGATCTTGCGCTGCTCGCCCTCCAGCGACACGGTGACCTGATAGGCGCCGATGCGCTGGGTGATGCCGCCGGCCTCGCCCGCGATGACGTTGGTGCGGCGGATGGTGTCGAGCAGTCGGGTCTTGCCGTGATCGACATGGCCCATGACGGTGACCACCGGCGGACGCGGCTTCAGATCCTCGTCCTCCTGCAGCTCCTCCTCGTCCAGGTCGATGTCGAACTGTTGCAGCAGCTCCTTGTCCTCCTCCTCGGCGGACACGATCTTGATGTTCCAGCCGATCTCCTCGCCGAGAATCTGGAACGTCGACTCGTCCAGCGACTGGGTGGCCGTGGCCATCTCGCCGAGATGGAACAGCACGGTGACCAGCGCGGCCGGGTTGACGTTGATCTTCTCGGCCAGATCGGCCAGCGAGGCGCCCTGACGCAGACGGATGGTCTGGCCGTTGCCGGCGGGGATGCGCACGCCGCCGATGGTCGGGGCCTTCAGCTCCTGGAACTCCTGGCGTTTCGCGAGCCTGTTCTTACGCGCCTTGGAGGACTTGCCGCCCTGACGGCCGAATGCGCCGGCCGCGCCACCGCGACCGCGGCCGCCGCCACGTGCGGGACCGTTGTTCGGGGCACCGCCCTGATGGCCACCGGCCGCATTGCCGCCGAAACGGTTGCCGCCGGCCGGACGGTTGCCGGCACCGCCCTGACCGGGACGATGCTGACCCCACTGCCCGGGCTTGGCCTGCGAGCCCTGGCCCGGACGGCCACGGAAGCCTCCACGGCCGCCGCCCTGACCCGGACGCCCATTGCCGCGGCCGCCACGGCCGTTCTCGACGGTCGGGCGAGCCATCGGATGAGGACGCGGGATGTCGCTCGGCGTAGGGGTATGCATCCCCTGCTTGCGGCTGAACGGATTGTTGCCGGGACGGGGACCGCCCTGGCGGGCGCCGTCCTGCGACTGCTGACGGTTGCCCTGCGCGGAGGGACGACCGTTGTTCTGCTGGCGGGACTGCTGATGCCCACCTTGGCGCTGGCCGGGCTTCGGGGCCGGACCATGATGCCCCGACTCGCCGGACTGCTTGGCGGCGGGAGCGGGCTTCGGGCCGGGCGCGGCCGGCTTCGGGGCCGCATACGGCTTCTCCGCATGGGCGGCGGGGGCCGCGGGCTTGGCCGCCGGCATGGGCTTGGCGGCAGGCATGGGTTTGGCCGCGGCCGGCTTCGGGGCCGCGGGCTTATGATCCTTGGCACCTGCGTTCTGCTGGGGTGCGCCGCCGTCCTTGGGGAACGCCGCCTTCAGGCGACGGACGACCGGCGGCTCCACGGTCGATGATGCGGACTTGACGAATTCACCCATCTCCTTGAGTTTCTCAAGGACGGTCTTGCTGTCGACGCCAAGTTCCTTGGCCAAATCATACACGCGTGCTTTCGGCACTCAATTCTCCTATTCTGCGACCGCGCGTATGCCGGCGGTCACGCTTCGATGACGGCGAGCTTACCCTGTCTCATCGTGCAACCATGGTCGTTATACCTCGTTTTCGTACCGCTCGCCGAACCGCAGTTCAACGCCCGGATTACCGCAGCCCAAGCATACTCGTGGCTGTGGAGAATCCGGGCGTGGCGAGCGCGGGGAATCCCGGGTCAGGATTCGTGTTCCGCCGGTGCGCCCTGATGGGCCTCGGCGGATTCGATGCCGATCTTCCAACCGGTGAGCTTGGCGGCCAGACGCGCGTTCTGCCCCTCCTTGCCGATGGCCAGCGAGAGCTGGTCGTCGTGGATGAACGCGATGGCGGTCTTGTTCTTCTCGCTGATGACCTTGACGCCGGTGGCGACCGCCGGGGACAGCGCCGCGGCCACGAACTTGGCCGGGTCGTTCGACCAGTCCACGATGTCGATCTTCTCCGGGCCGAGGTTCTCCATGACGGCGCGCACACGGGCGCCGCCGGGGCCAATCAGCGCGCCCTTCGGGTTGACGCCCTCGGTGTTGGCGCGCACCGCGATCTTCGTGCGGGCGCCCGCCTCACGGGCGATCGCCATGATCGACACGGCTCCGGAGTTGAGCTCCGGCACCTCGCGTTCGAACAGGCGGCGCACCAGCTCCGGGTGGGAGCGGGAGACGATGATCTCCGGTCCCTTCAGCCCGCGCGCCACGTTGACCACGTACACGCGCAGACGCTCGCCGTGGCGGTAGCGCTCCCCGGGCACCTGCTCGCGGCGCGGCAGGATGGCCTCCACATCACCCACCGCGATATGCACGTTCGCGGTGTCCTTGGCGTCCTGCTGCACCACGCCGGTAATCAGCTTGCCGCGCTGTCCGGAGAACGCGCCGAAGATCTTGTCGTCCTCGGCCTTGCGGAACAGCTGGGAGATCACCTGGCGCGCGGTGGCCGCGGCCAGGCGGCCGAAGTCGCGCGGGGTATCGTCGTACTCCTCGCCCAGCTTCGGGGCGGGGTGCGGATCGTCCTCGGTGGGTTCCACGGGGATCTCGTCCTGCGCCCACACGGTGAAGGTGCCGGCGCGGTCGTCCAGTTCGATGCGCGCATGCTTGGCGGCATGCGGGGTTTTCATATATGCGAGCCGCAGCGCCTCGGTCAGTGCGTTGTCCAACGTTTCAGCGTCAATGCCCTGTTCGGCGGCGAGCCGATGCATGGCATTCAGGTCCAGTTCCATCTTCAAGACCTCCTATGAAGTTATATCCGAGCGCTTGGCCCACTGGTCACAGTCAAACGTTAGTCTAGTGGTTTATGCAGACACTTCGCGCCGAGAATCATCGGGTCTTCACGCATATCCGCCGCTGGGCTTCGGCTGCGGCTGTGCTGGCGCTGACCCTGACGGCGGGTGCCTGCACGATGCCTCGCATCCAGGGCCGGGCCGAGTCTGAATACGAGCCCAGCGCATGCGAACAAGCCTTGTATACCGCCATGGATGCCGAGGAGACGATGCGTTCCCCGCTGCCGATGCCGATGCGGTATGACGCGGCCCGAAGAGCCCGGGATTCCTGGTTGGATGCGGCGGTCTCTTGTCCGGCGCGATTCGGCGAGGGCGTTATGCGCGCAGCGCAATCCGCGGCCCAAGCCGACACGATGGCCGCGTACTTCGGCCTTACCCAAGATGATGCGGGATGGGACGAGACCGGCATAACCTCCCTGGATATCGACCGTCACCGCTCCGCGCTCGACGATCTGGTCGACACGGCCGCCGCCGCGGACGCGGAGGATGTGGCGGGATTCGCGTTCGAGGTGCTGGCGGCGCGGCAGGTCGCCGGCGCCACGTTGCAACAGGACGACCGGTGCAAGGCCGCCGCGCAGATGCTGGCGTCACTGGGGCAGGACGATGCCCGGCAGGGTGTGTACGATCCGACCCCGTTGCTCGACCATCCCGACCGGATGACGGATACAGTCACCGGACTGAGCGCGCCGACGACGGCCGTCGTGCTGATGGACTGCGCCCGCTCGCTCATAGCCGCCGCCCATGACGCCCGCGCCGACCAGACCAGCCAGGCAGAACCGACGCCGACCGACGAGGCGTGGCGCGCCTACGCCGTACAGGCCTCGAACCATGCGCTGCAGGCGTTCCGGCTGGGGTACCCCATGATCGATGAGGCGCTGTTCGATGCCGAAGCCACGACCAATCGCAACGCCGGGTGACACGCCCGGCGTATACGCCTCGGTGTGCCCCCTCCCCTGAACCGTCGATCCGCATCTCTCCGGACAGATGCGGTCCGGTTATGCGCCACGCCGATTTGACGCGTCGCGAGGCTATGGCATAATAGACAAGTTGCTTGATGCAACACCTGGATGAGTGTCCGAGCGGTCTAAGGAGCACGCCTCGAAAGCGTGTGAGGGCAACCCCCTCCGCGAGTTCGAATCTCGCCTCATCCGCCATCGCCCTTACCGAGAATCCTCGGTAAGGGTTTTTTCGCATCTGAAACCCTTACGGATTCGCAGCCATATCACGCCCTACAGCGTCCGCTTGGCGCGGATCGCCTCGGCGCGCGCGGCCAGCTGGTCGGCGGCCGGGTACGCCACGTGTTCTAGGGTCAGGCCCTGCGGCGCGATCGGCCCGGTCGACCCCTCACGCAGCGGGGTCGCCATCTTCTCCGCGAACCAGTCGAGGTCCTTCCTGCCCTGTCCGACCTTGACGCAGGCGTTGACCAAGGAACGCACCATGTTGCGGGCGAACGCATCAGCCACGATCGTGAAGCACACCAGTCCGGACTCAGCCAAAGGGACGGTGTATCCGCCGGACGTTCCGTGCCGGCCATGCGCCACATCATCCGCGGCCGCGACGCAGTCAGGGCGATCCGGCACCAGGGGCGACTTGGGGATGCGCGACCAGTAGGCCTGCTTGACCTCGCGGATCGTGGTGCCGCCCGGATTGGGGGTTGCGAACGAGCCGAAATCGTGCAGTCCGATCGTCATCGCCGCCGCCGCGTTCATCGCGTCCAAGTCCAGCCGATCGTCGAGGGCCAGTACGAAGCCGCGCATCCGGGGATCCACCGGACGCGCATCGTCGCAGATGCGGTACACATACGTGCGTTCCAATGCCGAGAATCGGGCGTCGAACCCCTCCGGCGCCACACTCAACGCGTGGATGGCGATGTCATCCGGCACCATGCGGGACAGCCGCCGGAACAGCGCCTCCGGCGCGGGGACGCCCATATGGCCCACGCAGCGTTCCAGGGTCGCCTCCCCCACGTCCAGATGGCAGACCTGGTGCAGGGCGTGCACGCCGGTGTCGGTGCGACCGGCCACGGTCAGGCGCAGCGGTTCGTCCGGGTCGTCAGCCGGCACGCGCAGGATCGTGTGCAGCGCCTGCTCCAGCTCGCCCTGCACGGTGCGCAGCGTCGGCTGTTTGGCCCAACCGTAGAACGCCCCACCGTCGTAGGCCAGATCGAGTCGCAGTCTCACCATGTCCATCCTTTCGCGCCGCCCGTTCCGGTTCCGGTCTCTTTGCGGACCGTGATCCATCATGACCGTGAACCGTCACCGCGGAACCCCGGAATACCGACGTTCTGCCGCCTTGGATCACAGTCACAATGTATCAGAGTCCGGTACCAGTGCCGATATCGGCGATACAACAAAAAAGGGGTATGTAAAATCTCTGGTTGAAACGGAAACGTGAATCGAACGGTTTTCAACCAACCAACCTCTTCGGAGTCCGGAAAGATAATCGTCTTTCAAAGACCGCTATTCAACCAGAGATTTTACATACCCATAATAAATCTGCTCTTTCGGTTGCCCTTCAATCGCTATATCATAGTAACTGTGC
>OOBW01000038.1_pt1 | contig 149973 bp, 148 predicted proteins | sample 1671701 | NCBI WGS metagenome assembly OOBW01 (sample SAMN06348183, study PRJEB24527) | human gut metagenome | biome: human gut; feature: ankylosing spondylitis patient; material: feces | host: Homo sapiens | place: China | collected 2015-10 | reverse complement strand
TTGGACGCTACAACAACCGCAAGATCACATTTGATGCAGCCTGCCGCACGATGCTGTTTGAGATTGCCAAACGCCATGGTCTGGAACTGGACGAAGTGCCGGAATACGGCGGACAGGCTTATCTGGAAAAGCGGGACTATATCATGTCAAAGCAAAAAGAACAACTTGCTCAACAGGAAAAAGCCGTACAGGAACAGACCGCTCAGCTTGAAAATTTGAAACAAGAGAATGAGAAAGCACATCATCAGCAGGTTCGCCGTACAACCTATCAGTCCCTAACACTTCTGAGCAACGATAAAAAAATTCAAAAGCAGGAAAAAAAGTTAAGTGAACTTTCTCAGAAGATTGAAGATACCGAGAACTTGTTGGATGAGATTTCTGCGGTTGCCTACGACAAAGCTGTGGCTGTTGTTTCAGAAAACGCTGTGAACGATGCTTTGAAAGCAAGCACAGAACAGGTCGATATATATTTGGACTGGCTGAAAGAGCCAGGGCGAACGGCAAGCAAGGAAACATTGGACTACACCACATATCAAATCACAACGCTGCGAAAAAATATTATTGCAGCAGTAAACAGGATTACCGCAAGATTGACAACTGTCCTTATAAAGCCGGAAATCAAAAAGCCTGCCATCGAGCAAATCAAAGAAAATACTCGTCCGTCTGTTCTACAAAAGCTGCATCGGCGGCAGGAAGAAATCAATCAGCGTGAGCAGACATGCACCAAACCGAAGAAGCGCAGTCATGGCATGGAACTGTAAAGGAGGAAAATCTTCAAGAACAACAATTTATTTGAAATCGTAAAGCTGAATATCACCACCCGGCAGGCCGCAGAAGCCTATGGCTTTCGTCCAAACCGCAGCAGCATGATTTGCTGTCCATTCCATGCAGACCGCAATCCCAGCATGAAAGTGGATTTTCGATTTCACTGTTTTGGCTGTGAAGCGGATGGCGATGTGATAGACTTCACCGCAAAACTGTTTCAACTGTCCCTGCTACAAGCGGCTGAAAAGCTGGCTGCAGATTTTGGACTTTCTGCAACAGATAACTTTCAACCACTTCCCTGCAAGCCGGTGGAAAAACCGCTAAGTCCGAAAGAGCAATTCTACAAAATCCTGTGTGGCTATCGTTCTCTGCTAGCAAATTGGCGCATGGCCTATGCACCCAAAAATCCAGAAGCATCCCTGCATCCTTGTTTTGTAGCAAGTCTGCACTATGCAGACCGTGTGCAATATCTGCTGGATATTCTTTTGCTGGGAAGCCTACCTGAAAAGCAACAATTACTCAACGGAAAGGAAGTGACCGCCCTTGGAAAAGCAATCGAACGATGCAAAGAAACCGAAGAAGCAGCATAGCGCACCCGCCCGAAACTGGGTGGGTGATAACGGAAAAATTATTGAACCATTATTCGCAGATTACTTTTTGAGCCTGCACCCCATGCGCTGCTTTCAAGGCAGGCTGTTCACGGTGGATGGCATGGTGGAGGATGAAGCTCCACTGAAAAAGGAAATCTATGAGCAGATTCGCTATTATGCAACCACCAGCGTAGCGCGGCGCATTGAATATATCATGCAGGCCATCAAGTTGGCCTGCGCATCCGAGCCGCCGGAGATTCAGACAGACCGCATCCATGTCCGAAATGGTACATATTTTGCAGACGGTCACTTTACTCCTGAAAAAGAATACTGCATGAACCGACTGCCCATCGCCTATGTGCCAGAAGCACCAGCACCGACACGCTGGCTGCAATTTCTGAATGAGCTGCTGTACGAAGAAGATATTCCAGCCTTACAAGAATACATCGGCTATTGCCTGCTGCCTGTCACCAAGGCACAGAAAATGCTGCTGATGGTCGGCAAGGGCGGTGAGGGAAAATCCAGAATCGGGCTGATCCTGCGAGAATTGTTCGGCAGCAGTATGTACACAGGCAGTCTGCAAAAGGTAGAAACCAACCGCTTTGCCCGTGCAGACTTGGAGTACAAGCTGCTTCTGGTGGACGATGACATGAAAACTGAGGCCCTGCCGCAGACCAACAACATCAAGACCCTTGTTACACTGGAAGATAAAATCGACATTGAGCGCAAAGGACAGCAGAGTGTGCAGGGTACGCTGTATGTTCGGTTTTCCTGCTTCGGAAATGGCAGCTTACACGCACTCTATGACAAGTCCAACGGTTTCTATCGCCGCCAGCTGTTGCTCACCACTAAGGAAAAGCCCGTTGGCCGGGTGGATGATCCTTTTCTCATTGATAAGATGCGGAACGAAAAAGAGGGCATCCTGCTTTGGGCATTGGAGGGGCTGCATCGGCTGATTCGGAACAACTATCGGTTTACCATCAGCGAACGCACCGCCGCGAATCTGAAAGAAGCGATGGAGCAGGACAACAATATCCTGGGCTTCCTCAAATCTGAGGGCTACTTTGAAATTCGGCAGGGGGCCAAGTGCAAATCCACGGATTTCTATAAAGTCTATGAACGCTGGTGTTTGGATAACCTGGAAAAGCCGCTGGCCGCATCCACCTTTATCCACCACCTGAAAGACAATCAGAAAAGTCTGGGCATTGTCTATGATGATAAGTGCATCGGCACAAACCGGGGCTTTCACAATGTAGACGTTGACCTGTTTTTACCCGTTGATGTTCCCAGTCCGTGGGATTAAAAAATAAGAATCAACTTGAAAAAGCCCTGCTCAGCCTGCTCACAGTGTGCAATAGGTGCAGGATGCGCAGAGTGAGCAGGTGATTTTGAACTTACATTAAAAATGAAACATGGAGGTTTTGCTTATGGGTTACGCCCGAAAGGACGTTGAAAGAACAAAAATGAACGCGAAAAAGTTTGTCCGCTATCAGGAAGGGGCTGAAAAATACAGCCTTGGTCTGACAAAATTTCAGGAGTTGGCGAAGGAAGCCAAGGCCGTTTATAAAATCGACAAGGTGGCGTTGGTCAACTGCGAGATTTTCGAGCGGTATCTGGAATCCTTTCGCATTGCATAAAAATAGGCCGGAGGAAAATCCCCCGGCCCCAGACCGCCCACAGTGTTGCGCTGCATAGCAGCTCGTGGGAGAAGTCACCTTTATTCTATGCAAAATCAGAGCGTTTCTTTCCAGTCATCCCGGAAGCCGTAATAATCCATTCGCACAAACGGATATTTTTCCGTCAAAGCAATGACGGCTTCCTTCATCTCTGCAAAGTTCTCGGCAGGCAGAAGCCTTCTCATGATGAGGAAGAACCCGAAGAAATGGGCATTATCCATTGTGCCATCTTCCCGGCGGATCAGCAGCGCCTGTTCTTTTTTGTTGAGAGAAGGCTTTTGCTCAAAGAGACGATTGTAAATGCGGCTCCCGTGTGCGCAAAGATTGCGGATGATCGTCATGCTGTGCATATACTGCCCCAGAATTTCTGGGCCGCGATTCATAGTAAGCCCGAACCGATGGGCAATCGTTTCTTTGAGCGGACGTTCGGAAATGGAATACAGGAAAGAGATGTCGGAGATCGTCAGCAAATCAACATAGGCCCAGAGCGGAATCTCTTGGTGCAGGTCGTTGATGAAGTGCTTTAAGTAGGCTTCGTGGGCCAGCCGCTGCCGCTTCTGCTGGTTGGCTTTGTCGATGATTTCCTTATGTTTTGCCTGATTGGAGAAATTTGCGGTATCCAGATAGCCCAGCGGCCCATATACCTTTGTAAATTCATAGGCATAGATGGACTTCATCTGCACCTCAATGGTTTCGATATGGTGCAGGATGATATGACGGAACTCGTGGTCGAAATTGTAAATGTCCTCGATATTTTGGAACGTGGCAGACTTCGCAAAAACATCGTTCTTGCGGAGCGTCAGAGAATAGCCGCTGACACGGTAATAATTGTTCCGCAGCAGAAAATCCTTTGCTTCGGCTTCATCCTCGATGGTAAGGCCGCGTGAACGAAGAATCTCGATTTGTTCGTCTATCGTTTTGAAGTCCTTGTCTGCCATGAAAAATCTCCTTTATAAGCAAAACGCCCCCAAGTGTGCATACGCTATGCGCAGAGGCCTGGGGGAGTTGTTACCATTATAATAGCAAATCAAGGACGAAATGTCAATGAGCAGAGTGTGAACTTTCGATTTTTCGTAAATATTTTCAAGAAGGGCTTTTTACGGCTTGACTTTCTGTCACACGGAAAGTATACTGGTGCTGTGGAGGCATGAGAGCAGCTATGGCAAAGATGGGACGACCCAAATCCGAAAATGCAAAAAAGAAAACCTTGAGCATTCGGGTGGAGGATGCCCTGTATGAGCGTATCTGTGCTTATGCTGAACAACATCAACTGACTGTAACAGAAGTTGTCTTGCAGGGGTTGGACAAAGTTTTGTCTGACCTTGAGTAGTATCAAGCCCTTCTTCTTTCGGGAAGGAGATTGATATGGCAACGACACGAAAAGACCTGCGGGGACGTACCCTGCGAAAAGGCGAGATGCAACGTAGTTCCGATAAGCGGTATGCGTATTCTTACACGGACCCGCTGGGGCGGCGCAAGTACATCTACGCAAATGACCTTGTAACCCTTCGGGAGAAGGAAGCGCAGCTCACTAAAGACCAGATGGACGGTCTGGACATTTACGTTGCAGGCAAGGCAACGGTCAACTTCGTATTTGACCGCTACATGAGCCTGAAAACGAATCTACGCCAGACCACCCGGAGCAACTATCTTTATATGTATGACCGCTTCATCCGTGATACCTTTGGTAAGAAGAAAATTGCGGATATTCGGTATTCGGATGTGCTGCAATTCTACAATTACCTGTTGGATAAGCAGGGCTTGCAGACGAACACGCTCGAAAGCGTTCATACGCTGCTGCATCCCACCTTTCAGCTGGCGGTTCGGGATGAGATCGTCCGCAAGAATCCCACAGATGGTGTGATGGCAGAAATCAAGAAAAGTTCCGAGCAGTCCACTGGTGTGCGTCATGCCCTGACGATTCCGCAGCAGCGGGCGTTCATGGAACATATCGCCAATCACCCGGTCTTCTGCCACTGGTGGCCGTTGTTCACGGTACTGCTGGGAACAGGCTGCCGCATTGGTGAAGCGTTGGGCTTGCGCTGGGATGATTTGGACTATGAGCGGCGCACTATCAGTATCAATCACAGTCTGGTCTATTACCCGGTGGGCGAAAGCCGCAATTCTGTTCTGCACATCTCGAAACCTAAAACGGAAGCTGGCGTTCGGACGATCCCTATGTTTGATACCGTGAAGGATGCCTTTGAAATGCTGCATGAGGAGCAGAAAGAATCCGGCTGGAACGATGTGGAGATTGATGGTATGACAGGCTTCATCTTCTGCAATCGCTTTGGCAACGTCCCGAATCCGCAATCTGTGAACCGCGCCATCAAGCGCATTATTGCAGACTACAACGCAGGCGAGGAAGTAGAAGCAAAGAAGCAGCATCGCGAAGCGGTTCTGCTGCCGGACTTTTCGGCACATCATCTGCGGCACACGTTCTGCACAAGGCTTTGCGAGAAAGAGACCAACCTGAAGGTCATCCAATCGGTCATGGGGCATAAGGATATTCAGACCACGATGGACATTTATGCCGAAGCGACTGAGGAGAAAAAACAGGAATCATTTGAGCGTTTGGCTGCTACACTGGATATTTTTTGATAGCAAAGAAGGGCTCTTACTGAGCGTTTTGTCTGACAGCAAAATTCTTCCAAGGACAGCAAATTGACAGCAAAACTACGAGAATGACGGCGAATCACGAAGGATTATGAATACCGGGAATGCAAGTAAAAACGCGATTGTGAAGCATCACGAAGCGTTGTAAATCGGTTCCGGAAAGTATCCCCACCATGAAGCCGATTGAGCAGTAAACTAGAATGAAGCTATGGGTCGGTGCAATCGCTGCACCAACCCATAAAACAGAACCCGGCAGGTATGTCATCATAAGATGGCATACCTGCCGGGTTTCCTTTTGCCGCTTTTGCGCATTGCAGGCGCCCTCTGTACAAAAAAGTTCTCCGCTCCTTTGTTTTTACTTCAGCAGCAGCGGCAGAAAGCTGGTGCCGTTTTCCGGTGCCTTGCTGTGGAAATAGTCCGCAGCGGTCGCACCGACATCGCTGAGGGTCTTGCGGATCCCGATATTCTTGGGGGTGGAGTGGGCGCTGTGGATCATCAGCGGCACCATCTCACGGGTGTGGTGCGGGTGTCCGATGGTCGGGTCGTTGCCGTGGTCCGCCTGCACGATGAGGATATCGTCCTCGCCCAGGGCGTCGCGGATCTTGCCGATCCATTCGTCCGCCACCCGCAGACGGTCTGCATAGGCCGCGACATTCTCCCGGTGGCCGCACAGGTCCGTTTCCTGCACGTTGGTGCAGATGAACGCAGTCTCCTGCTCCTTTACGATCTCCAGGGTGCGCTGCAGCACGCTGGCCGTGTCCACCATGGGGATGCTGGTGCCGTAATTGTTCGTGACCACGTCGGCCACCTTGCCCAGCAGGAACACCGGCAGGCCGCTCTTGCCCAGGATCGTGGGGATCTGCACCTCCGGGTCAACGCCGTAGCCCATGTGGATGCAATGGTAGTCGTTGTTGTAAACGCCGCTGGCCGGAGCATTCACGCCGATGTAATCGCCGTGTTCCTCAATGGCATCCAGCAGGTTCTGCAGGTGCACGCCGCGCCCGCCGAAGGTGATGACGCGGGGCACGACCGACACGCTGCGCACCAGATGACCGATCTTGAGCTCTTCCTCAAAATCAAGGTCGTCGATGGCCGCCGTGACGTTGAAGGCCTGACCCGGATCGCATTCCACGTTGTCGGCCACAGTGCAGGCCTCGTTGACGATCAGCAGGCGCTTGCCGGATGTTCCGGTGTAATACCGGACACGGTAACCCGCATCCTCCAGCGTCTTTTTGATGAGCTCGATCTTATTGCAGATCGGCTCGCCGAAGGGCTTTGCCGGGCGGGTGCCCATGATCTCCTGATGGCCGAAGAAGGTGTCCGCACCATCGTGCATCAGCTCGGCACGGCCGAACGTTGCATCCGTCGCAAACGGCAGGCCGGGGAACTCCCGCCCCACGATGTTCGCCAGACCAAGGCTTGCCAGATTGGGCAGCTTCAGGTCCGGCGTGCGCTCAAAGATATGCACGCAGGTGTTGGCACCGCAGTCCGCAGGGCGCACCTGCGGCACATCCGGCATTGCGCCCACACCAAAACCATCCAGAACGATTACAACAAACTTTCCCATTGCGAATTATCCTTTCTGTCATTCCCGGACCGGTTCTCCCAGCGCAGAGTACAGGCCCGCCAGCTCCGGCTTGCCGGAGGACAGCCCTTTGACCACTGCCACCCGGCTCCGGGTCACAAAGAACTGTGTCCGGAACGCCATGACCGCCGCAGCCGAGACCGGACAGTTCTGCTGCAGTTCAAAATGATAGTCGATGCTGGAGTCGTCCGGCGGCAGCACCGGCACGACCTTTGCATTTTCCGGCGTCGTGCCCACCAGGGCGTTCTTCATATGGCCGCGGCGGTAATGCCCGCCGCCGTAGCAGTACGCTTTCTCGCCCAGATTGTGGCTGACCTCCGAAACATACAGGTAGCCGGGGCGCTCCTCGGCATCCGGGTGGCCGGCATGATACGGTGTCGTTCCGGTCAGGCCGTGTCCCGGTTCCCCGTGGGTGCCGCCTGCCGCCGCGATCATCGGGATGCTGTGGGTGCAGGTGGCACTGGGCGTATTGAGCATCAGGTCCCGGTAGCCGCGGGCGCGCAGTATTTCGGCTGCGGTCTGCACGGTCCGGAGGTTGGGCATGGGCAGGATGTCCTGTGCCGCTTCGTCGTACAAAAAGCAAGGGAAGCTGCACACGCCGCCCACCTCCACATTCGGCATCGCCTCGATCGCACGCACTGCGCTGTCCAGTTCCTGCAATTCAAAGCCGCCGTACTGCCCGGAATACAGCATGTCGCCTTCTCCCAGAACACGGAGCATCAGCTTCTGGTGCAGGCCCAGCTCGGTGCAGACTGCGCTGATCTCGCGGGCTTTTTCCAGCGTGTACACCGTTATGATCACCGGCTTTGCGCGGAGGATCTTTTTCAGGGCCGCCCGGGGGATCTGGACCAGATGCCCTACGTTGCCGAGGGGGATCTGATTTTCCACCATCGTCAGCGCCTCGCGGAAGTCCACGCACACAGCGCCCACATATCCCATGTCGGTCAGCGCACGGGCGATCAGGGGGTTGCGTCCGATCTGCTTGAGCATGAAAAAGTTCTGCACGCCGTTTGCGTCGCCTGCCTGTTTGATGCTGCGGGCATTTTCCAGGATCGTGTCGTAATCCAGCAGATAGGTGTCCGGCAGGATCACGCCATTCTGCTGCCATTCAATGCCCAGACGCACCAACGGCTGGTTGCGCTCCATTACGGTCTTTAAAAACACAGGGCATCTCTCCTTTTCCTCTCGTTTTTTTCAGCGGTTCAGTTTTCCTCGACCTGCTCCATGCAGCTGCGCAGGATGCGGATGATGGTGTCCGGGCCGCTGCGCATGGGATTGATGCGGATCATCCGGTGTTCAATGGTCGGGTCCTGCGCACGGAACGTTCCACTGACACGGTAGATCATGGGGGCAAACTCGTATTTGCTCTCGCTGCCCACCGGATGCGGCGCTGCGCCGAACTTCGGGGCAGCGTCCAGAATTTTTTCGGCGATCTCCTGATCAAACTCCACCAGCAGCACCTTGCTCTGCGCGTTTGCCAGGAACGCCTGCCGCACATGGGGAACCTCGCCGGCGTTCAGGCGGCGGACCAGCTCCTCGTTGACCTCGCTCTGGATGGCGAGCGCCACCGGCGCATAGATCAGGCCGCGCAGGGCCTCCATGGCTTCGTGTCCCTGCACCTGACTGCCGCCGGAATACTGCATCTTGTAGATGCGGTCGATCAGCTCCTTGCTGCCGATCACTGCACCGACGCCCTCCGGACCAAGGATCTTGAAGCAGGAAAAGGTGGACAGGTCGGCCCCCGCCTGGCAGCCGATGGCGTCCACTTTCAGGGCGGCATAGTTGTCATCGGTCACCACCGGGATGCCCGGCAGCGCAGCCTTGATGGCTGCGATCACGGCCTTGTAGTCGTAGCGGTCCTCCGGCTTCTGCCGGGTCAGCTGCACCAGAGCGCCGCGGATCTCGTCCTTGTGCTGCGCACAGACGGCCTTGAGCTGTTCCAGATCGTTGAAGTCCGCGCGGATGGGTTTCAGCCCCATGGCGTCGATGGTCACCTGCGTCGTCGTATAGATGGGCGAGGTGTGCACCAGAATGGCATCCCCCGGTTTCAGGCAGGCGGTCAGAGCCCAGCGGATCGCGCCCGTGCCGGAGCCGCGCACAAGCAGCGCCGCCGGGGCATCAAAGGTGTCGGCAAAGACCTTTTCCACCTTTACCGTGCAGCGGGGCTTGTTCAGCCCTTTCACCACGCCGAGGTCGCCCAGCGAGAGGACTTCCTCTCCCTGAAAATTGCGGGTCACTGCGTCAATGACCTTGAACTGGAGCTGTTTTGCCTGCTCCAGCGAGATAGAATGCAGGGGATAGGTTTTCATTGTCAATTCCTCGAATCCTTGTTATTTCTGCCCTTTGTAGATGCGCAGTGCATTGCGGTACAGCAGGTTCTCCCATGCGCGGTCCGGCACGCCTGCCTCGCTTGCCAGCGGAGCAAAGGTGTCCAGCAGGTAGCTGTAGCCCACACCGCCCCGGTCTGCAAAGTTGCTGCGGCGGGTGATGTCCATGCTCATGACAATCTGCGTGTCGTACCCTTCCGCACAAAGGCGGCTGAGCCAGTCTGCACGGGAGACATCGGGCTGATAGTTGCACTTGCCGATGGTGTCGAACGCAATGTTGACCCCCTGATCCAGCAGGCGCTTCATGTAATCCAGATCGGCCGACAGGTCGATGTGGCTCAGCACCACCCGGCTCAGGTCAACGCCAAAGCTCTTGAAGATCTCCAGCTGCTCCAGGCCGCGCGTGCCCAGCGTTGTGTGGGTGCAGATGGGTGCCCCCGTTTCTGCATGGGCGCGGGATGCCGCACGGAACACCTTGGCCTCCGTCTCGGTGATGTCCTTCGAGGTGCCGATCTCGCCGATGACGGTCGCCCGGACACCGGTGCCTTCAATGCCCTCGGTCAGTTCCTTCACCATGATGTCACACAGCTGCTGTTCGGTCAGCGTATAGCACTCCGGCGGGAGAAAAGGTTCCTTGTAGTAGCCCGTCGCGTGGGTGATCTCCACCCCCGCCTGTGCAGCCATTTTCTGCACATAGGCCACGTTCCGGCCCATCCCGCGGTTGGTCTGGTCGATGATGCCGACCACACCGTGTTCCGCCAGCCGCCGGTATTCCGCCGCGGTCGCGTCAAAATCATCCAGCCTGCAGTCGATGTTCTTCTTCGGGCCGGACAGGTCGATCGTCGTATGCTCGTGCGCATACAGAATCTTTTCAGGCAGTTTCAAAAGGATTCGCCTCCTGTATTGTTTCTTAACCAGAGCCGCCTCCCGACGCAGGCCGGGAGGCGCTCATTTTATCCGGGGATCAGGCGGCAGGGGTGTACAGAGACAGCAGGAACAGCACGTTTGCGATCAGGCCGACCAGGATCGCGCCCAGAGGACCGACCGCCATGGAGACCAGAGGCTTCTTGCTGCACTTGTTGATGCACCAGAATGCCACGATGATGAACAGACCCGTCGTGGGCATGATCGCCTGAGCAGCCAGGATGCCGCCGATCAGCAGGGCGATGTCGATGACGTAGCTCATAGCGGTACGGATGTTGTCGCCGCAGCGCTTGATGCCGGGGAACTTGTCCAGACCCTTTGCGATGACGTTCAGCAGCAGGATCTCCACACAGATGCAGGCTGCACCGGCGATCAGGGCGATAAAGGGGTTGGGGATCAGCAGACCGATCACAAAGACGAAGGTCATGCCGGCCGGAGCGTAGACGCCAGTGGTGATGGCGGTGGTGGCAACCAGCGGGATAAAGCCGATGGCACGGGCCAGAGCGGTCAGACCTGCGTTGACGCGGTCACCCTCGGCCAGCAGGCCCAGGCTGATGGGGTCACCGGCCATGATGCTCATGCTGGTGCCTGCTGCGATCAGGCCGCCCATGAGGGCCAGAACCGGCATATACTTGCGGATGCGTGCGACCTTGTCGGCAAAGATCTGGGTCAGCATTTCGTTGGAGTTCTGGTCGTTGCCTTCCTTATCCATGGCAGCGAACACCAGCATGATGATCATACCGGCCAGCAGGGCCATACCGTCCTTGTTCAGGCTGATCGTGTGCTCGGCGTCCAGTGCGATCTTGCCATAGGTCTCAACGATCTGACGGACCAGCAGGGTCACAACGGCGGTGATGATGCCCTTGGCAGCGCCGAACTGCAGGGCAACCGTCACAGCCGGGAAGATGGCGAAGGCCAGCGTGATACCGGCAGAGACCTGGCCCAGGCTGCCCAGGAAGTTGACCGGCAGCAGGTTGAACAGGTCGATGATCACCTGCAGGCCGAACAGCAGGGCCACGCCGTACACAGCGCCGATGACGCCGGAAGCGATCATGCCCTTTTTGGTGTCCGGGCACCAGGTGCCGATGATGTCGGTGGTGAGCAGGATGCAGTGGATCAGGATGATGCTTGCGGCAATGGACGTGGGCAGGCCGTAGCCGATGACCAGACCAAAGCCGATGGCAAAGCTGGTGGCTGCCAGAGCCTTGCGGTCCATGCGCTTTTCCAGATACTCCGGCAGGACCGGGCGCAGGCCGTCGTTGAACACGGCGATGCTCTGGTTTGCCAGGATCGATGCCAACGCACCAACTGCCGCGATGATAACGTAGCGCAGAATGGTTTCCATATGTAATCCTCCTTATTTGACGATCCGGATCAGAAGCCCAGACCCTTGAGAATGATCGGCACGACCTTTTCGATGTGCTGATCCGTAAAGCCGTATGCCTTCTTGCCGGCCTTGACCTGTGCCAGGATCTCGTCCTCGCTCAGCATTTTGCCCGGCATGGACACCGTTGCGCACTGGTTCATGCCCAGCAGGGCAATGGCCATTGCCAGCGCACCGCCGCCACCCGTCTTGCAGGCGCCGAAGTAGTAATCTGCCTGCCCGGTCTTGACCGCCATTGCCGCCGCAATGTCATCCTTGATCTCCACCGAGGCACGGTCGCCTACAACACCCTTGATGGTGTCATAAACCTTCTGCTTGTCGATCTGGCCGCCTACTACGATTTTCATAAGCTAGCCCTCCTTTCTGATGTGGGTTTTATGCAAATGCTGTCACGATTGTGCCAGCACGACCCCGATGTGCATGGTCAGGAACTTCTGCTCGTCCTCCGGCAGGTCCGGCAGGATCTCCCGCACCAGCGCCTGCGTTGCTTCCAGTGCCTTGGGGAAGGTGGGCTCCTGGCTGGTCTCTTCGTAGACCTCCTCGTCCAGCGGCTCCACCGGCTCTCCGCGGTGGATGCGCCCCAGCGCAGCGCACAGGTGCGTGATCATGGCGGAGGCGTTTTCTTCGGTCAATGTCAGACCGTATTTCTCCTGAAAAAAGCGGATCACGTCCTGTACCTTCCGGTAATCCTCCTCGGACAGCATCCCTGCCTGGTGCAGGATCGTTAATCTCGGTTCAAAATCCATCTCTGACATCTCCCAATGATTTTTTGTTTTACTTACAGCCAGGCGCCGATCTTGTCGGCCAGCGTCTCAGCCGGAGCTTCGGTTCCAAAAATGTTCCAGACCAGTTCACAGATCTCGCCGCAGCAGCTATAGGGGCTGTAGTACGAGGTGGAGTCCGGCTTGAAGCCGACGTTCTGCTTGTTGGTCAGGAAAATGACGGCGGTCTTGTTGGTCTTGTTCATGACCACATGGGTGCCGGTAAAGCCTGCGTGGCCAAAGGCGTCGTAGTGGCGGTCGCCGCGGCCCATAAACGAGGAGCCGCGCTCAAAGCCCAGCCCGCGGGACGGCTTGCCGTTCTGCTCGCTGGTGAACTCGTCGATGACTTCCTTCTTGTAAAGGCGGACGCCCTTGTAGATGCCGCCGTTCAGCATGGCCTGGCACAGCACGGCCAGATCTTCCGCGTCGGAGTACAGGCCCGCGTGACCGGCCACGCCGCCGTTTGCCATCCATGCATTGCCGTCGTTGCACTCGCCCTGCAGGGTGTAGTTGCGCCAGCCGGTGAAGGTGCGGAACGCGTCCAGATCGGCGGTACAGTCGTAGCCAAAGCCCGGGTAGTCGATCTCGTCCACCATGGCATACTCATACGGGTTGCCGAAGGAGGTGGCCGCCACATCCTCGGTGGTAAAGCCGTTGGCCAGCGGCAGATAGGTGGTGCGCTTCAGCCCCAGAGGCTTGTAGATCTCGTTCTTGACGTATTCGTCCATCGAGCGCCCGGTGATCCGCTCCACCAGGAAGCCCAGCATCTGGAAGCCCAGGTCGCTGTACTTTTCCTCGCCGGGGGCGAACATCAGCTCACAGTTGCAGATGTAATCCAGCACCTTGGCCTTGTCCTTCTCGATGTGGAGGAACATCGCCTTCCACTGCGGCAGACCGGAGGTGTGGGTCAGCAGCTGATGCACGGTGACGTTTTCCTTCCCGTTCTTGGCAAACTCCGGAATGTAGCTTGCTACCGTGGCACTCAGGTCGATCTTGCCCTCGCTGTACAGCTTCATGATGGACTGTGTCGTGGCCATGATCTTGGTGCAGGATGCCATGTCGAACATGGTATCCATCTGCATGGGGCGGGGATCGTCCAGCCGCACGCCCATGTCGTTGAGCATTGCGTAGCCGTATGCCTTTTCATACACGATCTTGCCGCCGCGTGCCACCACGATCGTTGCGCCGGGGAAATACCCCTGCCCCATGTAGTTTTCCACAATGTCGTCGATGGCCGTCAGGCGGTCATCGGTCCGGACGGGCATTGCAGACCGGGGGAAGCAGTTCTCCGCCTGCTCCGGGCTGGCACACCCCATAAAGGCAGAGGCAGCTGCCAGTGTGCCAACGGTTTTGCCGGATGCGATCAGGAAGTTGCGCCGAGTGATCTTTTTCATGCGAGATCTCCTTTTCTTTCTGCAAAAAAATCAGACATCCTGTATCGGTTTTCGGGAGAAAATGTTTTATACAATATTTTGTATTTTCATCCCGAAAGAAACATCCGCATGTCCTCCATGCAGATGTGACTTCTGTTTGACAGCACCTTTGCTTAGTAGCGCGGAATGATCTGCTTGCGCATCACCTGCTGCTGGATGTGGTCCACACGCTCCACCGACAGGATCTTGCGCACCAGCTGCGCGGTGATGTTATCACTTTTCCGGCAGGCAAGCACGGCCACGGTATCTTTTTCCTGCTCATCCAGCCGGGGCATCGGATAATAGCTCAGCCCCTCCGGCAGCATATCGGCGCTCCAGACGCCGGCATCAATGACGCCGCTGTGCAGAAACGGCACCAGTTGACTATAGATGATGGGCACATACTGCACCGGCTTATCGGCAAAACAGAACCGGGTCAGCATCTCCTGGTCCACCGAGGAGGCATCCACGCCCACCTTGCAGTTCTGCCAGTCGCCCTTGAAGTCCGGGCGGACAAAGACCCGATGCTGTTCCACATAGCTCTGCGGGCCAAAGGCCGCGATCCGCTGGATGTCCTTGCCCTCCTGCGCATAGTGTTCAAATGCAAGCTGGCTCATGACGCACAGATGAAAGCGCCCTTCTTCCACACAGTTCAGCCGGTAGCCGGAACCGCGCATAAATGCGATCGCACCCGTGACCCCTTTCTGGTTCAGTTCCTCATACAGTCCGCTGGCCAGACCTTCATAGCGCAGGCCATACGGCATAGGCATCACGCAGGTCAGACCCGTATTGCTGCAATACTGCGCCATTGCCACATAGTCGATCTCTGTTGCAATGGTGCCGTTCTGCCCATGGGATTCCAGACGGATCACATGATTCTGTTTCAGGTTGTTCAGCGCGATCTGGATATTTCCCCGTGCCATCTCGCACTGTTCGCTCAGTTCCGTCACCGTGGGGATCCGGTCTCCCGGTTCCAGCCCTGCCAGGATCTGCGCGACCTGCAGCGTTGCCAGACCAGACTTCTGGAGCAGACTTGTGTTCATCATGGTTGCTCTTCCCTTCTCGACCTATCTTTCAATCCGCATCAGGTGGACCGTGGGAAAATCCACAGGAAAGAAGCGTATTTTGGGCGTTCCGCCCCTCCTCATAAGAGACAGATCGCTTACAGATTTATGATAATACAAAATTTCATATATTGCAATATGGAGTCTTGCATAAACTTTTTCCGTCGAATTTGTACAACCTGATTTTTTCATCCGCGGCGGCTTTCCGGTCCGTCGGCGGCCTCCCCGGCAGGAACACCATGCGCCGCTTGCCCTTGAGGTCACCCCCGCGTATGCGGGGAAAAGCGAAAAACAGGTGCCGTTCCTGCCCCCTTACCAGGATCACCCCCGCGTATGCGGGGAAAAGACGGAGTATCGGGCGCTTGTCACAGCCCACCAGGGATCACCCCCGCGTGTGCGGGGAAAAGCAACATAGCTACTACACAACCATGCTTGCCAGGGGATCACCCCCGCGTATGCGGGGAAAAGTGCCTTGATGGAATCGCCCATGGCATGATAGCGGGATCGCCCCCGCGTGTGCGGGGAAAAGACGTTGATCCGCTTGGTCTTGTTCGCCGTCTTAGGATCACCCCCGCGTATGCGGGGAAAAGTGCTCTTCAAAACTCTTGGTGAAGGAACTTTCGGGATCACCCCCGCGTATGCGGGGAAAAGGCTCCTGCCCCTCCCGGTGTGCTTGCACCGCCGGGATCACCCCCGCGTGTGCGGGGAAAAGGCCCACATGAGCCAGCCCGCGCCCAAGGCCTGAGGATCACCCCCGCGTGTGCGGGGAAAAGCTTTCCACCGCTTTTGGCACCATCGTGGACAAGGGATCACCCCCGCGTATGCGGGGAAAAGTGCCTTGATGGAATCGCCCATGGCATGATAGCGGGATCACCCCCGCGTGTGCGGGGAAAAGTACGTTTGCGGAATCTGGTTGAAGTGCGCTTCGGGATCACCCCCGCGTATGCGGGGAAAAGTTCACGTCAGCCCGGGGCAGGTCGGTGGCGTAGGGATCACCCCCGCGTATGCGGGGAAAAGACCTCTGCGATGTCGTCCTCGGTCAGCAGGCCGGGATCACCCCCGCGTATGCGGGGAAAAGGGGTTTGTCAACCACGACTGGAAGGGGCTGGAAGGATCACCCCCGCGTGTGCGGGGAAAAGTTGTTCATGTCCGCGCCGTCCGCCTTCAGGTAGGGATCACCCCCGCGTATGCGGGGAAAAGCCGACCCAGACCGCACCCACGCCGGTGTCTCCCATCAGCTCCATGGCACGGTGGGTCACACGGGTGCCGGGGCCGAGCAGCAGCACCGAAATGCCCGCCGCCGGGATCTGAACGATACCCTTTTCATCCGTCACCGTGATGGCACCGTCCTGACGGCCCAGCGTGCAGTGTTCCAGGTACAGAAAGGTCATCCGGTCCCGGACCTGCGGCAGCGCCTGCAGATCAGGGCGGATCATGCCCGGCACATCATCCATGGCTGCTTCCTCCGTGCAGGATGGTCATCAGGCCAAGGCCGTAGGCTTTGCCGCGGCCAATGCCCTGACACAGCATCTCCCGGAACGCTTCCGGGTCGGTCACCTGCAGGATGCCCTCATAGGTCACCGCCAGCAACGTGACCGGCCGCTTTCCGTTCTTCCGGAAGTGACAGGTCTGTTTCCGGGTCACCTGAAAAGCGCCCTCCGTCAGGGCAAAGCCGTGCTTCCCGGCCTGCTCCAGCAGCCACTGTTCCTGCTCCGCTTCCAGATAGCAGGGCTTCAGGGCACCCCGCGCCAGCGGGTCCGCCGGGTCTTTCCGGGTGCGGGTCGGATTTGCCGTCAGACGGAACTGCCAACAGCTGCCCGGGGTCACCCGTTCCAGCAGCGGCTCGTAGCGGCGCGTTTCCGGTGCGGCACCCGTCCCGAACTGCGCACACAGTCCGGTCAGGTCGGGGAGCTCCTCGCTGAGCAGCAGCAGATACAGTTTTCCGTTCAGGCTGTCCAGCCGCCACAGCCTGCGGCGTCGTTCGCCGGAGAACGAGTTTTCCACCGCGCCGTGGAACTTCTGTGGAGAAGTCAGCGCGATCATGGTACTGCGGCGGGTGGGGTCAAGTTCTGCGCGAGACAAATACATTGCATCTCACCTCAATTCTGCAATTCCGCCATGGGGTCGTGCTCCGTCGGTTCCGGCATTTCCGGCCGGTCCAGCCGCCATTCCCGCACCGGGCGGAACCCGTACTGCCGGTGCACCGGGCTGAAGGACACCGGCAGATCCTGCCGGGGCACTGCCGCAGGGTCTGCCGGGTCGGCGTCGGCCACGATGCGCAGCTTCCCTGTTTCCGGTTTTCGTCCCTGCATGGGTTCCGTCCGGAGGACGTCCAGCAGGCTCCCCTGCCGGATGCCCAGACAGAGCGGCAGGGTGGGCGGGCAGGAGCGCCGCCCCAGATACAGCGGGTAGACCGGGTGCCGCAGAGCCGCTTCCAGCTCCCGCAGCAGAGCCTCGTCCTCGCTTTCCAGCCCTGCCAGAAAAACGGCGTCCTGCAGATAGTGGCGGTAGGTCACATAGGAGGTGTCCCGGCTTTTGGCGGTGTGAAAATCCACCAGCAGGCTGCCCTCCTGGTCTGCCCGCACGGCAAAGCGCAGACCGTTCAGCCGGGCAAGGCCCTCCGTGTCGTCCCGGCGCAGCCCCAGCGCCGCCGCCAACAGGCCGACCACGCCGCTCTTGGTGGGTTCCCGGTCGGTCTTGCGGGTCTCAAACTTGGAGTCCGAACCCCAGGACTGCAGGGGTGCAGCCAGCCGAAGCAATAAGGTCGCCATGGTCACACCTCATTCCCGGACAGCTTCTCCTCTACGGCCTTTTCCAGTACCGCCAGCATGGTGTTCAGCGGCATGGGCTGTGCCAGTTCTTCCAGCCCGGTACCCACCGTAAAGCTCTGCTCCGGCACCTCTGCAAAGGTATTGTAGAGTTCCTTTGCATACTGTTTCAGCGCCATCTTGGACGGTTCTGCATAGCCTTCTTCGCTCTTGCGCACCGGCTTTTCAAAGGCACCGCAGAGGTTCACCGGCTGGTCCTGCCGCAGAGTGACGTAAACGGCATCCGGCAGAGTGCGGTTGGCAAAGCTGTTCTGCTTGCCGGTGGGCATGGAGCGGATGAACGCCTCACCGAACGCCCGGACCGTCTGTGCCGCCTGCTCTGCGCCCAGCGTGCGCACCAGCTCCAGAACATTGACCGTCGCATAGCGGTACAGGGTGGCGGAATTGTATTCCACCGTGCCCAGATGCCCGGCACCGGCGTTGTCCTCCGGGGCACAGTCGTCCACGGCGGTGAAATAGTCGAACTCGTTCTGCACGGTGTGGGTGGAGATGCTGTGGGCCACCTGTGCGGCAGCGTCGTAGTTCAGCGACGGGTCATCTGCCACCATGCGGCCAAACAGCGCCATGTCCGCAGAGGGAGCCTCTTTCAAAGCCTCCTTATACCGATTCTTGTCCTTGCAGCCTTCCACCGCCAGCTTTGCCAGCGCCTTTGCCTGTGCATCGCTCAGGAAGAACAATGCTTTGGTGCCATCCTCGTCAGCCTTGATCTTCAGTATCTTAAAGATTTCCTGTGTCAGCTTGAAGGCATCCGCATCCGGAGCAAGGGCTTTGATCTGCTTTGCCACCAGATCCGTGCCCTTCTTGGTGCGGTAACCGGTCTCAACTGCATCGCTCATCTCCTCGGTGAACATCACGCGCATGGCGTGCTTCCACGCCTGCGAGGACACCCGGGCACGGACGCTGCCGCCGTAAACGGAGGTCTTGGGGCTGCCGGTATCGTCGCGGTTGACGCAGCTGGGCGGCACGGTCTGCAGAACATGAAAATCAACATACAGGCGTTTGGTATCCATCTCAATTCTCCTTTTCGTTCTCTTTGGTTTTCTCCGTGGGGCTCGCATAAAGGTCCCGGCCCCACCGCAAACGGACATTCGGCGCACCGTCCACAAACTGGTATTGATACAGATCCTCGGCCAGCTGCGGATAATCCAGCGGGATCCCTTCCCGCCGCAGCAGCTGGATCATCCCGCGCAGGTGGTGCGAGACTTCCGGCATGGAATCCGCCGTTGCCAGCGCGTTGAACCGCCGGAGCACGCTGCTCTCGGTCCAGTCCTGCCCGGGAGCAACAGAACTCACTGCCAGTTGACGCACAGCGCCGCCCAGCGTTCTGCCCGGTTGGTTCATGGAAACACCGGCTTCCCCCTGCTGGTGCAGGGCAAACAGGGTCAACGCCGTATAGACGGCCCATTCCGCCTTTGACGGGCCATTGCTGCCCTGCAGCTGCTCCGGCATATCGGCCAGCAGAGCGCCCCACAACGCAGGCAGGTCTCCGGGCTGACGCCCCACGCCCCGGCGCAGCTCGGCAAGCTCGGCCCGTCTCTGCGGCTCCGGCAGAACTTGCAGCCGACGCAGCTGCTGTGTCACGCAGGCTTTCACCTCATTGGTTTTCATTCTGTCCCTCCTTCATCCTGTTTCGGGTACAGCTTCCGCAAATCATACAGAAAGCTGTTGTAGGCCTTGGGCGCCGTATACAGGCAGCTCTTATCCTTGTTCTTTGCATCCGGGATGCGGCGGCCCACAAAGGCGGCAGCTCCCGCCTGCTCCACCATCTGTCTGCCCAATTCTGCCGCAAGCCGGTATGCCTGCTCCTGCCACTCGGCCGCCTTCTCGACCGGTTCATCCGTCTCCGGGTCAATGCTCTGCAGCCACCGCCGGAACGGCTGGTCTACCGCAAAATAGAACTGCGCGCGGGCGGCTTCGGTCATTTTTTGTGCATCCTTGAATGCTTTGAATCTACTGGGGTCCAGCCCTCCCGCAAGCTTCAACCCCTTATCAAGCTGTCCGATTTTTTCTGCGGCCTCCATACAATTTTGTACTTCTCTCTCAATTCTTTCTGTCCATCGGCGTCCTAACACATTTAAAAGTTCCAACTGCACGGAAAGCTGATCCGTGTAACAGTCCTTAACAGATGCTTCCTGTTCATCATATCGGACTCCAACAATTTGAAATACAATTTGCTCTTTTCTGCTTAAGATTCCCTTATTTTGAAGTTGAAGATTCCAATTCAGAACGCCCGGCTTATGGCTTTCTTTATTCAGAATCGCCGGAAACTCTCTCCACAGCTGTCTGCTTGGATCATGTTGTTGCGGCATGTACACTCTTTTTTCGTTCTCTTTTGAAACCCTTCTCCAAATCGTCATCTTCTCAGAGAAAGCGTCCCGGGGTTCTATATAATCGCCGCCCAAAAGTTCATATCCTGCTACACCTTTCATGTCCAGTGAACGCTTTAAAATAATCCGTCTTGACTGAAGTGTTAGCAGCTCTGCTGCATTCCATGGCATGGGGACTTCCGTACTTTGTTCTGTCCGTATCTGATTTAATTCCCAACATGGTTTTTGTTCTTCCAGTAAATCTTCTTCCCTTTCTGCCAAAACCATGTTTCTCATCAATGTTTCAAATAGATTTTTTCCCTTGACAATAATGAAGCCGATTTGTCCCAGCCAACCAACGCCATGTCGTGGTTTGTTTCCTGCCTTAGGTCGTCCTCCTCGTTCATCATATCCGTTCAGATATACCAGCCATCGTGCTGCCTGCGCATAGGTCAGTTTTTCGCATTCGCCTCCTGAAACATTCTGAAACAATCGAACCGTATGTCCGCTTTCCGAACGTTCTCCGTTTAACTTTTTTCCACCAAATTCTATTCCATTTCTGACCTCCGGCACCTGCCAGAAGGGGCGCTCCGGGTGGAACAGCCAGAAGCGGTCCTGCCATTTGTCCAGATAATCCCGGATCGGCTGTTCCGGGAAGCGCCCCAACTGCCACAGTTCGCTCCAGCGCAGCAAGGCGTCCTCGGTTTCTTCAAACGGTGCCGGTACACCGTTCCCATCCACGCGGGAGAACACGGTGTGCAGCACCGCCAGCAGCAGCCGCAGCATGGCGGCGTCCTGTGTGGGCATCTCGCCCGCAAGGTCCACATACGCGTGTGCATGGAGCAGGGCGTCGGTCAGCGAAACCGTTCGTATGGTACCATCCTGTGTCCGCACCCGGACCCACGGTTCCTGCAGCAGGTTAAACTCCATTGTCTCCATCCTCATCCTCCTTCTGATAAGTCAGGCCGTTCTCACGGTCGTAGTGCAGCACCTGCCCGGCAAGGTGTGCCGTGCGGCGCTCGTCCAGCAGCAGGACCAGTTCCCCGCGCAGCAGCGGGGAGAGCCGCCATGCCGCAAAATGCTTCCGGGTCTCGGCTTCCAGCGCGTCAATGGTTTGCTGCACGCTCCATCGCTTGCTGAAGTACCCCGGCAGACGCAGCCTCTGCCGCGCGATCTGCAAGGCTTCTTCCGGCTGCGGGGGCTGGTCCACCGCTACACAGGGCCCGGCTGCTTCTCCCTCTCCGGGCAGAAAGCGGACATTGCCGCTGCTGTCCTGCATCATGACCAGCACTTCAATGGACGGGTCGCCGTCGCGCACAGCGGCACGGGCACCGGCGTCGCTGGTCGCCCCGACCTCATTCATCCAGTCGTCCAGCGCATCACCGCATGCTCTCGGCGACGAAATGGCAAAGGCCTTGGCGCTGCGCTGCTTCTTGGCCTGTTCCAGCTCATATGTTCCCCGTGCCGCTGTGCTCTGCGGGTCTGCGGGCAGGCAGTCCGGCTCCCAGCCGTAGGTGTCCTGTACCAGCCGGGCGATATCCGCAGGCAGCTGCACTTCCTGCGGCAGGAGCTTCCGGGTACGTCCGAGCAGCCATTCGCCATAGATGGCTGCACTGCCCTCGTCAAATTCCTCGGTCCCAGTGTCCAGCATTGCACAGCGGGCTTCCTGCACCGGCTGCGGACGCGCCCGGCCCGGATGCCGGTGCAGCCGTCCGATGCGCTGCAGCAGCAGGTCCGTCGGGCACAGTTCCGTAATCATGTAATCAAAATCGATATCCAGTGACTGCTCGAGCACCTGCGTACCCACCACGATCAGCCGGTCGCGCTGCGCCGGGGTCGAGCGCTTGCCGATGCGCTCCATCAGGCGTTGTTCCTTTTCGGCGCGGTCAGGCATCAGGAACTGTGCGTGGAACACAAGCACTTCAAATTCCGGCAGCTCTTCTCGCAGGCGGGCCGCAAGGTCCTGCGCTTTCCGCACCGTGTTGACGATCACGCCTGCACAGCCACCCTCCCGCAGCGCGTTCTGCAGCATTTCCGGCAGATGTTCCTCCGTCAGGGATTCCATCGTCACCCGGCGCGGCGGTGTGTGCAGCGGAATGCCGGTTTGCTGCACCTGTTTTCCATCGGTCCAGGTCAGCAGCGGGTAGCCGCGGCAGGTTTTCCAGGGTGCATCCGGCAGCGTTTTCCGGTTGAGATATGCGGTCACAAGTTCGGCGCGCCGCTTGGCGGGCAGTGTGGCCGAAAGCAGGATCACCGGCACCCGGTACTCTCCCAGCCAGTTCAGTGCCCGGTCCAGATAACAATTCATGTAGGCGTCGTAAGCATGACACTCATCGATCACCACCACCTTGCCCGCCAGGCCGAGATGCCGCAGCATCACATGTTTTTGCTGCAAGGCCGCCATCAGCAGCTGATCCACCGTGCCAATGACAAAGTTGGCCAGAAGCGCCTGTTTGCTGCCCTGAAACCACTGGTGCACCATCACCCGTTCCTCCGGGTCGTCGGCGTCATCCTCCACCGGCACCGGCTCCTGCTGCAATTTCAAATAGTCTGTATTCAGCTGCGCCATGCCGTGCGCCAGCCGGATGGAGTGTTCCAGCCCATCCGACTGTTTCTGCGCCCAGTCCAGCAGCCGCCCAAAAATGCCGTTGGCGGTGGCCTGGGTCGGCAGACCAAAGAAGATGCCGCCCTCCCCGCAGCGCTGTGCCAGAACCTCCGCTGCTGCCAGCGCGGCCTCGGTTTTGCCCACGCCCATCTGGGCTTCCAGAATAAAAATGCCCGGTTCCTGTGCGTTGTTCACAGCCTCCAGCATAGCCTGCTGCACTTCGTTCGGAAGAAAGCCGAACCGCTCCCGGAACTCCGCCGGGTCCGCCGCGGCCTCCTGCACTTCCCAGGGAAGGGTCGGTGCGAATTTCTGCCATGCCCGTTCCACGCGGGCCGGATAAAGGCTCTCGTCGCCCAGTTCCTCTACCGGGATCAGCGGGAAATATCGGGGATTGCTGGCGATCCAGTCCGCCATGATGAGCAGGCCGGTCAGAAGGAGTTCCGTCGGGACCGACAGCTCCGGCAGCTCTTTCACGTCAGAAAATCCGCTTTCCTGCAGGGCGCGATCGAACAGTTCCTGCCAGCAGCTCCACCAGAATGTTTTCCGTCCTTTGGGCCAGTAATTTGTTTCATACACTCCGTCTTCCAGCTGGTCCAGAACATTATTTGCCTCCTGCGGCTTGCCGTGGTGTGCCCCCACGATCGAGGCCAGTCCTTCCGGGCAGCCCAGCTCCCGCAGGATCGCCTCCCCGGCCAGCGCATGGTGGGAAAATTTCTTTTCCTGCTCGTTCCAGCGGAGCTCGGTATCCTCCTCCAATCGCTGTTTTGCCTCCGGCAGCAGGCTCATGATCGGGCCGGCAAAGGCCAGCGTGATTTTCCCGATATCGTGGACCCACCCCAGAAAAACGACAGTCCGGGTCAGCAGTTCCTCGTCCAGATCCAGGTTCCGCCGCACACTTTCCGGCAGCCACTGCTGCACCAGAAACCGCATAATGCCTGCTGTGTCCCGCAGATGCATCCAGAGCGGCAGCCACAAACTGCTGTTGTCCGGGTCTGTTTTGCCTGCAAAACGCCGCACCTTGCAGGATCGTTCCGGTCGTTTCATCGTTCCACCTCCAAAGCATCGTTCCCATTGGCAGCCGGTGATTTTCTGATACGCAAAGAATAACAGATATGCCGTCCCATAAACAGGACTTTCACGTTTTTCAGCGATTTTTACTCTGTTTTTCTTCTGTTACCCCCGCAAATGCGGGGAAAATCCCTCATTGTGCTAAATCATTGGAGCAATCCCGCAAATGCAGGAAGCGGATTATTATGCTATATCATGTTCTCTTTTTATCCGCATCGTCATTATAGCAACTATTTCAGTCATTTTCAACATTTTATTGTATTTTTTGGATATTGTGAGGCATGTTTTTATTGATCCGCTCCATTGGCCGGGTTGCGGCAGTTTTCTTCCGACGCAAAAATCCCACCGACTTCCTGCTGCAGAAATCAATGGGATTTTATCAGCATCTCTTCAGTTGAAGGCACCGTTCTGGGCGGCATACACCGCAATGGTGCTCAGCAGGTCCAGTTCCGCTTTCTGGTAGGTCGTGCGGCCGATGTGCAGCTGTTCCAGCACGTCGGCCTCCTTGCGGTGCTGCAGATAGCGCAGCTGCAGCAGATCGGCCCGGATGGGATCCGCTTCCTTGTAATAGGCCATGCTGTCCTCAATGGCCTTTTCCCACCGGCGGTTCACCGGCGACCGCGCCCACTGCCGCCGGCCATAGGCCAGCAGGGCGCTGCGGGTGGCATCACGCTGTTGTTTTGTCATTTCGGCTTTCTCCTTTCTGCAGCGGCCAGGCTGCGCTCATAGCGGTTCTGGGTGTCAAAAAAGCAGGCATCCCGCTCCGACATCGTCATTCCCAGCATCGCCGACAGATTTTCGGCTTCGTTCAGTTTGAACTGGGTCTGCCCCTGCAGTTTGCTGTGCAGCGCGCTCTCGCTGATATTCAGCGCGCGGGCCACATGCCGCAGCTTGTAGCCGCTGTCGCGGATGTATTCTTCGATCAGTCTGGTATTGGCCATGTTCTCCGCTCCTTTTTTGTCGGTTTCACGTCGTTCAACAATCTTTGGTTGTAGTATAGTCGCAAGTTGATTGTCTGTCAACCGATTTTCAAAAATCGCGCGAAAAAAGTTGATTTTCGCCCACTTTTCTGGTATACTTCCTCCAGAAGCACCCATTTCACCGCACAACCATTCGTTTTTGAACGGAGGCATCTATGTCCGAACTTTCCACCCGCGTCCGGCTGCGGCGCGAAGAGCTGGGCCTCTCGCAGGAGCAGCTGGCCCAGCGCATGGGATACCGCTCCAAATCCTCCATCACCAAGCTGGAAAAAGGGGTCAACGACATCCCGCAGGCAAAGCTGGAAGAGCTGGCCGCGGCACTGGAGACCACCCCGGCCTATCTGCTGGGGCTGGACGTGCCTTGCCCGCCGCCGGGCTTTGAGCCGCTGCCCGCTATGGCCATGGTGCCGCTGGTGGGCTCCATCGCCTGCGGCACCCCCATCACCGCCGAGCAGAACATCGAGCAGTACATCGGCGTTCCGGCGGCGTGGCACGCTGACTTTGCACTGACCTGCCACGGCGACAGCATGGCTCCCACCATCTGCGACGGCGACATCGTCTGCATCCGCTGCCAGCCGGAGGTGGAGCAGGGCGAGATCGCCGCAGTGCGCATCGGCGAGGAAGCCACCCTCAAACATTTTCACCGGCAGGGCGACACTGTGATGCTGCTGGCCGACAACGCCGCCGTCTGCCCGCCCATGGTCTACACCGGTCCCCAGCTGAACGAGATCCGCATCGAGGGCCGGGCCGTGGGCTTCTGCCGCGGTTTATAACCTATCATATAAGGAGGGTCTGCCATGTTCTTTTCCAAAAAGAAACCGTCTGCCTCCTACGACCCGGCCGTGCAGCGGCCCGCCTTGCGGTGCAGCATCTGCACCGGGGAGCAGGTGGCCGGTTTTGTGCACCCGGACGGCCATTTTGAGGACGTCCAGCTCATCCGCACCCCGCAGGAACTGGCGGCCTTCCGCACCCGGTACGGCATCCCGCCGGAGACCGTCATCGAAAAAATCTACTGAACAAGGAGCGTCCTATGCCCACAGCACCCGAAGAGATGACCCTGAAGGTCATTGCCCACATCCACACTGCCTTTCCCACCAAGTTTGGCATCCCGCGGCAGAGCGGGCTGGTGGACAGCCTGCGGGGCGAGGTGATCTTTACCCCGGAATACCGCAGCGCCGACGCCGTGCGCGGGCTGGAGGATTTCAGCCACATCTGGCTGGTGTGGCAGTTCTCCGGCGCGGTGCGGGACAGCTGGTCCCCCACCGTTCGGCCGCCGCGTCTGGGCGGCAATACCCGCATGGGCGTGTTCGCCACCCGGTCCCCCTTCCGGCCCAACCCCTTGGGCCTTTCCAGCGTGAAGCTGGAAGGCATCGAGATGCGCCCGGAGGTGGGCCCCGTCCTGCTGGTGCGCGGGGCTGACCTGATGGACGGCACCCCCATCTATGACATCAAGCCCTATATCCCCTACGCCGACTGTCACCCGGACGCTGCCGAGGGCTTTACCGGCCAGACCCGGCGCCACCTGTTGGAGGTGTCCTGTCCGGAAGAACTCTGGGCCGCCGTGCCGCAGGCCGACCGCGACGCCCTGCGCGGGGTACTGGCCAACGACCCCCGCCCCTCCTACCAGCACGACCCTGCGCGGGTCTACGGCATGGAGTTCGGCGGGCTGGAAGTGCACTTTACTGTAGACGATCCCGTGCTGACCGTGCGGGACATCACCCGCCGCTGAGGAGCCTGCTATGGAACTGCGCAACATCAACACCTTTTTGCACATTGCCGAGCTGCACAGCTTTTCGCGCACAGCGCGGCAGCTGGGCTACTCCCAGTCGGCGGTGTCCTCCCAGATCGCCCAGCTGGAAGCGGAACTGGGTGCCCCCCTGTTCGACCGGGTGGGCAAGACCGTGCGCCTGACCGGTGCCGGTGAGACCTTTCTGGGCTACGCCCGCACTCTGCTGGCCACCGTGGAGCAGGCGCAGGCCGCCCTGCAGTTGCCCCAGCAGATCAGCGGGCGGCTGCGCATCGCGCTGGCCGACTCGGTGTGCAGCACCTTTCTGCCCGACCTGCTCCAGCGGTACCACGCGCAGTTCCCGCAGGTGGAACTGGTGCTCTGCACCGCCACTGACGACGGCATGCTGCAGATGCTGACCACCAATCAGGTAGACCTGGCCTATACGCTGGACCATCCCCTGCTGCAGCCTACGCTGGTGCGGGCCGTGGACGTACCGGAGCCGGTGTGCTTTATCGCGCCCGCCGGGCATCCGCTGGCCGCCCGGGACACCGTGTCGTTGGAAGAGCTGGTGCAGCAGGAATTCCTGCTCACCGAGCGAGGCATGAGCTACCGTGATGCACTGGACCAGTGTCTGGCCGCCCACGGCCTGCAATTGCAGCCCTATCTGGAACTGGGCAGCGCCGCGCTGCTGTGCCAGATGGTGGAGCGGGGCATGGGCCTTTCCTTTTTGCCGGAATACATCGTGCGTGCCGCACTGGCCGCCGGGACACTGGCCCGGCTGAACGTACCGGACTGCCGGGTGGAGATGCACCGGCAGCTGTTCTACCACCGGGACAAATGGCTGACCCCCCAGATGAAGGGATTCATTGCACTGGTGCGGGAAGGCACCGCCCAGCCTGCCGCCCCCACACAAGCCTGAAAGGAGCTTTTCTATGCGCAAACCCAGGATCATCTTTTTTGACATCGACGGCACTCTCATCGACATGGAGAAAAAGCAGGTGACGCCCCTCATGCTGGACACCCTGCATCGTCTGCAGGCAAACGGCATCCGGCTGGCCATCGCCACCGGTCGCTCCCCCATGACGGTCCCACTGTGGGATTTCCCCGGTGTGCAGTTTGACGTACTGGTCACCTTCAACGGTGCCTACTGCTACGATAAGAACCGGGTGCTGTTTGCCAGCCCCATCCCGGCAGAGGACGTGCGCACGCTGCGCCGGAACGCCGCCGCCCTGGGCCGCCCCCTGTGCGTGGCCACCGAGAGCACCCTTGCCGCCAACGGCAACGAGCAGGATCTGGACGATTATTTTGCCGTGGCCAAGATCCCCGTTCCGGTAACGCCCGACTTTGACACCATTGCCTCTGGCACCGTGTACCAGATCATGATGGGCGGCCGGAAGGACGAGTACAGCCGCATCCTGCAGGATGTGCACGGAGCCAAGATCGCCGCCTGGTGGGACCGGGCCGTGGACATCATCCCCACTGCCGGAGGCAAGGGCAACGGCATCGCGGCCGTGCTGCAGGCCTACGGCATCGACAAGGCCGACGCCATGGCTTTTGGCGACGGCAACAACGATCTGGAGATGTTCGGGGCCGTGGGCACCTGTGTGGCCATGGCCAACGGCTCTGCCGACCTCAAGGCCGCTGCCACCCACCTCTGCGGCTCCTGTGCCGAGGACGGCATCTACCACTTCTGCGCCGACAACGGCCTCATCTGAGCATCCATCAACGCAAAAACACCCGCCGGGCCTTCTGCTGCTGCAGAAGCCACCCGGCGGGTGTTGTCGTTTCAGTTTTCTAAGGTCAGCAGGAGCTTCCGCCGCACAGGTCGGTCACCTTCTGCACTGCAGCGGCCACCAGATCACCGATGGGCTGTTCCGGCACGCCGACGATGTAGTTGTCGCAATGGTTCACCGGGATCAGCACCCGCTTGGCCCCGCTTTGGCACACCGCAGCGGCCATGGCGGGGGTGATCTCGCCCAGCAGGGCATCCGCGATCACGATGCCGATGGGTCCCACGATGATATCCGCGTGGCGGCAGTTGACCACCACCGCGTTCTCGCCGGTGGCGGTGCGCACCGCGCCTGCCTTGCGCATGGCACTGGCGGCCAGACTGTTGGTGCCCACGGCTGTGAGCTGGGCCTGGGGGCACCGGGCGCTCAGGGCCGCTACCAGCTGTTTGCCCAGGCCGCCGCCCTGCCCGTCAATGACCAGGATCTTCATTGGCTTTTCCTCAGAAGTCGATCTCTTCCAGACGCAGCAGCGCCAGGATGTAGATCTTCACGGCCTCCAGCAGCTTGTCGATGGGAGCCGCCTCGTTGGCGCCGTGCATCGGGCCGCCGAACTCCGGCAGGGGCAGGTCCACATGCTCGGGGCCAAAGCTGACCGCATAGGGGAAGTGGCGGGCATAGGTGCCGCCGCCCATGGTAAAGGGCTTGGCGTCCTCGCCGGTCACCTCGTTGTAGGTGTTGATGCAGGCCTGAATGGCGGGGCTGTCGGCCTCAATGTAGAAGGGCTCGGCAGCGTCCACATCCTGCAGCTGTGCACCGCTGCCCAGAGCTGCGGTGACCTGTGCGGCGAGCTTGTCGCCGTCGGTGCAGGTGGGGAAGCGGCTGTCGATGGTCTGCACCAGACGGCCCTCCTCCATATAAATGCGGCCGCCGATGATGGTCAGCGGGCCGAAGGGGCCGTCGGCGCAGTCGATGCCAAGGCCGGTACCAGCGGTGGAAGCGTGCAGCTTGCGCAGGGCTTCCAGATAGGCGCGCTCGGCGTCGTTGCACAGGCCATTGTCCAGCAGGTAGTTCACCACCAGACCAATGGCATTCACGGTGCCTTCCGGCATGGCGGCATGGCCGGCCTTGCCCCAGCCGCGCACCCGCACGCAGCCTTCCCCGGCGGGCTCCAGCGTGATGTTGGGGGCGTTCTTCAGTTTGGTGATGTCGGTGTGCAGCAGGGCGCTGGCACGATCCGGCACGGCATTGTTGGCCACACCGCCCTCAAAATCACAGATCACGCCGTCGCACACCGGGCTGACGATCTTGCCGCCGAAGTGGCCCTTCTCGCCGTTGCACACCGGGAACTCGGCATCCGGGGTAAAGCAGAACACCGGGGCCGGGTAATTCTTCAGGTAGTACTCCACATCCTGCATGTGGGTCTCTTCGTTGTCACCGATGAGGGCACGGATGGGGTAGCGCAGCTCATAGCCCTGCTCCTTGAGGAACTTGAGGGCGTACAGGGCAACCACCATAGGGCCCTTGTCGTCCGAGACGCCGCGGCCCAGCAGCCAGCCGTCCTGGATGCGCATCTTGAAGGGGTCGGCCGTCCAGCCGTTGCCCACCGGCACCACGTCCACATGGCAGATGGCGGCCAGATACTTTTCGGGGTCGGCACCGGCCAGCTCTGCGTAGCCCATGTAGTTCTCGCAGTTGCGGGTGGCAAGGCCCATGCCGGCTGCCAGCTCCAGCGTCTTGTCCAGTGCGGCACGGGGGCCCTTGCCGAAGGGTGCGCCCTCTTCCGGGGTGCCCTCCACGCTGTCGATGGCCACCAGCGCGGCAATGTCCTGCAGCAGCTGCTCCTTGTTTTCCGCGATGTACGCGTCGATCTTCTGATTCAGTCCCTGATCCATGATCATCGTTTCCTTTCCGGGCGGGCTGCTGCACGCAGACCGCTGTATTCAAACACATCCTGTCCATTCTAGCACACTCGGCGCGGAAATGCTATGGGCAATTTCCACGACAAAGCGGCGGCAGGTTTGGGCCATCAGCCCACGGCAAACAAACCGCTCAACGCACCCAGCAGGCCCGCACTGGCCAGACCCATAATGATCCCGGCCAGCAATACGCCGCCCATGCAGGCCACCAGCACATCCTTGAACTTCATATCCAGGATGGACCCCGCCAGCGTGCCGGTCCAGGCACCGGTGCCCGGCAGCGGGATGCCCACGAACAGCAGCAGCGCCACCGTCAGGCCGCGGCCCGCCTTGGCCTCCAGTGCACGGCCGCCCTTTTCGCCCTTGTTGATGCAAAAGCGGCAGATGGGCCCGATGAGGGGCTTATGGTAGCCCCAGATCAAAAACTTCCGGGCAAACAGGTAGATGAAGGGCACCGGAAGCATGTTGCCCAGCACGCACAAAAAGTAGGTGGGCAGTGCCGGAAGCCCCAGACCCAGCCCAATAGGAATGGCTCCGCGCAGCTCCACGATGGGCACCATGGAGATGAAAAACACCAGCAGATAATTCTTGAGCATAGCTTCTCCTTTACAGGTCAATGTCCAGCTCCACCGGGCAGTGGTCCGAGCCGAACACCTCGTTGTGGATCTCGGCGGCGCGGATCTTATCTGCGATGCGCTGCGAGACGATAAAGTAGTCGATGCGCCAGCCCGCATTCTTTTCGCGGGCATGGAAACGGTAGCTCCACCAGCTGTACTTCACCTCATCCGGGTGCACCACCCGGAAGCTGTCGGCAAACCCGGCCGCCAGCAGCTCGGTCATCTTAGCCCGCTCCTGGTCAGTAAAGCCTGCACTCATCCGGTTGGTCTTTGCGTTCTTGATGTCCATTTCGGTGTGGGCTACGTTCAGGTCGCCGCACAGGATCACCGGCTTTTTCGCGTCCAGCCCCAGCAGGTAGGCGCGGAAGGCGTCCTCCCAGGTCATGCGGTAGTCCAGCCGCTTCAGCCCGTCCTGGCTGTTGGGGGTGTAGCAGTTCACCAGATAAAAGCCCGGGTATTCCAGCGTGAGCACCCGGCCTTCGTGGTCATGCTCCTCCAGCCCGATGCCGGTGGTCACGGCCAGCGGCACCTGCCTGCACCAGCAGGCCGTGCCGGAGTAGCCCTTTTTCTCGGCCGAGTATGTATATTCTGTGTAGCCCTCCGGGGCAAAATCCGCCTGACCGGGCTGCATCTTGGTCTCCTGTACCGAGAAAATATCGGCGTCCAGCGCGGCAAAGCTGTCGGCAAAGCCGTGGGTCAGGCAGGCCCGCAGGCCGTTCACATTCCAGCTGATGAGTTTCATGCAAAGGGTCCTCCCTTTTTGTTTTATGCGTGATACTTGGTTTTCCATACCCCGCTGCGGAAGCGGGTCACAAAGCAGGTCACACGGCAGAGCCAGTCGATGACCATAGCGATCCACACGCCCACGGCCCCCCAGCCCATGCGCACGCACAGCAGGTAGCTGAAGCCCAGCCGCCACACGGCCATGCTGAGGATGGACACGATCATGGTAAATTTCACGTCGTTGGCGGCGCGCAGAGCGTTGGGCAGCACGAAGGACAGCGGCCAGAAAAAGATGGCGCAGCCCGCATGGATGGTCACAAGCTGGATGGCCAGCTCCATGGTGGCACCGGACAGCTCATAGATGCCCACCAGCGGCCGCAAAAACAGCAGAATGGCCCCGTTGAACAGGCCCATGGTCAGGTAAGCCCACAAAGTGAGCTTGCGGGTGTAGTGCACGGCCTGCTCGTAGTCCCGCGCACCGACGCACTGGCCCACCACGGTGATCATGGCAAGGCTCAGGGCTTTGCCGGGGATGACGCCCATGCCGTCCAGATTGTTGGCCACCGCGTTGGCAGCGATCTGCACCGTACCGAACGTGGAGATCATGCTCACCACCAGGATGCGTCCGGCCTCGAACAGGCTGTTCTCAAAGGCGGACGGGATGCCGATGCCCAGGATGCGCCGGGTCATGCCGACGTCCAGCTGCACGGTCCTGGGCACCTGCAGCGCGTGGCCCTTCTGGTAGCACTTGCCCAGAATGAGCACGGCCGCCACCACACGGGACACCACACTGGGCCATGCCACGCCATCCACGCCCATTTTCAGGCCAAAGATGCACACCGCGTTGCCCACGATGTTGATGATGTTCATCAGCACGCTGATCTGCATCGAGATCCGGGAGTTGCCCATGCTGCGGAACAGTGCCGCGCCCGCGTTGTACAGCGCCAGGAACGGGTAGCTGACCGCAATGATCTTGAGGTACAACGTACCGGCATCCAGCACATCGGCGTCAATGGAGCCGTAGAACAGCCGGATCATGGGCCGCGCCAGCACAAAGCACAGCACCCCCACGCCCAGGCCCAGGATGCCGCTGAGCAGGATCAGCTGCCCGGCACTCTTGTTGGCGCTCTTCTGCTCCCTTGCGCCCAGGAACTGGCTCACCACAACGGCACCGCCGGTGGCCAGTGCCGAAAACAGCACGATGATCAGGTTGTTGATCATGTCCACCAGACTGACGCCGGAAATGGCGGCCTCGCCGCAGCGGGACACCATCATAGTATCGGCCATGCCCACCGTCACGGCCAGGAACTGCTCCACCAGCAGCGGCCAGGTGAGCTTCAACAATTGTGATTGGGTAAACAGCGGTTTCCGTCCGCCGAACAGCGGCGCTTTTTCCCCGCTGCGTGCCGTTTGCTGCATCATTGAACTCCTCTCCTGCACGGGCCGCATTGCCCGCGCTCTTCCTGCGCGGTGCGCAGGCCCCTCGATTTTACATACACATTCATCTTAACACACCCGCCCCATGTTGTAAAGAATCGTCTTTGCACGCCCGGCGGGGCTGTCTGCCGCCCGTTTTGGGCTTGTTCGTCAGTTTGCCGGGAACTTTCCATCAAATTTGTGCGTTCCTACAAAAATGCGATTTCCCGTGTGTTTTGTTCAAAAAATTTAAAAATCCTCTTGTAATTTTCCGGCAAACGTGGTATGTTGTATCCAACAAAGGCATTTCGTTGGATACAAATGTACACATCTTCTCCCATCCGGCCTTTGTCCCCTGATTTCTGCTATTTTCTTCATTTACCTTCTTATCATTTACCCTGCCTGCCCCGCAAGGGGCAAGAAAAGCGATGACCCAACCTGCACGGGTCACCGCTTTTTCTTTTTTATCAGATCCTATTGTGCAGCGTCAGCCTTTTGTCTGCGCGGCAAATGCCTGCCGGACGTCACCGGAAAAATAGAGGGTGCCCAGCGCGCACACCGGCCCGGTGCCGCCAAGCTCCATGGCCCGGGCCACACCGGCTTCGATGCTGCCTGCGGCCTCCGCCGGGCAGCCATAGGCCCGGATGTGCTCCGCCAGCGTTTCCGCCGGCATGGCACGGGGCGTGTGGGCCGCCACGGTCACGAACTGCTTTGCCAGCGGGGCCAGCAGCTGCAGCATCTCGTCCACATCCTTGTCGGCCATGATGCTGACCAGGAACACGAACTTCTCGCCGGGGAAGCGGTCCTTCAGGCTCTGCACCGTGGCCCGCATGCCGTGGGCGTTGTGGCTGCCGTCCAGCAGGAAGGCCGGGGCGTGCCGCAGCAGCTCAAAGCGGCCCGGCCACTGCACGGTCTCCAATCCGGTGCGGATGGCGCTTTCCGGCACGTTCCAGCCTTTGGCCCGCAGCACCCGCAGGGTGGTGATGGCCACCGCCGCGTTGCGGGGCTGGTAGCTGCCGATGAGGGGCAGGTGCACCCCGTCCAGCCCGTCAAAATCAAAGGTGACTGCGTCCAGATCTCCACCGTCGATCTGCAGGTTGTGGAAATCCACTTCGGTCAGGGGCGCGTTCTGCTCTGCAGCCACCCGCCGGATGACCGCATCGGCCTCCGGGACCCCGCCGTAGCTCACCACCGGGCAGCCCGGCTTGATGATGCCCGCCTTGGCGGCGGCAATATCGGCCAGCGTGGGGCCCAGCTCCCTGACGTGGTCCATACCCAGCGCGGTGATCACGGCGCACTCCGGATTCTCGATGACGTTGGTGGAATCCAGCGTGCCGCCCAAGCCCACTTCCAGCACCACGATGTCACACTGTTTGCGGGCAAAATACAGCATCCCCAGCGCGGTGATGATCTCAAATTCGGTGGGCACATCCGTCATGGCGTCGGCGGCAGGCTGCACCCGCTCCACCAGCTGCACCAGTTCTTCGTCCGGGATCTGCTGCCCGTCCACCTGGATGCGCTCATTGAACCGGTTGATGAAGGGCGAGGTGAACAGGCCCACCCGGTACCCGGCTGCCTGCAGGCAGGACGCCAGCATGGCCGCCGTGCTGCCCTTGCCGTTGGTGCCCGCCACATGGACGAACCGGAGCTGTTTGTGGGGGTCGCCCAGCGCGGCCAGCAGGGTGCGGGTGCGGCTCAGGCCGGGTTTGTGCCCGGCCCACTGCACCGCGTGGATGTATTCCATTGCCTGTTCGTAGTTCATAGATACTGCCTCTTTATGATTTTGAATACCCTCCGCTGTGCTCTGGGCATATTGAGCGGAAATATTATTTTTAAATTTGCAACTCCGGAAAATCTGCGGATTTTCCGGAGTTGCTTTTTCACAGGTGGGGTCGCAGCGGGCAACAGCATTGTCCCGTATCGACCCCTTTTCGTGAACAGTTCAATGGGAAACGACCGCAGTCGTTTCCCATTGACAAAAAGAAAATTCATTCTTCTGGCTATGGCGCAGCGCACGCGGAGCCATTTTCAATCGTTCTCGTTTTTATTTCTTTGCCAGCTTCATCAGGCTGCGGTTTTCCAGCAGGATGCGCAGCAGGACGATGTTCACCGCGCTCAGCACCAGCGCATTGGGGATGCGGGCCAGCAGCACGCTCCATGCGTAGCCGTAGAAGATGCGCAGCGCCAGCGAGTTGATCACCATGGAACCCACAAAGTGGCCCAGCAGCACGCTGATGCTCAGCCGCAGGCCGGTGCGGTAGTCCGGCAGCTTCTGCCAGGCATAGCCAGCCACCAGGCCGATGGACGCAGCTCCCAGGGTGATCAGGGGGTTGATGGCATAGCCAGCCAGCACGCCGCCGACCATGTCGGCCACGGCCCCTACTGCAAACCCGGCCCAGGGCCCGAACAGCAGTGCGGCCAGCAGCACCGGCAGGCTGCCCAGGTTGAACCGGACAAAGCCGGTGGAGATGCTCAGCACCCGGCTGAACACGATGCTCATGGCCACCAGCAATGCCAGCATGACCAGTGTGCGGACGGAAGTTCTGGATGGATTGTTCATATCAATTGTCCTCCCCTTTCGGCTGAAAGGAACCAGCAGGGCAGACGCAAAACGCCCTCCCTGCGCGACAAACCGCACAAAGGAGGGCGTGAATCCAACAAATTTCACTTCCGGGCAAGGCGGCAGACCGTCTCGCCTGCACCCAAGTCCATGCAGCAGCGGGATGCAGATCCTGTACCGCGGGTACACCTTCGTCCACAGCACAACTCCCCGTTGATGCGGCACTTAACGCACAGGATCTTACTCTGTTGATGGTTTTATTATAGCCCTTTTTCCCCGCCCCCGCAACCGCAGAAACCGACAGCTTTGCCAAGGCAGCGTTCTTATTTTTGTCTATGCTGCACAGTAGTGTGGCTTTCTTCGCCTGCACACCCCTTTTCTTTTGGGGCAGAACGTGGTAAGATGGGCACAAGAGATGTACAAGGGAGCCCCGCTCCCGGAAAGGAACTCATTCCCATGAAATTCAGCGAAATGACTTATACCCGCCCGGACATCGACGCCCTGCTGGCCGATTGCAAAGCTCTGGCCGCCAAGGCCGCAGCTGCCCCGGACGGCGACGCACTGGTGGCCGTGTACTACGAGCAGAGCCGCGCCTTTGCCGACTACACCACCGCCTCCCAGCTGGCCAATATCCACTACACCTGCGACACCCGCGACGCTTCTTGGAAGGCTGAGCAGGATTTCTTTGACGCCAACGGCCCCGCCGTGGCCAATGCCCAGGTAGAGATCAGCCGGGCCTTCCTGTCGAACCCCCATGTGGACGCTCTGACGGAGCATTTCGGCACCACCTGTGTGGCCGGCATGAAGAATGCCGTGCTGGGCATGGACGACCGCACCGTGGACCTGCAGAAGGAGTTCAACGCACTGGTCAGCCAGTATCAGCAGGTATACGGCGGCGCGCTGGTGGAGCTGGACGGCAAGCAGCTCACCATTCCCCAGCTGGGCCCCTACAAAGAGGATCTGGACCCTGCCGTGCGCCGTGCCGCTTATGAGGCCGAGGCCGGGTATTTCGACGCCCACCGCGCCGAGCTGGATGAGCTGTACGGCAAGATCGTCAAAAATCTGAACCAGCAGGCCCATGTGCTGGGCTACAAGGACTACAGCGAGCTGTCCTATGTGCGGATGAACCGCATCGGCTACGGTGCCAAGGAGATCAAGGCCTTCCGCGATCAGGTGGCCAACGACGTGGTGCCCCTGTTGCAGAAGGTGATGGCTATGCGCGCCAAGCGCACCGGCATCGAGCACCCCACCTTTACCGACCTGCCCATCATCTTCAAGGACGGCAACCCCAAACCCATCCCCGGCTATCAGGCCCGCATGGATGCCGCCCGCACCATGTACCACGAGCTGAGCCCGGAGACGGCGGAGTTCATCGACTTCATGCAGGACAACGAGCTGTTCGACGTGGAGAGCCGCCCCGGCAAGATGTCCGGCGGCTATATGACCAGCCTGCCCAGCTACAAGGCCCCCTTCATCTTCGCCAACTGGAACAACACCTCCGGCGATGTGGACGTGCTGACCCACGAGTGCGGCCATGCCTTTGAGGGCTATGTGGCCGAGCGCGACCCCAATGTGCCCGCCGACCTGGAATGCCCCGGCATGGAGAGCGCCGAGATCCACTCCATGGCCATGGAATTCCTCACCGCTCCCTGGCACCACCTGCTGTTCGGCAAGGACACCGACAAGTATGCCCTGCTTCACGCCGAGGACAGCTTTGTGTTCCTGGCGTATGGCTGCGAAGTGGACGAGTTCCAGCACATCATGTACCAGAACCCGGACCTGACCCCGGACGAGCGCAACGCCGAGTGGCTCAAGCTGGAAAAGAAGTACCGCCCCTGGATCGACTTCGACAACCTGCCCTTCTACGGCCGCGGTGCCGGGTGGCAGCGCCAGCTGCACATCTACGAGTGCCCCTTCTATTATATCGACTACTGCCTGTCCACCATGGCCGCCCTGCAGTTCTTCCTGCTGAGCCTCACCGACCACAAGGACGCCTGGGAGCGCTACCTGCGCCTGGTGCGCCGCGCCGGTCTTGCCAGTTACACCGAGCTGCTGGAGACCGCCGGCCTGAAGGTGCCCTTCGAGGAAGGCAGCATCAAGGGCATCGCCCAGCAGATGACCGACTGGCTGGAAGCCCATCAGGTATAATTTTCCGCATAAAAGCAATGTCCCGCTGCATTCCGTGCAGCGGGACATTTGCTTTTTATTGCACGGAGCAGGCGGTGGAGTTTACACCTTCTCGATGGTGATGCTCCACTCGCTGGTCATGGCCTCGTCCGGCTCCAGCACCTCGTGCCTGCCATCCTCGTTCACGCTGTTGGCCCAGCCGTTCCAGGGCTCCATGCAGACGAAGTTCTCGGCATCCTGCTGCCACAGCACGCCGTTGCCAAAGGTCTCGTCCGCGTCCACGGTCACCTTGTGGCCGTTGCCCTTGTCGGTGAAGGTCATGGGGAACTGCACGCCGGTCATCAGGCGGATGGTGTTGTCGGCCCCCTCCTTGCGGGTGAGGGTGATCTTTTCCGGGGCGGCGGGCTGCTCGCCCTTGGCGCTCTCGGAGCAGGTGGCACACTTGATGTCAAAGTCCACATTCTCCAGCTTGGAGGCCATGAAGTAGGGGTGATAGCCGAAGCTGAAGGGCATATCGGTGTCACCCTCGTTGATGACGGTCAGGCTGATGGCGGCCTTGTTGCCCTCCAGGTTGTAGTTCACCAGCAGGGTGAAATCGAAGGGGTAGAGGAACTTGGTCAGCGGGGTGGCTTCCAGCACCAGGGTCACGCCGTCCGGGCCGACGCTCTCCACGTCCCATGCGCACAGGTCAGCCAGACCATGGTTTTCCATGGGGTAGGCCTTGCCGTCGAAATAGTGCACACCGCCGTCCGGGCCGCCGCAGTTGGGGAACAGCACCGGCACGCCGAAGCGGGGGCGGCTGCACTCGGAGAAGTTGGGGCGACGGGTCCAGATGTACTCGTCACCGTCCAGCGTAAAGCCGGTGATCATGCCGCCACGCTCGGGGGTGATGGTGAGGGCGGTCTTTGCCTCGGGGTCGGTAATGACGTACTGCTCGTAGCAGGCGCCGTTCTCGGTGATGTACCGGGTGGTGATCTGATTCATAAGTAAGTCTCCTATTATTACCGCCGGGTCGCCCCTGCGGGTCATTCCTTGTGCTCGGTCTGCTGCGACTGCTGCTCTAACTTTTGGAAGTAGTAATCAATGCCGTAGCGGATAAAATACTTGATCAGACGCACAGCACCGTAGATCAGCGCCGCATAGATCAGCAGAGAAAACAATAATGCGCCATTTGCACCCATCATATAGAATACACTTCCTTTCCGTATTTTCAAGCACAAAAAGGCCGCCGTACCGCTTTTTGCCGTACAGCAGCCCTTTTTCAGTTACAGAACCACGCCGTCCTTGAAGATGGAGATCTCGCGGAAACCGTGCTTCTCGGCCTTGGTCTGCTCGCCGCTGGCCACACGAATGACCAGATCCAGCAGATCTTTTGCAGCCTCGTCGATGCTCTTCTCGCCGTCAGCGATGACGCCGGTGTTGAAGTCGATCCAGCCGGACTTCTTCTCCGCCAGCGGGGTGTTGGTGGAGATCTTCAGGGTGGGAGCCGGAGCCGAGAACGGAGTGCCGCGGCCGGTGGAGAACAGGATCAGGTGTGCGCCTGCGGCGGTCATGGCCGTGGCCGACACCAGATCGTTGCCGGGGCCGTACAGCATGTTCAGGCCCTTGGTCACCACGGGGTCACCGTAGCCGATGACGTCCATGATGGGTGCGGTGCCGCCCTTCTGGACGCAGCCGCAGCTCTTGTCCTCCAGAGTGGTGATGCCACCCTGCTTGTTGCCCGGAGAGGGGTTGTCGTAGACCACCTCATTGTGGCTGATGAAGTACTCTTTGAAACCGTTGATCATGTGCTCAGCCTTGACGAACACTTCCTTGTTGATGCAGCGGTCCATCAGGAAGCCCTCGGCACCGAACATCTCAGGCACCTCGGTCAGCACGGTGGAACCGCCGCGCTGGCCCATCATGTCGGAGAAGCGACCGATGGTGGGGTTGGCGGTGATGCCGGACAGGCCGTCGGAGCCGCCGCACTTCATGCCCACCACCAGGTCGGACACGGGGATGGGCTCACGCTGGAACTGACCGGCGTAGGCTGCCAGCTCCTTCAGGATATCGCGGGCAGCGGCAAACTCGTCCTCCACGTCCTGGCAGGTCAGGAACTTGACACGGTCGTGGTCGTACTCGCCCAGCTCGGTCAGGAACTGCTCGTGGGTCAGGTTCTCGCAGCCGAGGGAAAGCACCAGAACAGCGGCAGCATTGGGGTGGCGCACCAGCGCAGCCAGCAGTTTGCGGGTCTGTGCATGGTCATGGCCGGTCTGGCTGCAGCCGAAGGGATGGGTGAAGGTGTACAGGCCCTCGATGGAGCCGGTGACCAGATCCTGGTTGTCGGCAACGATCTTCTTGGCGATGTCGTTGACGCAGCCCACGGTGGGGATGATCCAGATCTCGTTGCGGATGGCGGCGCGGCCGTCCTTGCGGCGGAAGCCCATGAAAGTCTCCGGCTCCACCTTGGGCAGCGGGGCCAGATCCGGGGCGGGGTTGTAGCTGTACTCCACCTCACCGGACAGGTTGGTGTGCACGTTGTGGGTGTGCATCCAGGTACCCGGCTGGGCGTCAGCGGTGGCATGGCCGATGGGGAAGCCGTACTTGATGACGTTCTCACCGTTCTTGATGGGCTTGACAGCCATCTTGTGGCCCTGGGGGATGTCCTCCAGAGCAGTGACGGCAAGGCCGTCCACTTCCACCAGCGTGCCCTTGGCAATGGGATGCAGGGCAACGACCACGTTGTCGATGGGGCTGATATGAATTGCCTGCGGCATAGTTGTTCTCCTTATTGACGATCAAAGCACAAAAGGGCTGCTGCCCAAAGCAGCAGCCCTCTTTTGTGCGGGAAAATTATTCTGTCGGATCACAGGCAGCTCTTGTAAGCAGCCTCGGCGCCCTCGGTGCGGATCTTCTCCAGATCGGCCAGAACAGCGGCTTCCAGGCCGGAGATCTGGGTCAGATCCTGATCCCACATCTGGGTGTTGGTCAGCACAGCGTGCACCAGCTGGGCAGCGGTGTCATCCTTGTGGGCATAGTAGAAGTCCAGAGCCCATGCGTCATCCTGGATCTTGTAGGTGTTGCCGGCGGGGCGCTTGCAGATCAGGCCGTCCGCGGTGCGCTCCTGGATGTCGTTGGAGTAGAAGGCGATGTAAGCAGCCAGGCTCATGGTCAGGCACTTGGGCAGCTTCTTCTGCTCGTCGATGTAGGCCAGGAAGGACGGCATGTTGCGGGCCTTCCACTTGGAGGTGGAGTTCAGGGAAATGCTCATCAGCTCATGGTTGACGAAGGGGTTGTTGAAGCGGTCCTCCACGGCGGAAGCGAACTCTTCCAGATCCTTCTTGTCCAGCGGCAGGGTGGGGATGATCTCCTCGTGCAGCATCTTGTTCATGAAGCCGCGGATGGTATCGTTGTGCATGCAGTCACGCACGATATCAAAACCGGCCAGGTATGCGCCCAGAACGAAACCGGTATGGGCACCGTTCAGGATGCGGACCTTGCGCTTCTTGTAGGGGGTGACATCGGGCACGACCATGACGTTGACGCCGGCCTTCTTGAACGGCAGCTTGTCCTCCAGACCTGCGGGGCCCTCGATGACCCAGACGCCGAACACTTCGCCGACGTCCAGCACGGTATCATGGTAGCCGTTGGCCTCTTCCAGCGCAGCCAGCTCCTTCGGGTCACGGATGCGGCCCGGGACGATGCGGTCCACCAAGGTGGAGCAGAAGGTATTGGCGTTGTTCATCCAGTCGATGAAGGCAGCGTCCAAGTTCCAGTCCTTGGCGTAGTTGTTGCAGCACTTCTGCAGCTCCTTGCCGTTGTTGTCGATCAGCTCGCAGCTCAGGATGACCAGGCCCTTGTCGGCAGCGCCGTTAAAGGCCTTGTAGCGCTCATACAGCACACGGGTCAGCTTTGCAGGGAAGCTGTTGGGGGGCACCTGGTCGAACGCGCTGTCGCCCTGGGTGTAAGCAATGCCGGCCTCGGTGGTGTTGGATACAACGGTCTCCAGCTCTTCGGAGCGGGCCAGAGCCAGCACTTCGTCCCACTTGCCGTCCACATAGGGGCACACACAGTCGGACACGCAGGAGATCACGCGCTTGGCATCGACCTTCTGGCCCTTCTCGCTGCCGCGCAGGTACAGGGTGTACAGGCCCTCCTGCTCGTTGATCCAGTCCGCCATCTGGGGGAAGTTGCCGATGGGCTGCACCAGCTTGACCTTGCCGTTGTAGCCAGCCTTCTCATTGGCGATATCATAGAAATAATCCACGAAAGCACGCAGGAAGTTGCCTTCGCCGAACTGCATGACCTTGACGGGGGCATCCTTGAGGATGTAGCCGTTGTAGCCAGTCTCAGCCAGAACCTTGTAGTTCAAAGTTTCCATCTCTGTGTTCTCCTTTTTGCATCGTCGCTTAGCATATCATGCAGGGGTCCACACGCCCCTGTCTCATACCCCTATTTTATGCTGTTGTATACAAATAAGTCAAGTGGTTTGTGCATCTTTTTTAGAGCAAAAAGGGCGGTTTTGCGTATTTCCAGCGGATTTCACAATTCCTCAGGATAAATTTTGGCACTTTTTCAGTTGTATACAACTTTATTTTTCGGTATACTAGGGACAAGGCAGCCTGTCACAGCTGACAGGCGCACCGATGCATATAGGTTTGTCTATTATTTCACAAACAATCGTTCATTCACCGATCAAAAAAGGAGTTAACGACCCATGAAAGCATTTATGGATAAGGACTTCATGCTCCAGTCTGCCACCGCGCAGCACCTGTACCACGACTACGCAGCCGGCATGCCCATCTGCGACTACCACTGCCACATCCCGCCCCGCGAGATCTACGAGAACCGCCGCTTCGACAACATCGCTCAGGTGTGGCTGGGCGGCCGCAACCCGGACGGCAGCTACTTCGGCGACCATTATAAGTGGCGCGTGATGCGTTCCAACGGCGTGCCCGAAGAGTACATCACCGGCGACAAGCCCGACCGCGAGCGTTTCCAGAAGTTTGCCGAGGCCCTGCCCATGGCCATCGGCAACCCGATGTACCACTGGACCAATCTGGAGCTGCACACCTTCTTTGGTTACGACGGCGTGCTGAACGGCGACACCGCCGAGGAAGTGTGGAACCTGTGCAACGACAAGCTGCAGCATGATCCCAAGCTGACTGTCCGGGGCCTGATCGAGCAGAGCAACGTGGCCTTCATCGGCACCACCGATGACCCCATCGACGACCTCTACTGGCACAAGAAAATCAAGGAAGACCCCACCATCAAGTTCACCGTGGCGCCTTCCTTCCGCCCCGATAAGGCCCTCAACATCAACAAGCCCGGCTTCGCTGAGTACATGGGCAAGCTGGCTGCCGTTGTGGGCAAGGAAAAGCTGGCCTGCATCAACTGCGTGACCGATGCCCTGACCAAGCGCATCGAGTTCTTTGCCGAGATGGGCTGCCGCGCTTCCGACCACGGCCTGGACTACATCCCCTACCGTGAGGCCACCAAGGAAGAGGTCAACGCCATTTACCAGAAGGTGATGGCCGGCGAGAGCTGCACCGTGGAAGAGGCTGAGAAGTACCAGACCTACATCCTGATCCACCTGGGCAAGCAGTATCACCGCCTGAACATTGCCATGCAGCTGCACTACAACTGCCTGCGCGGCGTGAACCGCAAGATGAATGCCCTGCTGGGCCCCGACACCGGCTTTGACATGATCAACACCACCACCTGCGGCGGCCAGATCGCAAGCCTGCTCAGCGCCCTGAACGACACCGACGAGTGCCCCAAGACCATCATCTACAGCCTGAACCCCGCCGACAACGAGCAGATCGGCACCATCCTGGGCTGCTTCCAGAGCAGCGAGGTGCCCGGCAAGATCCAGCACGGTTCTGCCTGGTGGTTCAACGACCAGAAGATCGGCATGGAGAACCAGATGAAGAGCCTGGCCAACCTGGGCCTGCTGGGCAACTTCGTGGGCATGCTCACCGACAGCCGCAGCTTCCTGAGTTACACCCGCCACGACTACTTCCGCCGCATCCTGTGCAACCTGATCGGCCAGTGGGTCGAGGATGGCGAGTACCCCAACGACGAGAAGGCTCTGGAGAAGATCGTCAAGGGCATCTGCTTCGACAACGCAAAGCGTTACTTCGCCCTGTAAGCACTTCTCCCATTTCCTGAACGGAACCGACAGCGCCGCCCGCAGAGAGCATTCCCTGCGGGCGGCGCTTTTGTTGCTTATTGAATTTTACAGGGCAGCCAGGGTCTTGGCAACATTGTAGCCAAAGGTAACGCAACGGCTGTGGCTGAGACAGTTTTCATTGTGGGGATAGGTACCAGAGAACATGCTGCCGGACACATTGCCGATGGCGTACAGGCCCGCAATGGGCTGTGCCTCGGCGTTCAGCACTTCGCTCTTGGCAGTGATCTGCAGGCCGCCGCAAGTGCACAGGGCAGACGCCATCTCTTTGGTTGCATAGAAGGGCGCGGTGTCGATCTTGTGCATCATCTTGCCAGGGAAATGGAAATCGGTGTCCTCACCGGCATCGCACATCTCGTTCCAGTGGTTGATGGTCGCCACAAAGGCATCAGCGGGCACGCCCATCTTCTCTGCAAGTTCCTCCAGCGTATCAGCCTTCAGTGCCTTGTCGCTGGTAGCGGCACCGGCCCAGACCTCCTTGGGGCCGTAGCAGCTGGAGGACGGCGTCCAGATACTGGTGACGATGTCCATCACGTTTGCGTCTACAATGTAGTAATTGTATGCGCCCGGCTGTGCCTGAATGGCGTTTGCCAGATGGTTATAGGCCTCGTACTCGGCCGTAAAACGCACGCCGCGCTTATTGACGCGCAGATACGGCATCAGCTGCTCCGGATCCAACATCAGCGGGTGCGGATATTCGTCCTCCATTGCACCGATGGCTTTTGCCATCTCGTGGCCGTCACCGGTGTTGGTCTTGGTGCCGTTCATCCAGTGGCCCAGTGCCAGGTCACGCGGGCGGCAGCAGGCAGCCAGTTTTTCCGGGTTGAACTCATAGCCGCCGGTGGCCAGAACGACGCCCTTAGCGGTCAGATACTTCACATAACCGTTTTCCCCCTTGACGATAGCACCCACGACCTTTTCGCCCTCGGTCACCAGCTGGACGACCGGGGTGTTGAACAGCACTTCCGCACCGGCAGCAGTGATTTTTTCCTGCAGCTTTGCGGCGATCTCATCGGTTGCCATCGGGATGTTGAGGGAGGTGTTCCAGCTGCGGGACAGGCTCAGCTCATCATAGGCAGCGGTGAACTCCGGGAAATCACCGGCGTTGAAGGTCAGAGAATAGTTTTCCACCGGGATCTCCAGCTGATCCAATAACCAGTTGACCGCTTCGTCGCAGGTATCGATCCACTTCTGATACACAGTCTGCTCACCGCGGTACGCACAGTTGACCATGGCATCATCCAGCCACTGCTTGGTATCAAATTCCACGCCGAACTTCTGGTGCACACGGTCGTGGAAAGCGCCCATGGTGGCACTGCGCCAGGTGGGCGAAGCGCCCTTCTCCACGGCGACTGTTTTCAGGCCCTGTTCTGCACAGGCAAGGGCGGCAGCCATACCGGCAGGCCCCTGACCACAGACCAGTACATCCACATTGACGGTCTCTTTGATCTCGCTGTCCGCGATGGGGTCTGCCACAAAAGCGATCTCGCCCTGACCGGCAGCTGTGGCACCGCCCAGTTTTTCCTCACAGGCAGGGAAACCGCTCTTCACTTCTGCAGCAGCCGGAGCTTCGGCAGGCGCTTCGACGGCCACACCCATTGCTTGCTGGATGCAGGAAGCAGCTGCCTCCCGCACGGCACCCGAAGTGTAGGTCGCACCGGAAACGCCGTCGATCTCTGCGCTCTGGGCCTCCATCAGAGCCTTCTGGAAATCCTCAGCCGAGTTGCGGGCCAGGTCGATGGTCTCGTTGGCGGTGTCCACCGTCACGTCGGTAATAGCATTCTCGGTAAAGGTCATGCTGACCGTCACCTCACCCATACCGGTAGCCTTGGCGGTATAAGTGCCCGGCGTATAAACAGCAGCGCTCGAAGCGGCAGCCGAAGAGGAACTTGCCGAATTCCCGCAGGCAGTCAATGCACCCGCAGTCACACCGCTCATAGCAGCCGCGGCGGCCAGCTTCAAAAAACCGGAACGAGAGATTTTTTTCATTGTATTGTACTTCCTTTCTCTTCCCAACAGCTTATCCGCTCTTGTGTCGTATGCACAAAAGCATTATACTATGTATAGTTTAGTCTGTTGTTAAGATTTTGGCAAACATCAATCATTTTACCCGTTCCAAATTTCAGTTGTAGGCAGGTCTTTATGGATTACAAACAGCTACAGTTCTTTCTTGCCGTGTGCGAATCACAAAGTTTCCGGAATGCTGCCGCCAGATGTTACGTCAGCCAGCAGGCGATCAGTAAGTCGCTTTCCAACCTGGAGCAAGAGCTTGGTGTTCAATTATTCGTGCGGAATCAAAACGGCGTGTCCCTTACCGAAGCCGGTCAGCAGCTTGAAAAACTGGCACGGCCGCATCTGAACCAGCGGGACGAAATTTTACGGCAGATGCGCAGCTTTCACTCCAAGCAGCAGCTTCACATCGGATATTTCATGGGATTCCTGCAGGAGCTCCCTCCGCATTTCTTCCCGCAATTCCAGGAATTCCATCCAGAAGTCCAGCTGCATTACCACAGTTATACCGATACCGAACACAGCCGCTGTTATCGTAATTACGACTGTGACCTTGTCATCACAACTTCGCCCTTGACCAGCAGCGACTTCATTGAATTGGCTCATTCAGAAAGTTCCATTGGCGTGATCCTGTCCTGCGATCATTCCCTCGCAAAAAAGAACGTTCTGACTACAGAGGATCTGAAAACCGTTCCGCTTATTACATTGAACACGGAAAATCGCTCACAGGCCCGTCTGCTGGAATGCCTGCAAGCAAAAGGCCTGACGATTGACAGCTTTCTGGGCGATGCCGATGGAGAACTTGCTTCCGATCTTCTGCAAAAAGGCTTTGTTTCTTTTTATGCCGGCAAAGAAAGCTCTCTGGCCGAAAATGAGTGTTTTCGGCCTTTGTCGGACCTGCAGCTCCAATGGGAATTTTTCATTTATGGCAAACGCAGCCACCGTATCACCTCCTTGCAGCGTGAACTCATTCAGCAGATCCTGTCCGCAGTTTCTCCCCATTGAACAACCAGCGCCGCCCGCAGAGAGCATTCCCTGCGGGCGGCGCTTTTGTTTTATCCATTTTCCGGTTCCACCCGGACCTGAAAGCAGAACACCAGCTGCAGTGCCTCCTCCCCACCATTCAGGCAGTAGAGGAACGCCCCCTGCTCCGGGCAGAACCGGTAGTGGTGGGCCGCTGCATAGTCGATCACCGGCTGCAGCTGACCGCCCCGGAGGGTGCCGTCGGTCTCCGCTTCCAGAAAGCTGCTCAGGTAGGTGCCGCCGGGCATCCGGCGGGCCTGCGGCGACAAGGGCAGCTTCAGACGCTTCAGGTCCTCGGTGTAGGCTCCCAGCTCCATCGTATAAGGCACCTGCTGCGTCGGCTGTTCCAGATACGCCGGGGCGATGCGGATGCCGGTGAACAAAGCATCCGCATGTTCCATCCACCGTCGGCACACGCTGTCCGCCGGTTCCAGCTCCAGCGGCACGAACCAGCACTCCGAACGCAGGGTCAATTCCTGCACCTGCTGCGGCTGGTTGGAGAACAGCACATAGTGTCCCAGTGTGGACATGAGCTGCTTCTTGCGCTGCTCCAGCTCCCGGATGGCTTCCTCCAGTGCACGGATCTCCTGCTTCATGTTCCGCAGCGCACCGGCCTGCCCATCCTCCGCATAAAAGGACGCAATGGTCTCCAGCCCCAGATTCGCGCCCCGCAGCTTGCGCACAAACATCAGCTCATAGAGGTTGCAGGCCGAATAATCAAAGTACCCGTTGGCAAGCCTTGCCGGGTGCAGCAGGCCTTTTTGCCGGTACATGCGGATGGTTTCCGGGTTGACGCCGGACAGGCGCGCCAGTTCGTGGATTTTCATAGATATTCCGTCACCTTTTTGTTACCATTTCTGTATTGACCATGTATTTGCTACAGGGTTTATAATTATACCACATCGTTTGTGAAAACACAATCAATGTGCCGCGAAAGAAGAAGTACCAAACACAGAAGAATGAAAAAGAATGGAGAACACATCATGGCAAACATCTCTCGCCGCAACTTCATGAAGGTTGCTGCCGGTGCCGCCGGCATCGCCGGTCTGGGCCTGCTGAACGGCTGTTCCAAGACGGAAACCCCCGCCTCCTCCGCTGCTGCCTCTGCGGCCGGGTCCGCCGCCGAAGGCACCACCCCCGCTGCCGCCGCTCCGGCGACCGACAAGCTCTACACCGCCTCCATCAACCCTCAGCTGGACGAGAGCGAGTTCCGCTCCAACACCAAGGAGCTGACCACCCTGTTCAGCCCCCTGACCATCGGCTCTATGGAAATTTCCAACCGCATGGTCAAGTCCGCTGCCGGTTCCGCCACCTATCTGGCCGGTCTGACCGATGAGTTGCTCACCTACTACGTCAACCTGGCCAAGGGCGGCGTGGCCCTGATCTATGTGGAGACCATCGCAGCGCTGGAGGTCCCGGAAGGCGGCTCCTACGACGCCGACACCCTGGCCTTTGGCCAGAAGCTGGTGGACGAGTGCCACAAGTACGGTGCCAAGATGGGTTACCAGATGTCCGGCTTCGGCATGGGCGAGAATGACATGACCATTGATGACATCCACGCCAAGCAGGCACACTTTGTGGAGGTCGCCAAGGGTCTGCAGCAGATGGGCTTTGACTGCGTGGAACTGAACTGCGCCGGCTTCAATATGCCCGCACACTTCCTGTCCCGCTTCCACAACACCCGCACCGACGAGTACGGCATCGGCTCCATCGAAAACCGTGCCCGCTTCATCACCGAGATCATCGAGGGTGTGAAAAAGGAGTGCGGCCCGGACTTCAACATGCAGATCCTGATCAACTGCATCGAAGAGAACGACAACATCTCCAACAACCCCACCATGATGACGCTGGATTCTGCCGTCACCACCCCGCACACCCTAGCCATGACCATGGAAGAAGGCATTGCCGCCGCCAAGCTGTTCGAGCAGGCCGGCTGCGACTCCATGCACCTGCGTCTGGGACCCCTGGGCCACCACGTTGCCCAGTTCGGTGCCGACCTGTACTTCATCCTGAACGGCATCGAGGGCTGCACCGGTTTCGGCACCCAGTACGACTTCAGCAAGAACTGGCAGGGTATGCTGATCGGCAACACCAGCGGCTGCGGCATCGGCCTGAACGTTGCCGCCGAGTATAAAAAGGCGCTGTCTATCCCCTGCGGCGTGGTCACCTACAACGATCCTGCCCACGCACCCGACTTCTTCGAGCAGGCTCTGGAGGACGGCAAGGCCGACTTCTTCCTGATGACCCGCCCCCTGACCGTGGACATGGAGTACGTCAACAAGCTCAAGGAAGGCCGCATTGACGAGATCGCACCCTGCACCCGCTGCCTGCACTGCCACATCGGCAGCAACGAGGCCAACGCACAGATGGCTTACTGCCGTGTGAACGCCCTGACCCAGCGCGTGATGCGCGAGGGCGGCCCTGCCACCTACGAGCTGGAGCCTGCAGCCACCCCCAAGAAGGTCATGGTCATCGGCGGCGGCCCCGCCGGCATGGAGGCTGCCCGCATCGCAGCTGCCCGCGGCCACAACGTGACCCTGTACGAGAAGCGCGGTGCCCTGGGCTTCATGCTGGACTTTGCTGCTTCCGTCAAGGGCCCCCATGAGAATCTGGCCGACCTGAAGAACTACCTGATCCGTCAGCTGGAGCTGAACGGTGTGGAAGTCAAGACCGGCACCGAGGTCACCCAGGAGCTCATCCACTCCGAAGCACCGGATGCCGTCATCCTGGCCGCCGGCGGCCTGCGCGACACCCTGACCGTGGACGGTGACGGCAGCGCCCCCGTGGTGGAGATGGACAACTTCATGTTCACCGAGATGGGCGACAACGTGATCGTTTACGGCTCCAACGCGCAGGCCTTTGACGCCGCCCTGTGGCTGACCGTGCACAAGAAGAACGTGACCATCGTCACCCCGAACCCAGCCTCCGAGTTCGACATGCAGCAGTCCCAGCACGCCATGCGCATGATGACCACCGCCCTGTACGCTCTGGGCGTGAAGTCCTACCCGCAGTCCGCCATCAAGACGGTCAGCGGCAATGTGGCCACCCTCACGCTGGACAGCGGTGTGGAGATGAACATCAAGTGCGATGCCATCGTCAACGGTGCCGACATGCTGCCCAACACCAGTCTGGTGGACGGCATCGACTGCAAGGAAGTGTACACCATCGGCGACTGCGCCAATCCCTTCAACATCGCTCTGGCCATCCGCGGCGGCAACGACGCCGGCCGTGCGGTCTGATGCAGCCTGAACCCCTGACCCCATAAAAAACCAGTGCCGCCCGCAGAGAATCTCCCTGCGGACGGCGTTTTTGCATCCGGGTGCGTGCACCCATCAAAAAATGCCCCGTGGGCGGTCACCCACGGGGCATTCTGCGTTCTTGTCTTACTGGGCCTGGCTCAGGCAGTCGTTCATGGCAGTGAACACGGCCTCGCTGGTCAGGGTCGCGCCGGAAACAGCATCCACGCCGTTGGTGGAACCAGCCTTGGTCAGGGCATCTGCCAGGGTCTCGGCAGCAGCGCCGCCCAGCTCCGGGGTCTCGCCGGAAGCATCAATGGCCACTTCGCTCACCTTGCCGCCGGAAACGGTCACGGTGACCTCCACATCGCTCAGGCAGCCCTTAGCGCTGGAAGTATAGGTGCCGTCGGTCAGGTCCTCTGCGCCTGCAGAGCCGGTGCCGGCCTGTGCCAGGCAACTGTCCATGGCGGTGAACACGGCATTGCTGGTGAGGGTCGCGCCGGAAACAGCGTCCACACCGGCAGTGGAACCGGCCTTGGTCAGCTCATCTGCCAGGGTCTCAGCGGCAGCACCGCCCAGCTCCGGGGTCTCACCGGAAGCGTCGATGGCCACATTGGTCACCTTGCCGCCGGTGACGGTGACGGTGACAGCCACCTCGCTCAGGCAGCCCTGCTCACTGGCAGTGTAGGTGCCGTCGGTCAGGTTGGCGGCGTTGTCGGCAGCGGGCACGGTGCCGGTGTTCTTGATGTACAGGCTCAGCACCACTGCCATGATAACAGTGACGATGGCCATGATGACGATGTTGCGGGTCATTGTCTTTTTCATAAAAAATCAGATGCTCCTTTTGACTTGACGAGTTGATTTTTTCACTTTGCAGGCTTGAAGCTGTCGCGCAGGGTGACCACACGGTTGTACACGCCAGGGTTCTTGCTGTCCGGGGTGAAGAAGCCGGTGCGCACGAACTGGAACTTGTCGCCGGGCTTGGCGTCCTTCAGGCTTTCTTCCAGCTTGCAGCCGGTGCAGGCCACAACGCTCTCCGGGTTCAGGTAGTCCTTGTAGTCGCTGCCCTCGGGGATGGCGTTCATGTTGGCCTCGGTGAACAGCTTGTCGTACAGGCGCACCTCGGCGTCGATGCAGTGGGCAGCGCTGACCCAATGGATGGTGCCCTTGACCTTGCGGCCGTCGGCGGGGTTGCCGTTGCCGGTCTCCAGGTCGGCGGTGCAGTGGATGGCAGCGATGCTGCCGTCCGGGTTCTTGTCCACACCGGTGCACTTGACGATGTAGGCACCCATCAGGCGGACTTCCCCGCCGAGGGTCAGGCGCTTGAACTTGGGAGGCGGCACCTCGGCAAAGTCCTCGTTCTCGATCCACAGCTCGCGGGTAAAGGCCACCTTGCGGGTGGTGGTGTCGTTGGCCTCGCGGTTGGGATTGTTGGCCACGTCAAAGTACTCGGTCTTGTCCTCCGGGTAGTTGTCCACGATCAGCTTGACCGGGTCCAGCACGGCGATGCGGCGCTGTGCGGTCAGGTCCAGCTCGCTGCGGATGCAGGCCTCCAGCTGGCGCATGTCGATCAGGTTGTCGGACTTGGAGATGCCGGCCTCCCGCACAAAGGTGAAAATGGAGGTGGGGGTGTAGCCGCGGCGGCGCAGGCCGCACAGGGTGGGCATGCGGGGATCGTCCCAGCCGTCCACGATGCCCATTTCCACCAGCTCGCGCAGGTAGCGCTTGCTCATCACGGTGTTGGTCATGTTCAGGCGGGCAAACTCGCGCTGCTTGGGGAACTCGGTGCCAAAAATGTTCTCGATGACCCAGTTGTACAGGGGGCGGTGGTTCTCGAACTCGAGGCTGCACATGCTGTGGGTGATGCCCTCGATGGCGTCCTGGATGGGGTGGGCAAAGTCGTACATCGGGTAGATGCACCACTTGTTGCCCTGCCGATGATGCTCGGCGTACTTGATGCGGTAGATGGCCGGGTCGCGCAGGTTCATGTTGGGGCTGGCCAGGTCGATCTTGGCACGCAGGGTCTTTTCGCCCTCCTGGAACTCCCCGGCACGCATGCGGCGGAACAGGTCCAGGTTCTCCTCCGGGGTGCGGTCGCGGTACGGAGACGGACGGGACGGCTTGCCGGCATCGGCACCGCGGTACTCGCGCATCTCCTCACGGCTCAGGTCGTCCACATAGGCCTTGCCCTCTTTGATGAGCTTTTCGGCGTACTCGTAACACTGGTCAAAGTAGTCGCTGCCGTAGAAGATGCCGCCGTTGGGGTCGGCACCCAGCCAGTGCAGGTCCTCGATGATGCTGTTGACGTACTCCTCGCCTTCGCGGGCGGGGTTGGTGTCATCCAGACGCAGGTTGAACTTGCCGCCGTACTGGTTGGCAATGGACCAGTTGATGTAGATGGCCTTGGCACTGCCGATGTGCAGATAGCCGTTGGGCTCGGGCGGGAAGCGGGTATGGATCTCGCGGATCTTGCCCTCGGCAAGGTCGGCATCAATGATATCCGTCAGAAAGTTTTTGTCAGCCATGAAGTTTCCCCCTGTCAGGGCAGCAGTGTGCCCTCTTCTCATATATGGTATATAATACACCATTTCCATGATTTCTTCAAGAGAAAGCGTCAAAAGGCGCTTTCTGCCGGCATTTTTGGCAACTTTGGCTGCATCCCTTGACAGTATCGGTGAAGGAGAGTATATTTTTGCGTGGTGCACGGTCAATTTTGCATCATTTCATATAGGAGGAACCCCATGAACAGTTTAAAAGAAGCCTTCAGTATGCAGAATCTGCTGAAGAATTTAAATTTCTTCGGCGAGCTCAACCTCGGCCTGATCCTCACCGCCGTGGGCATTGTCTATTTCAAGAACCCCAACCATTTCGCCTTTGGCGGCACATCCGGCCTGTCCATCCTGCTGGCCGACCTGTTCCCCAAGATCAATGTGGGCGGCTTTATGTGGATCATCAACCTGGTGCTGGTGGTGCTGGGGTTCGTGTTCCTCGGCGTAAAGTGCATGGGCTGGACCATCTATTCGTCCTTTGCTCTGTCCTTTTTCGTGTCGGTGTGCGAGTGGCTGTACCCCTCGGGTGTGTCCATGAGCGGCGATGCCATGCTGGACCTGGTGTTTGCGGTGTTCCTGCCCGCGCTGGGTGCGGCCATCGTGTTTGACATCGGTGCATCCACCGGCGGCACCGACATTGTGGCCCTGATCCTGGCCAAATATACCTCCATGGAGATCGGCAAGGCCCTGATGGCCAGCGACATCCTCATCGTGCTGGCCGCCGCCTGGCGCTTCGGCATGGGCACCGGCCTGTACTGCATCCTGGGCCTGATCGGCAAGAGCTTTGTGGTGGACGGTGCCATTGAAAACATCCGCCTGCGCAAGGTGTGCACCATCATGACGGCCAACCCCCAGCCCATTCTGGACTTCATCATCAAGGAGATGAACCGTTCTGCCACGGTGGAAAAGGCCTACGGTGCCTACACCCACCACGAGCTCAGCGTGCTGGTCACCGTGCTCACCCGTCGGCAGGCTCTGCAGCTGCGCAACTTCCTGCGTGAGAACGACCCCCACAGCTTCATCACCATCGTCAATTCCAGCGAGATCATCGGCAAGGGCTTCCGCTCCTTCAACTGATCCGCACGGAACCGAAACCGGGAGTTTTTTATGCAGTATTATGCCGCCCCCATGGAGGGGCTTACCGACCGGGTCTGGCGTCAGGCCCAGCAGAAGTGGTTCGGGCCGGAAGGCACCGCCCACCGCTACTACGCACCCTTCCTTTCCCCGCCGGAGAACCGGGTGCTCATCAAAAAGAAGATGGCGGAGCTTGCCCCCGCCGCAAACCCCGGTGCGCCGGTGATCCCGCAGCTGCTGGCCAAGGACGGCGAGCTGGCCGCCTGGATGATCGGTGAGCTGCGCGCCCTGGGTTACACCGAAGTGAACCTGAACCTCGGCTGCCCTTCCGGCACCGTGACCGCCAAGGGCAAAGGCTCCGGCATGCTGCGGGACCCCGCCGTGCTGGACGCCTTTCTGGATGCGGTGTTCTCCCATGCGGAAGGGCCTGTTTCGGTCAAGACCCGGCTAGGCGTCAGCAGCCCGGACGAGTTTGCCGCCATTCTGGACATTTACAACCGTTACCCCATCTGTGAACTGACCATCCACCCCCGCGTGATGCGGCAGCTGTACCGCGGCCAGGCCGACCGGGCCGCCTTTGCCGAAGCGCTGCCCCGGTGCACCATGCCGGTGTGCTACAACGGCGACGTGACCACCCCGGAGGAGTTGCGCGCACTGGAAACACAGTTCCCGCAGCTGTCCGGCATCATGATCGGGCGGGGCTTCATCGCAGACCCGGCCCTGCTGCGGCGGGCCCGCGGCGGGACCGGTGCCTCCCGCGAGGAACTGCGGGGCTATCTGGATGATCTCTACCACGGCTACACCGAACTGTTCGGCAGCGCCGGCTGTGCCGTGAGCCGCATGAAAGCCCACTGGTTCTACCTCATCCACCGCTTTGCTGGGTCGGAAAAGCTGGAAAAGCAGCTGCGCAAGGCCCGGGAGCCTTGGGAGTACGAGGTGCTGGTGAACCAGATCTTCACCCTGCCCATGCTCTGAGCTTTTGCACGGGACGGGCAGGCGGGGGAGTTTCTCCGTCGAACGTCCTGGAGGTGGGGCCCCGGCGCGCAGCGTTGGGGCGGGACTGGAGTCCCGGGCTGTTCGCGGAGAAAGCTCCCCCGCCCACCCACATCCACCAATAAACAAAAAACTCCGCCGCCCTTGTACGGGCAGCGGAGCTGAAAAAGCCGGAAACGTCAAACGTTGAGATAATTGCGCAGCATGGCCTGCAGCAGATCATCGCGATCCACCTTGCGGATCAACGCGCGGGCGTTCTTATAGGTCGTGATGTAGGTAGGGTCTTCCGACAGGATATAGCCCACCAGCTGGTTGACCGGATTGTAGCCTTTTTCCTTTAATGCATCGTACACCTGCTGTACGATCTCGTGGATCTCATAGTCCTTGCGATCGTGGATCGAAAAAATAGTAGTTGCTTCGCCCACGGAATACACCCCCTTCGGATGAACTATAATTCATTGTACACGAAATGCGCCGAAACTTCAAGATGAACCCGGTGGATTTGCACATATTGCCCAGAATTTCCAGTTACTTTCATGCAACATGAAAAAAGCCGCCGCCCAAACTGCGCGGCAGAAAGGAGCCCTGCATGATCTTTGGCATCGGCTGCGACGTCTGCGCCCTCGATCATCTGGAAAAAAGCCTCTCCGGCCCCCATGCCGCCGCCTTTGTGCGGCGGGTGTACGGCCCGGCGGAATGCACAGCGCTGGCGCTGGACACACCCCTGCCCGCCGGGCACAGCGGTGCCCACCGGCTGGCCAGCGCGGCAGCGGATTTTGCCGCCAAGGAGGCGTTCCTGAAAGCGGCAGGCACCGGTCTGCGGGAGCCCTTTGCCCTGCGGGAGATCGAGGCCGTGCGGCTGGAAAGCGGTGCCCCGGCCTACCGGTTCTCCGGGGCCACGGCCCGCTGGGTGGCCGACCACGGCCTGACCGCCCACCTCTCGCTGAGCCACGACGGCGGCATGGCGCTGGCTTTCTGCATTCTGGAGACGGCTCCGGAAACCTGACCGCACTTTGTGCATACAATGGAATACGCCCCGCTGCATAACCCGCCCCGGCCCTGCTCATACTGAAAGTGCACGGGCGGAGGCCATCCCCCGCAGCACACAGGGAGGGAGATTCCATGGAAGTACACAGAGGAGAAGTATTCTACGCCGACCTGTCGCCGGTGGTCGGCTCCGAGCAAGGCGGCGTGCGCCCGGTGCTGATCGTGCAGAATGAGATCGGCAACCGGCACAGCCCCACCGTGATCGCGGCGGCCATTACATCCCGGCTGGACAAAGCCCGTCTGCCCACCCACATCAACATCCGGGCAGCGGACACCGGCCTTGCCAAGGACAGCGTCGTGCTGCTGGAGCAGATCCGCACGCTGGACAAACACCGCCTGCGGGAACGAGCCGGGCAGATCACCCCCGCCGACCAGAAGCGGGTGGATCAGGCCCTGGACGTCAGTCTGGGGCTTACCTCCTACTGACTCAAAAGCCCCTGCCGCTGGCTGCGGCAGGGGCTTTTTATACCCGGCAGGTAAAAAACAAAAAGCAGGCAGCACCGTGGAAAGGAGGAGGAAAGCGGTGCTGCCTGCTGTATGGAAACCCCTGAACAGTTGCGGCCCGTCAGGAGGGTGTTGGTAGTCTGTTCGCCGTCTCTGGCGGTTGCCATGGCATGGAACGGGGAACAGTTTTTTTGTTAGGACCTGCTGTGCGCTGCGTCTGCAGCCGCACCCGCAGGAGAATGCCGACTCTGGCACGTTCCGTGGAGGGAAGCGGAGGCTTTGGGGGGACGTCTCTGTGTTCCCTCCCGGACTGTGACTACAGTATACCGGACAATCGTGGCAAATCTTTGTGGACTTTTTGAACAATTTGCAAATTGCACTCTGTCCGTCAAAAAAAGAGGCCCGCCGCCGGGCAGAACGTCCGACAGAGGGCTTCTCCGTTCTTATTTTGCAGAGGATCAGTTGCCGCAGCTCTCGCAATGGTCGCAGTCCTCTTCCAGCTTGCCCACGATGGGTTCCGGATCAATGCCCTGACGGCGGTAGTAGTCAGACAGGGCAGCCTTGACAGCCTGCTCTGCCAGGACCGAGCAGTGCACCTTGATGGGAGGCAGACCTTCCAGAGCCTCGACCACGGCCTTGTTGGTCAGCTTCAGGGCCTCGTCGATGGTCTTGCCCTTGATCAGGTCGGTGGCCATACTGCTGGTTGCGATGGCGGCGCCGCAGCCGAAGGTGAGGAACTTGACGTCCACGATCACGTTGTTCTCGATCTTCAGGTACATGCGCATGATATCGCCGCACTTGGGGTTGCCGACTTCACCCACACCGTTTGCGTCGGGGATCTCACCCACATTGTGCGGATTTGCGAAATGCTCCATGACCTTTGCACTGTACATGCTTGCCATAATTACTGTTCTCCCTTCAGGCTGAAATGACGGGCCGTGTTCTGGCCCTGCAGCCACATACAACTCATAGCGCGGCGGCGGGGGATGACCTCCTCCAGCACGTCACACAGATATTTTGCTTCTTCCATGGTATTCTGCGGGCCAAAGGTGAACCGCATGGAACCATGACCGATCTCCTCGGGCACGCCAATGCTCAGCAGAACATGGCTGGGATCCAGGCTGTCGGAGTTGCAGGCCGAGCCGGTGGAGGCGCAGATGCCGTGCATATCCAGATCCAGCAGGATGGTCTCACCCTCCAGGCCCGGGAAGCTGATGTTGACATTGTTGGGCAGGCGATGCTCCGTGCCGCCATTCAGGCGTGCTTCGGGGATGTTCTTCAGCACGCGGTCGATGACGTAGTCCCGCAGCTCGGTCTCGTGGGCCATGCGCTCGTCCAGATGGGTGGTGGCGATCTCCAGGGCCTTGCCCATGGCGGCGATGCCGGCCACATTCTCGGTGCCTGCGCGGTGGCGGGCCTCCTGGCTGCCGCCGTCGATCAGGTTCTGGGGCCACACGCCCTTACGGCAGTACAGGGCACCCATGCCCTTGGGGCCGTTGAACTTGTGGGCACTCATGGACAGCATATCCACGCCCAGATCCTTCACATCCACCGGGATGGCACCCACGGCCTGCACGGCGTCGGTGTGCATCCACACGCCATGCTTGTGGGCAATGGCGGCGATCTCCTTGATGGGCTGGATGGTGCCGATCTCGTTGTTGGCCATCATGATGCTGATGAGGGCCGTGTCGGGGCGGATGGCAGCCTCCACGTCCTCGGGGCGGATGTAGCCCTCGGTGGTGGGCTTGATATAGGTGACCTCAAAGCCCATGCGCTCCAGCGCAGCCATGCTGTGCATGATGGCGTGGTGCTCAAAGGCACTGGTGATCAGGTGCTTCTTGTTCTGGCGGGCCTTGGTAAAGGCGGTGCCCTTCACAGCCCAGTTGTCGGCCTCCGAGCCGCAGCTGGTGAAAAAGATCTCGGCCGGAGTCGCGTTGATGGCCTTTGCCACCTGGGCACGGCCGGTGTCCACGAGCTCCTTGGCCTCATAACCCACACTGTAATGGCTGCTGGGGTTGCCGCAGGCACCGCTCAGGGCCTTGACCATCATTTCCAGCGCTTCCGGAGCGCAGGCCGTGGTAGCGGCATTGTCCAGATAAACCACTTTTTCCATGTTTTCCATAGGAATGATCCTTTCTTATGAATGCGCAGACCGGCGGCTGCACACAGCCGCACGCACGCGCGGAATCCTTTCAACGGATAAGTTATACCATATCATTCCCTAGTGTGTCAATAGGAATACTGGAAATTCATACTTCCGTTACGATTTGCGGCCCTTGCCGGTCAGCCTGCCCAGCAGCACCTTCCATTTGGGGTAGCCCCAGCGTTTGTCCTCAGCAAAATCGTCGGCCAGCTTCCATGGAAAGACCCCGCCGTCAAAATAGAGGTTCCCGGCTTCGTCCACCTGGTCCAGCTTTTTGGGCAGGTAGTCCTCGTCGTAGTAGCTCTTGCGCCGGTCCGGCAGCACCCAGTGCAGGGTGCCGTCCGGGTCCATATGGTCGGCCCACACTCCGAACACAAAGGTCGCTGCCTCGCCGTAGCAGTGCTGCTCAAAGCGGATGGCCCCGTCGTAGTAGAACTTGATGACCTCCAGCGTACCGGATTCCTTTTTGCCATCCCGCCCCAGGGTAGGGCGGTAGTCCTGCTGGTAGCGGCAGCCGCAGTGGCTGCCGGCGAAATCTTTTGGGTCAAACGACATGGTGTTTTCCTTTCCTTTATTAGAAATGCCCCTCAAAGTCACCCTCGATCTCATAGGGCCAGCTCAGGATGCCGCCCAGGTCCCGCAGATTGGTATAGCCCAGGCTCTCCAGCTTCTGCACCGCGTCGGCGCTGCGGCGGCCGGTGCGGCAGTACACCAGCCACACGGCGTTCTTGTCCGGCAGCACTTCCGCTGCGCGGGTCAGCACCTGACCCAGCGGCAGCAGCTTTGCACCCGGGATGTGTCCCACGGCATACTCGTCCGGCTCCCGCACATCCACTGCCACGGCCTCGTGGGCATCCAGCAGACGGATGGCGTCGGCAGGGTTGATCTTCTCAGTCATACGCTCACTCCTTCTATCTCTTCTCATCCATCCTATGATAACAGACCTTTTTTGTTTGCACAAGAGGTTTGTCTTTGCAAAATCCGAGCAACGTGCTATACTATAAGCAGCAACAAGGAGAGAAGCAGCATGAAATTTTCCACCAAGAGCCGCTATGCCCTGCGCCTGATGGCCGAACTTGCCCGCTACGCACCGGGCACCACCGTCTCACTCAAGGGGATCAGTGAGCGGCAGAACCTCAGCCTGAAATATCTGGAACAGATCGTCACCCCCCTGGCCCGGGTGGGGCTGGTCAAGAGCGAGCGGGGCAGTCAGGGCGGCTACCGCCTGACCAAGGCTCCCGCCGACTACACCGCCGGTGAGATCCTGCGGGCCATTGAGGGCAGCGTGGCCCCCATCCCCTGCCTGGGCAGCCAGACCAACGAGTGCCCCATGTCGGACCAGTGCTTCACCCTGCCCTTCTGGGCCGGGCTGGACGAGGTGATCAACCAGTACATCGACAGCGTGACGCTGGAGCAGCTGGCCAGCCAGCTGCCCGCCGTGGCCGCCGGAAAAAGCGAAGGCTGCTGCAGCTGCGGCACGAAAAATGAAAAATAATGCTTGACATTCGCGTCTGCATCGGCTATAATAAGCAGGCATTCAGCGAATGTACATAGGGGTATAGCTCAGTTGGTAGAGCAGCGGTCTCCAAAACCGCGTGCCGTGAGTTCGAGACTTACTACCCCTGCCACAAACGCACAGGTTCTTCGGAGCCTGTGCGTTTTGTTTTTGTGATCTGGAATTGGCTCCGCTTCGCTCTGCCAATATCAGAGGTATTCTTATTTTATATTTGCACTTCCGGCAGGGCTGCGGCCCTGCCGGAAGTGCCTTTTCACGGAAGGGGTCGTTCCGGGGAGCAATACTTTTTATTTACAGTACCTGTTACGGGCAAGGTCGTTCCGGGAAGCAGCATTTTTATTTGCGGCACCTGCCACGGCTGGGGCTGCCGAACTCCTTTCGTCAACTGCAGCGCGAAGGCTCCCTCTCCGAGGGAGCTGGCACGGCGCAAGCCGTGACTGAGGGAGTTTCCTCACATTTTTTCAGATTTCTGAAATTTATGCTTGACAAGTGCGGGGTTTTTCGATATAATAAAGCACGTTCCGGCGGTAAGCGCCGCGCGAAACTTGAGCGATCATGGCCCGGTAGCTCAGTTGGTTAGAGCACCAGCCTGTCACGCTGGGGGTCGTCGGTTCGAGCCCGATCCGGGTCGCCATTTGCTGCTATAGCTCAGTTGGTAGAGCGCATCCTTGGTAAGGATGAGGTCTCCAGTTCGAATCTGGATAGCAGCTCCAAAGGCAAGCACCTCGAAGTCTCAGGACTTCGGGGTGTTTTTTTGTTTTCTCCACAGGTTCAGTGGTCTGTTGCATCCTTCTGGTTGTTCACTCTGTCCAATTTTTGCGGAAACTTTCTTCCGGTCCGTCAATTGATGTTCCCTTCTCTTTGTTATACAATTAACGTAGTAGAATCAGCAGGGGTGTGTGTCCCCTGTTTCTGAGAGAGTATGAGAACTTTGGAGGTAACAACTATGGCTCGTTTTACTCTTCCCCGTGATCTGTACCACGGCAAGGGCGCTCTGGAAGCGCTGAAATCCTTCACCGGCAAGAAAGCCATGATCTGTGTGGGCGGCGGCTCCATGAAGCGGTTCGGCTTCCTGGACCGTGCCGTGGCTTACCTGAAAGAAGCCGGCATGGAAGTGGAACTGTTTGAGGGCATCGAGCCCGATCCCTCTGTGGAGACGGTCATGCGCGGTGCCGAAGCCATGCTGAAGTTTGAGCCCGACTGGATCATCGCCATGGGCGGCGGCTCCCCCATCGACGCCGCCAAGGCCATGTGGATCAAGTACGAGTACCCCGACATCACCTTTGAGGAGATGTGCAAGGTGTTCGGCATCCCGCCGCTGCGCCGCAAGGCACACTTCTGCGCCATCTCCTCCACCTCCGGCACTGCCACTGAGGTGACCGCCTTCTCCATCATCACCGATTACCAGAAGGGCATCAAGTACCCCATCGCCGACTTCGAGATCACCCCGGACGTGGCCATCGTGGACCCCGACCTGGCCGAGACCATGCCCAAGAAGCTGGTGGCCCACACCGGTATGGACGCCATGACCCACGCCATTGAGGCCTATGTGTCCACCGCCCACTGTGACTACACCGACCCGCTGGCCATCTTTGCCATCCGCATGATCCAGGGCGACCTGGTGGACAGCTACAACGGCGACATGGCCAAGCGTGATTCCATGCACAACGCCCAGTGCCTGGCCGGTATGGCCTTCTCCAACGCACTGCTGGGCATCGTGCACTCCATGGCCCACAAGACCGGCGCCGCCTTTGCGGACTACGGTGCCCACATCATCCACGGCGCAGCCAACGCCATGTACCTGCCCAAGGTCATCGCCTTCAACGCCAAGGACCCCGAGGCCAAGAAGCGCTACGGCGTCATCGCCGACGAGATGAAGCTGGGCGGCACCACCGATGACGAGAAGGTCAAGCTGCTCATCGAGTATCTGCGCGGCATGAACGACGCGCTGAACATCCCCCACTGCATCCAGCACTACGGCCCGGACTCTTACCCCGCCGAGCAGGGCTTTGTGCCGGAGAACGTGTTCCTGGAGCGTCTGCCGGAGATCGCCAAGAACGCCATTGCCGATGCCTGCACCGGCTCCAACCCCCGTCAGCCCAGCCAGGAAGAGATGGAAAAGCTGCTCAAGTGCTGCTACTACGACACCGACGTGGATTTCTGATTCCGCTGACCGCCTGACGGCAAAAACCGCATAACACCTCCCGGCCGGCTGCCGCGCTCCCCCCTCTTTCCGGAAGCGGCAGTCGGCTTTTTGCTGCCCATTTGCAGCAGAAAAACGCCCCGGCGGGAAATTCCCGCCGGGGCGCTTCTGATTCTGTGCTTACTGATAGATCGTAAAGGTGCGGCTGATCTCGCTGCAGGAGTAGTTGCCGCTGACCTTGGCCACCTGCGTATAGGTGCCGGGTTTCGTGGGCAGGCCGTCACAGGTCTTATCCCACAGGAAGCCCTTCTTTTTATAGGTGTAGCTGATGTTCACGCCCTCGCCGCTGCGTGCCTGCCCGTCGGCTTCCAGCACCGCGTTGCGGTCGGCGTTCCGCAGCTCTTCGGCCGTCAGGGAGCCGGGCAGATCCCCGGCCCAGTACAGCCGCACATTGCTGGTCTGGGGCTTGATCTTGAACATGGCCACACCGGCCGAGTTGATGTCGCCGCTTTCCAGCGCCACCGCACCGGCCACATAGCCGCCGGCATCCACCGGCTGTTCATCCAGGTAAATGCGGGTGAAAGCACTCTCCGGCAGATACTTGCGGATGAGGTCCAGTGCCAGCTTCAGGCCGTTGGAAACATTCTGGATGGTCTTGACGTAGGCTGAGGGCAGATAGAAGTTGATGATGTTCAGCACCGACACGGCTTCGTCGCCCACCCGCAGCAGCACACTGACGTCATTGCCGTCAATGAGCTGTTTGAGGTAGCTGTACACGTTGAATTCTTCGGCCTGGTCCGGGGTGGCGGACATCTTTTTGGGCAGGGGGATCAGCTTAAGCAGGATGCGGATCTTTTCCGACAGCACCAGCGTCACATAGCCGGTGGCCTGCCCGCTGGTGCCCATGACCACGCCGATGTACTGGGCATCGGCCGGGGTAGTCTGGATCTCCAGCTTGTGGTCCGCACCGTAGGTCAGCTCACCGGATGCCTTGATGCGCACCGAGATGATATCATTTTCTTCTGCATCCACGGTCTGTGCCTGCGCTGCCGGTTCCGGCTGTGCTGCGGCGGCACTGGCCGGAACGGCCAGCGTGCCGAACAGGAACACGGCTGCCAGTAAAAAGGCAATGCCTCGTTTCAGTTTCATAGGGTCTTGAACCTCCTTTTCTGCAGCCGTGCACCCGGCACGGTGCCTGTGGGGAAAAGGCCGCCGCTGCGGCCTGTTTTGTACCCTGATTTTACCGCAAAACCTGCAGTGGGTCAATAACGGGATTCAACCGCCGCGTGTACAAAAAAACGTGCAGGCTCTGCTGCACGTTCAAAGTCCTTTTGATTCACGGCTCCAGGCCGTCGGTAAAGTAATCCGGATGCAGGCGCTGGACCTCCTCCACCGTCTGCTTGTAGCGGCTCAGGTGGCTTTCCAGCGCACGGCTCAGCTCCTGGGTATCGTTCTGCACCATGGCATCCAGGATGCGGGTATGGGCCGCGCATACGGCCTTGTTCTCGTTGGTCTGCAGGCTGAACTTGCGGATGCGCTCCACATGCTGCAGGCTGGCCAGCATGTGGTCAAAATGGTGCTCCATGCCGCACAGCTCAAAGGCGCGGCGGTGGAATGCATTGTCCAGCTCCAGCAGCCGCATCTCGCGGTCAGGCTCCTCCGGGGAGGCCTCCAGCACCCGGTAGGCCTCGATGAGTTGGCGGTAGCCCGCCTCCTGCTCCGGGGTCAGGCGGCCGCACATCCGGGTCAGGATCTCCTTTTCCAGCGTGTAGCGTGAAAACTGTTCCAGCTCCATCAGATGCAGGTCGATGGGTGCCACATGGGTGCCGCTCTGGGGCTTGATGGCCACCATATGCGCATTGTTCAGCAGGATCAGCGCTTCCCGCATGGGGGTGCGGCTGATGCCCAGCTCCTCGGCCAGCTCCCGGTCGTTCAGCGGGTCGCCGGGCTTGAGCTCCATGGTGATGATGCGGCTGCGCACCGTGTGATACGCCAGATCCCGCGCGTTGCGTGCGGACATTGCGCTTTCCCCCTTCCGGAACGCTGCGAGTGATATATCAGTGTTCCTCTTTTCCCATATTACCCAACCGCCGGGCCGCTGTCAAGGGAAACCGGACGTTTTGGCCGGTTCTGGCCTCAACTGTTTTTCCCATGCGGACGGTACAGCACCGGCACCCAGACAAAGGCCACGGCAAGGCCGCACACCACATCCACGATGGAGTGCTGCTTGGTGAACACCGTGGACGCACAGATGAGCGCGGCCCACACCCAGGCCAGCACCTTCAGGCCCGGGCGCTTCTCGGTGAGGGTGCTGCTGCTGAAGGCCAGCGCCATGCAGGCGGTGCTCTGGCAGTGGATGGACGGGCAGACGTTGACCGAGGCGTCCGCGCTCCACAGCAGCTGCAGGATGCGCATGGCAATGTTGCTGCGCCCGACTGCTTCTGCTGTGGGGCGGATGTCCAGGCCGTTGGGCAGCACCATGTAGACGATCAGACAGAAGGTCATGCCCGCAAACATGCTCAGGCAGAGCTTGTCGTAGCTGGCGGTGTCGTACCACCACAGCAGCGCCGTGACCCCCGCCAGCAGCAAAAACCAGCTGCAATAGGGGAACACGAACCACTCGTTGAAGGGGATGCTGTCATCCAGCGGGCTGTGGATGATGTATTTCGGGTCTTTGATCGTAAGGTCCAGCCAGAAGAACCAGACGAGGTAGACCACCCAGTACAGCTGGAACCACAGGTGCGGTTTGCAGCGGCTGCGCAATTGGGACAGATTCATAGCAAGTCTCCTATATTTTATAATGAAATGACGCATTATTATAGCACATTCCGTCCACTTGCGCAAACCCTGCCGGTGTTATAAAATAAAGACAGTATCCGGTTCTGCCGCACCCCGGCCCAAAACGCCGGGGTGCCCTGTTGATAAAAGGAGTTTTTATGTCGCAAACGTTTCCCCCTGTACGCCTTGCCGCCCTGGACCTGGACGGCACCCTGCTGAACCACGAAGGGCAGGTCACGCCCCATACCCGGGCCGCCCTGCAGGCCGCCTCCGACCGGGGCGTGGTCATCGTGCCCACCACCGGCCGCCCGCTGGGCAACCTGCCTCCGGTGGTGGCGCAGCTGCCCGGCGTGCGGTATGCCATCACCTCCAACGGTGCTGCCGTATGGGACCTGGGCAGCGACCCGCTGGGTGCTGTCTACAGCCGGTACGCCAATGCGGCCGAACGCCAGACCAGTGAGCCCACCTGTCTGCTGCGCCGCCTGATGCCGGTGGAGACTGCCCGGGCCGCCTTTGACCTGTTCATGGAATACCCCGGCGGCATGGGCGTGTTCTGGAATGGCTATTCGGTCAAGGACCAGGCCAGTGTGGACTTTGCCTCCGCCCGCTGGGCGCGCCTGCACTCCACCGAGGCCCGCCAACCCAACGACGGACGCTTCCTTGTGGTGCGTGACCTGGGCGAGTGGATGAGCCGCCACGCCCACGAGGTGGAAAAGCAGTGTCTGTTCTTTGCCGAGCAGGACCAGGTGCCGCAGGCGCTGGCCCGCTTCCGTGCCATGCCGGGCGTGGAAGTGGTGCAGGGCTCCCCGGAGAACATTGAGGTAACTGCCGCCGGTGTGGACAAGGGCGAGGCTCTGCTGACCCTGGCCGACCGGCTGGGCATCCCCCGCGCACAGACCCTGGCCGTGGGCGACAGCGAAAACGACCGTGCCATGCTGGAAAAGGCCGGTGTGGCCGCCGTAATGGCCAACGGCATGCCCCAGATCAAGGCCCTTGCGGACCTTGTGACCACGGCCGACTGCGACCACGACGGCGTGGCCGAGGTGTTTGAGACCCTGGGCCTGTGAGCCTGTTTTGAGGCCGTTCGTCATTTTTGTGCAATGTATACAAGGTCTTATGCAAAACATTGTGCTTGTTGAGCATTACCAAACTCCCCCGGTTCGTTTATACTAGTATTACAAGCGCACAGTGGGTGTGCCATGCCCAAAGGGCTGCCCCACGCGCACAGGAGAGTTTATTGTAAAAGGAGAAATGCGTTATGAATCCCATCGTAGAAAAGGTCTATCAGATCGGCATTATCCCTGTTATCGCTTTCAACAGTGTTGATGAGGCCCTGCCCCTGTGCAAGGCTCTGGCTGAGGGCGGCCTGCCCGCAGCTGAGGTCACCTTCCGCACTGCATGTGCTGAGGAGTGCATCCGCAAGATCCACGAAGAGATGCCCGAAATGCTGCTGGGTGCCGGCACCGTGCTGACCACCGAGCAGGCTGACCGCGCTATGGCTGCCGGTGCATCCTTCATCGTTGCCCCCGGCTTTGACCCCGAGGTCTGCAAGCACGTCATCGACAAGGGCGGCATCATGATGCCCGGCACCTGCTCCGCAGGCGAGATGCAGCAGGCTATGAACCTGGGCTGCGAGGCCCTGAAGTTCTTCCCTGCTGAGGCAAACGGCGGCGTGGGCATGCTGAAGAACATCGGCGCAGCCCTGAAGAGCGCCCGCTGGATGTGCACCGGCGGCGTCAACGCCAAGAATGTCAACGACTACCTGGGCTACGACCAGATCTTCGCTGTCGGCGGCACCTGGATGTGCAAGAGCGATGTGATCAAGGCCGGCGACTGGGCTAAGATCACCGCACAGAGCAAGGAAGCTGTTGACACCATGCTGGGCCTGAAGCTCATGCACGTGGGCATCAACACCGGCAACGAGGAAGAGGCCATGAAGGTGGCCAACCTGATCGGCAGCCTGCTGAACATGAAGGTCGCTCCCGGCAACTCCAGCATCTTTGTTGGCAGCAAGGAGTTCGAGATCATGAAGAAGCCCGGCCGCGGCACCCATGGCCACATCGCCATCGGCTGCAACAACGTGGACCGTGCCATCTACCACCTGTCTCAGCGTGGCGTGAAGTTCGATCTGGACAGCAAGGTCGTGAAGAACGGCAAGACCATCGCCTGCTACTTTGCAGACGAGATCGCTGGCTTTGCCTTCCACCTGGTCCAGGCCTAAGCCCATCCCTGTTTCGTAAAAGCCCTGCTGCCCCGGGGAAGCGGTGCAGCAGGATGATTTTAAAACCACCTGTAAATTAAAGGAGAATACCAATGAGAGTTGTTACTTTTGGCGAACTGATGGTCCGTCTGCAGCCCTTCAACTATGAGCGTTTCGTTCAGGCCAACAGCCTGGAGTTCACCTTCGGCGGCGGCGAGGCCAACGTTGCTGTTTCTCTGGCTAACTACGGCCTGGATGCAGCTTTCGTCACCAAGCTCCCTGCTCACGCCATCGGTCAGGCCGCTGTCAACAGCCTGCGCCGCTACGGCGTTGACACCAGCATGATCACCCGCGGCGGCGATCGCGTTGGTATCTACTACAACGAGAAGGGCGCTTCTCAGCGTGGTTCCGTCTGCATCTACGACCGCGCCAACAGCGCCATCCAGCTGGCTCAGCCCTCCGACTTCGATTGGGACAAGATCTTCGAGGGCGTGGACTGGTTCCACTTCACCGGCATCACCCCGGCTCTGGGCGAGAACGTTGTTGAGATCTGCCGCCAGGCTTGCAAGGCTGCTAAGGCTCACGGCGTGAAGATCAGCTGCGACCTGAACTACCGCGGCAAGCTGTGGACCCGTGAGCAGGCTCGTGCCGCTATGACCGACCTGTGCCAGTACGTGGACGTCTGCATCTCCAACGAGGAGGATGCTAAGGACGTGTTCGGCATCGAGGCTGAGGCTACCGACATCTACGGCGGCAAGCTGAACGCTGAGGGCTACAAGAGCGTTGCTAAGCAGCTGGCTGACAAGTTCCACTTCGAGAAGGTGGCTATCACCCTGCGTGAGAGCCACAGTGCATTCGACAACGGCTGGAGCGCAATGCTGTACGACGTTGCTTCCAATGAGTACTGCTTCTCCAAGAAGTACGACCTGCACATCATCGACCGTGTGGGCGGCGGCGACTCCTTCGGCGGCGGCCTGATCTACAGCCTGCTGACCGGCAAGAGCACCCAGGAGGCCGTTGAGTTCGCTGTGGCTGCTTCCGCTCTGAAGCACTCCATCGAGGGCGACTACAACATGATGACCGTGTCCGAGGTCGAGAAGCTGGCTGGCGGCGACGGTTCCGGCCGCATCCAGCGCTAAGCAGAAGGGAGATCCCGCATGGATATCCGCTACTCCTGCAACCAGAAGGATTTCAAGCGCTACACCACCGAGGAGATGCGCGATGAGATGCTCATCACCGGCCTGTACAAGGCAGATGAGGTCGTGGCCGTGTACAGCCATGTGGACCGTATGGTCACCCTGGGCTGCATGCCGGTGCACGAGACCGTGTCCATCGACAAGGGCATCGACGTGTGGGCCAACTTTGGCACCCACTATTTCCTGGAGCGCCGCGAGATCGGCATGTTCAACATCGGTAAAGACTCCACCGGCATCGTAGTGGCCGACGGCGTGAAGTACGAGCTGGGCTATAAGGACTGCCTGTACATCACCCAGGGCACCAAGGAAGTGACCTTTGCTTCCGCCGACCCGGAGCACCCCGCCAAGTTCTACATGGTGTCGGCTCCGGCACACTGCGCCTACGAGACCCGTCTGATCAAGATGGCCGATGCCAACCATCGGCCTCTGGGCAGCGTGGAGACCTGCAACAAGCGCACGATCAACCAGTTCATCCATCCGGATGTGCTGAAGACCTGCCAGCTGAGCATGGGCATGACCGCACTGGACCCGGGTTCCAACTGGAACACCATGCCCAGCCACACCCATGAACGGCGCATGGAGATCTACACCTACTTTGAAGTGCCGGAGGGACAGGTCGTGTTCCACATGTGCGGCGAGCCTACCCAGACCCGCCACATCGTGATGCACAACGAGGACGCTGTCATCAGCCCCTCCTGGAGCATCCACAGCGGTGTGGGCACCTCGAACTATACCTTCATCTGGGCCATGGGCGGTGAGAACATGGAGTTTGACGACATGGACAACATCGCTACCACAGACCTGCGCTGATAAAACCAAGGCCCCGTATCCGGCATCCCCGGTGCGGGGCTTTTTCAAAAAAGGAGAACTACAATGGATCTTTCTGCATTTGACCTGAAGGGCAAAGTTGCCCTGATCACCGGCGGTGCCCACGGCATCGGCTTCTCCATTGCCGAGGGCATGGCAAAGTGCGGTGCCACCGTCTGCTTCAACTGCTCCAACGAGGGCAGCCTGGAAAAGGGCCTGGCCGCTTACAAGGCTGCCGGCATCGACGCCCACGGCTATGTGGCCGACGTGACCGATGAGGCCGCTGTGAATGCCATGATCGCCCAGATCAAGGCCGACGTCGGCCCCGTGGACATCCTGGTGAACAACGCCGGCCTGATGAAGCGCATCCCCATGATCGAGATGAGCCACACTGATTTCATGCGGGTCATCGACGTGCATGTGGGCGGTGCCTTCAACTGCTCCAAGGCCGTTCTGCCCGACATGATCGCCAAGCGCGAGGGCAAGATCATCAACATCTGCTCCATGATGAGCGAGCTGGGCCGCGAGACCGTGTCTGCCTATGCTTCCGCCAAGGGCGCTCTGAAGATGCTCACCCGCAACATCGCTTCCGAGTACGGCGAGTACAACATCCAGTGCAACGGCATGGGCCCCGGCTACATCGCCACCGCCCAGACCGCTCCCCTGCGCGAGACCCAGCCGGACGGCAGCCGTCACCCCTTCGACACCTTCATCTGCGCCAAGACCCCGGCCGGCCGCTGGGGCGACCCCGAGGACATGGTGGGCCCCTGCGTGTTCCTGGCCAGCCATGCTTCTGACTTCGTCAACGGCCAGATCCTGTACGCCGACGGCGGCATCCTGGCTTACATCGGCCGTCAGCCCAAGTAACCCCGTCCTTTAAAACAAACAGAAAGCCGCCCGGAAACGTTCTCAGACGCTTCCGGGCGGCTTTTCTTGTGGTCGGAGTGGCGAGACTCGAACTCGCGGCCTCCTGCTCCCAAATATGCCCAAAATCGGATTGAATGGTTGCAAATCGTCTTAATTTATATTGAATCATCGTTATATTATTTCTAAACGGTTTTCTTTGGTTTTGTTTCATTTCGGATAAATAACGCACAAATAACGCACAAAACAGCGATACGATAAAGCGGACAGGGGTTATATAGCGGCCTTTGCCCGCTCTTTTTATGCCCGGCTCTTTTCGCGGATGTTGTCAAAAACAATTTCCATTGCGTCCGACGCTGCCGCGTCTGCTGTACGGATGAACCCCGCGTAAATATCCGTGGTGGTGGAGGTCTGAGCGTGGCCCAGACGGCCCGAAACCGTTGTGATGGGAACATGGGCGGCTATCATCAGGCTTGCGTAAGTGTGCCGCAGGCTGTGGAAGTGCACCGCCGGGAGATCATGCGACCGCAGGAAGTGCGGGAACCATGTTGTCAATCTTTCCAGATCAAAGGGTGTTCCGTCCCAGCTGGTAAACAACAGGTCATTTTGCACCGTCTTTCCGTTCTCCACCTGCACATTACGCGCCCACGCTGACCCAACGCGCAGCCGTTCCGCCTTTTGATAGAGCTGGTACTCCCTCAGCATATCCATACAGTTTGCGCCCACCTTGAAGGTGCGGTTTGATGCTTTGGTTTTTGGTGCGGTGAAGATAAGCCCCTCATGCGGGATGTATTCCACTGTGCGGTTTACGGAGATGGTGGAGGCATTGAAATCAATATCTGACCAACGCAGACCGCAAATCTCGCCCCGGCGCATCCCTGTGAACAAACCAAGCTGCACCATAGCGCTGTACTGTGGCGGAACATCATGCAGCGCAGCCAGCAGCCGCGCGGCGTCGGCCTCTTCCAGATAGGACACTTCAACAGCTTCTCCCTTTGGCGGTTCCGCCCGCTTTACCGGGTTATCCTCCACAATACCCCATTGCACAGCCTTTGTGAAGACGCTGGACAACATCCGGTGATAGTGCTGCACTGTGTTCCCGTTGAGCTTGCCGCCCTCTTTGGCCTGTTCGGTGAATGCTTTGGAAAAGATCACCCCAGCGGCACGGGCTACCTTCTCAGCTGAGGCCCGGCTTACCGGCGCTCCGTTGCAAACACAGGTCATTGTGCGCCCGCCTACGCCCGCAGCCTTTGCGGTATCCTGCCGCTTACCGCGTGGCAGCTCTTTGAGGAGAGCAGGCGTTGCCAGATATACAGAGTCCCGCCGCGCTCCTGCCTCTTCCAGACTGGAATAAAAGGCCATCAGGTGCGAGGGCCTTATCTGGTTTACCCTCATGTGGCCCAGCGCCGCAGAGATACGCGGCCTAAGATACCGATATTCCACCCCGGTTTTGGGCTTACACTTCTTGTCGATGTACTCCGAAAACCAGCGGTCTATCAGGTCATCCAGCTTCATATCTGCATCGAGAGCAAGACCGTTATGCACTTCCTGTTCAAACTCATCTGCCCGGCGGCGCACTTCCTTTTCCAGCTTGCGCCCGGTCAAGGTGGGCGGAGGGGTAAAGGTGCGGGACGTTGTGACCTGTTTGCCGTTCCGATCATACCCGGTAGACACCCGGAACAGGTAGGAAGTGGAGCCGTTTTTATTCTTTCGCTTCACAATCTGAGCCATTTTTGGAAACCTCTATTATTGTCTGTTCAATCAAGTAATCTGCATAATGGCCGACCTCAACAAAAACGCCCGCGCGGCGGTTTTCTGAGATTTTTTCAGGAGGCAATCCATATTCTTTGGCGGCATTGCTGACCATTCGGTCAAGAATCTTTCGCAACAGAACAGCCGTCATGGTAGGTCCATCCGGGCGGAGAATCTCGCTTTTCTCTGCTTCTTCTTTCTCCGCCTCTGTTCGGAAATCATCCTCACACAATAGCCATTCTTTGCGAACGCCTGCCGCATCTGCCACCAATGCGGCAAGCTGTTCTGTAAGTTTCCGCCCTCCCCTGACCACCGACGAAAGGTGACCGGGTGTCACATGGGCAAAGTCTTCAGCAATTTTGTACTGTGGAATCCCTGTTGAAATTATTGCTTGTTTGAGACGTTTGCCGCGTTTTTTGTTCAGTTCGGAGGAATCAACATTGTTCTGCATGATTAGTCACCACATTCTTGTTATTTTGAAAAGAAAACTTTATGTTGATAAATCAATCAAGCAAAATTTTGAATGTTTACAAAATTAACATTCCGTGACACAATAATAGCATAGCACAAAACAAAAATCAACAACAGGAGATGATAAAAATTGACTGAAGCAGAAAAGTTTGTGCCGATACGAAAACTGGCCGAGAGTGGTTTCTTGACAGAGTCGAGGCTTAGAAAAATGCACAAACAGGGAAAGATTCCCGGCATTTGGTGCGGAAAGAAATTTTTGGTCAATGTTCCGCTTCTGAATGAAGAACTTGACCGAGAAAGCAAAAAGCAGCTAAACGGAGGTGAACGCAATGAATAATGCGGTGCAATATCCGACTATGGCAACAGTGAAGGACGCTGCCGCCAAGTTCGGCATCTCTGAATACTTCTTGCGGAATCTCTGCCGCGCTGGCAAGGTGCGCTTTGTCTGTGTTGGCAACCGCTGGTTGGTCAATTTGGACAGCCTCGCCGCCTACTTCAACGAAGGTGACGACCCGGCGGAGCTGGAAAGCCGTCACGGGTAAAGCAGAATGGGACGTAAGAGCAAAGGAGAGTTGCCCCGCTGGCTCACCGCGTCACCAGATCAAAAAGAAAAACGCTTTGTGCAGGTTGGTAACACGCTGCTATTTGATAGGCGTTTTACTGCTTTATCCGTGGGGGCCAGATATTTCTACATTCTCGCGGCAAATGAATCAGGCGGGCAACGCTCTTTTCAGTTTCCGGTATCAAAAATGGAGGCACTAGGAATCTCCAAACGAACAGGTTGGAACTACTTGAAAGAACTGGAAGCCGCCGGGTTTATTGAGTGTATCAAGAGCGGAAAATGCGCCCGGCAACCAAACGACTACCGGTTTTCTTTTCAATGGTTAGAACCGCCTTAAATTTTCGGGAGGATATGGCAATATATTGTATATGTGTGCAAAATCTGCATAGTGCATCAAAATGAGAAACAACGTAGCATCGTTATCTCACTATGCAAAAATTGCACAGTGTCTCCCGTGAAAACAGCCTTGCACTATGCAAAATCTGCATACATAAAGGCCCTACACTATGCAAAATCTGCACAGCCAAAATAAAAAGCCACCCGGTGACCATCAGACACCGAGCGGCCAGACAGGAGGGAATGCACAATGCGAATCTATGACATTCTGCCCGTAGGGGAAGAAAATGCCATCCCCGGCGACGAGATAGAGCGCCGGTTAGGCATCACGAGGAGAGAGCGCCGGGCAATGGCAGCGCAGGAGCTGGAAAACGGCCTCTTTGTGCTATACACCACCACGCGCCCCGGTGGGTACTTCCGCCCGGCGGAGGGAGAGAAGGGCCGTCAAGAGCTGGCCCGGTTCTATCATCGGGAACAGGCGCGGGGACTTGCCAGCCTCAGAAAGTTGGCGGCAGTCGGTGCAGCGCTGGCTCAGTGCGGCGATCAGACCACGCTTGACCCGCCGGGAGATGGCACACGATGAACCAGCGGCAGCGGGCTTTCTGTGAAGCCTACCTCCTCAGCGGCAACGCCACCGAGGCCGCAATAAAAGCCGGGTACAGCCCCAAAAGCGCCCGCAGCATCGGTCAGCGGTTGTTGACTTATGTTGACATTCGGGAATATCTGGCTGACCGCAACGCGGAGATCATGGCCGAGAACACAGCGACCCTTGAAGAAATCCGCAGCTTTTGGACAACCACCATGAGAGATCAGGAGGCCAAGCAGGCCGACAGGCTCAAGGCGTCCGAACTGCTTTCAAAAGCGCTGCTTCTGGAACGCTCCCGCGAGGAAGACCGTGCCGCCGCTGGAACGGTGAACCCGTTTGACGAGCTGACAGACGAAGAACTTCGCAGGCTGGCCGCGTTGGATGAAGAATTAGAGTAAATCGAGGAACCAAGTGAAAAAAAGCGAGATGAACGCTCTTGTTGTCCGGCGGACAGCTCCGCAAAACAGGTTCATGGGATGCAATCCGGCATCTCTGAAGATACACCTCAACCGCAAAGGAGAATAAAAACATGAACGTATTCACCGAAATCAATACCCGCGAACTGGAAAACACCCTCAAGGGCAAGGCTGTCCGCTACATCGTCAACGATGCAGGGGAAGGGCTGTGCTTATTCTTTGAGGGCTGGACGGACAACACCGGCTCAAACCACGGTGACGCTATCCACATCAGCCCGGTCATTGATGCAGCTGGCAAGCCGCAGCTTGTTGTGCAGTATGTCCCGGAAGAGGAACGGCCCGAAGACAGCGAAACCTGCAACAACGGCGTTGTGGGTGAGTAACCTACTCGCCGCATGACCCACGAAGCCCCCACGGCCTCAGAAACAGAGGCGTGAGGGCTTTTATTTATGTCTGCATCAACTTTCCCGCCGGGCAGTGCATCGCCCGTTCTAGGTGCTTGCCAGACGTTGCGAGAGTATGCACAGGCAAAACAAAAAGGAGGCCGCAGCGTTACGACCTCCATACTGTACCCGCCCGGCGGGTCATTCGTCTTCCCATTCATCGACCCGCCGACCATGCGCCCACGCCTCGCGGGCCTGATTTAAGCTCATGTGGTTGGCACAGTCTTCTTCATCCGGGTTTTCGAGCTGGCAAAGATCATCTTCCCAGTTGCACACCGGGCAAATATCAAAGTCCCCGGCATACTCAAACGTGTACTTGCCGCAGACCGGGCAGATATAGCTTTCTCCAACTTTTACGATTCTCATACAATGCCGCCTCCCTACCGGTGGGGTGCATCTGGCTCACCCCATTACAGCCCTTTGATACTTTCCAGCAGAGCAGCCCGCCGGGCCTCTGTCTCATCGTCCTGTGCATCTCCGGCGGTGTGTTTCTGTTCGGGGTGTTCCTCCAGATAGGCTTTCACAGCCTGCTGCAAGACCGCATTAGACGTTGTTCCCTGTGCAGCACAAGCGGCCTTGAACTGTTCCGCCGTCTCCCGCTTGACCTTACAGGCCAGAACGACCATGTTTTCTTTGTCCCATTTGGCATTAGCTCTTTTTCTTGCCTCAGTAACCATTGCTTTCCCTCCTGTTCTGTAAACAGTATATCATAAAAGCAGAACGGTTTACAGTACAAATATACACAGAAACACACTGTAAACCTTGTTGAATCTGTCAATAGACTTGTACGGTAAACAGTACTACAATAGAATCACAGCAAGGGAGCACGACCGGAAGGCAAGGGGCGAAGGATGTACCGGGAGCGCAAGAGCAGAACGCCAGCTAAGACAGTAACCCACTCCCGCCGCTGTATATGAAAAATGACCCGGTGACAGCTACCAACCGAACACCGAGCCAAACCCAACAACAGGGTCAAGCCCATTATACAGGAGCTGGCCCGCAAAGTAAAGCGAGGACAGTATGAAGAAGTACAATCTTTCCGAGATCATGCACAAGGCATGGAAGCTCTACCGCAAAGGCACAGCCGCTTTTGCCGAATGCCTGCACCGGGCATGGAACAGCGCAAAGGCGCAGCCCATCAACGCCCAGCGCATCAGCGAAGCCCAGACCGCCGCTGGGGTGACCGAGGAAGTCAACACATGGGCAGGGTGGAGAGCCGCCGGGTGCGAAGTCCTGCATGGTGCAAAGGCTCTGTTCCAAGTGGTTCTCATCCATTCCAGCAAGGGCGACGGCCAGACCTACCGCGCGTCATTCTTTGGAGCCTCCCAAGTGAAGCCCCTGAACGCCTGAAACAAACCGCTGACCCGGCGGTGCAGGAGAAGCCCGCCGGGATTTATTTTGAAGGGAGATTTTCACAATGAACCGAGTAGATGTTGAAAGCGCTGTTATTGCAATGGGAGATGTCGCTGTGTGCATCAAGATGGTGGACGACGCGACCGAGGAGGGGAACGCGGTGCAGCAGGGCCGAGCGGTGCAAGTCCTTATGGACATCTTCAAGGCCAGATATGCCGCTCTTGTGTCCTGTGTTCAGGGCGACCAGAGCGCCGCGCAGGGCAGTTTTTGAGGCAATAACGCACAAATAACGCACAAACGGGCAATTTTGCCCTTCATATCGAACAAAAAGACCCACGACAACCGCCATATTTCAAGCGTTGCATCGTGGGTTTTTATCATATCGGAGTGGCGAGACTCGAACTCGCGGCCTCCTGCTCCCAAAGCAGGCGCGCTACCAACTGCGCAACACCCCGACAATATTCAATTGTACCTGTACAGTATACCTTTTTTTAGGGTGTTCGTCAATAGATTCATCCGGCAGCCGGAGTGCAAAAAAATCCCGCCCGGAAATCCGGGCGGGATGCAACGGTTCTACAAATAGAGTGATCAGTCTGCGAACAGCGGAGTGGACAGGTAGCGGTCGCCGGTATCAGGCAGCAGCACCACGATGTTCTTGCCAGCGTTCTCCGGGCGCTTTGCCAGCTGCAGGGCAGCCCAGACGGCAGCACCAGAAGAAATGCCCACCAGCACGCCCTCCTTGTGACCGATCAGCCGACCGGTGGCAAAGGCGTCGTCGTTCTCCACGGCAATGATCTCGTCATAAACCTTGGTGTCCAGCACGTCCGGCACAAAGCCTGCGCCGATGCCCTGGATCTTGTGCGCACCGGCAGTGCCCTTGCTCAGCACCGGGGAGGAGGCGGGCTCCACGGCCACGACCTTCACGTCAGGGTTCTTGCTCTTCAGGTACTTGCCCACGCCGGTCACGGTGCCGCCGGTGCCAACGCCTGCCACAAAGATATCCACCTTACCGTCGGTATCGTCCCAGATCTCGGGGCCGGTGGTCTCGATGTGTGCCTGGGGGTTGGCCGGGTTCACAAACTGGCCGGGGATGAAGGAATTGGGGATCTCCTTTGCCAGCTCATCGGCCTTGGCAATGGCGCCCTTCATGCCCTTGGCACCCTCGCTGAGCACCAGCTCGGCACCGTAAGCCTTCATCAGCTGGCGGCGCTCCACGCTCATGGTCTCGGGCATGACGATGATGATGCGGTAGCCCTTGGCAGCTGCCACGGCAGCCAGGCCGATGCCGGTATTGCCGGAGGTGGGCTCGATGATCACGGAGCCTTCCTTCAGCAGGCCCTTGGCCTCGGCGTCGTCGATCATCTTCTTGGCAATGCGGTCCTTCACGGAACCGGCCGGGTTGAAGTACTCCAGCTTGGCCAGAATGTGAGCAGACAGCTGCTGCTCCTTTTCAATGTGGGTGAGCTCCAGCAGCGGGGTGTGACCGATCAGCTGGTCAGCGGCAGTATAGATCTTGCTCATAATAAATTCCCTCCTGATACAGATACAACTTCTCGAACTGGCCCCGGCACCCGAGGTGCGGCCCGAAACTACAAACCTTTAAACCAACATTGTTTGTGGGTTTGATGGTATTATAGTCCCCTTTGCCCTGCTTGTCAATGCTTTTTTGCAAAAAAGTGGGATTGAACTATTATTTACCCTGTTGTATAATAGGTTTAACATTCTATGGACATCAAAGGAAGTACACGAATATGATCGTTTCCACCAAAGGGCGCTATGCGCTGCGCGTGATGATCGACCTTGCCGAACATCAGGCGGAAAAATACGTTCCCCTCAAGGAAGTCGCCGCACGGCAGGAGATCTCGGAAAAATATCTGGAGAACATCCTCAAGGTGCTGGTACAGAACGGCTTTCTGGAGGGTCTGCGCGGCAAGGGCGGCGGTTACCGCCTGACCCGCAGCCCCGACCAGTACACCGTGGAGGAGATCCTCATGCTAACCGAGGGCAGCCTGGCCCCCGTCACCTGCCTGACGCCGGGTGCATCCCCCTGCGACCGCCTGGCCAACTGCCGCACCTATGAGATGTGGAAGGGCCTGAACGACCTCATCTCCAACTATTTCAGCCACATCACCCTTGCCGATCTTGCCCTGCCCGATCAGGCCGGCAACGACTATGTGATCTGACTCGTTCCTGCTCCGGCTTCTTACGGCGCACCGCACATTGCGGTGCGCCTTTTTTGCACAGTTCCTCGCGAAATGTGTGGGAATTCTTGGCAAGTATCACGGTTGATGGACGTCCGACGATGCGGTATACTACCACCTGTATTCCACATTTTTTGGTGACCGTGAAAGGAGCGATCCGTTACGAAATACATTTTTCAGTTTGCGCGCATTCTGGCCTTCTGTTTTCTGGGCGAGGTGCTGCACGCCGTGCTGCCGCTGCCGGTGCCTGCCAGTGTCTACGGGCTGGTGCTGCTGCTGGCTGCCCTGAACTTCGGCTTTGTGAAGCTGGATGACGTGAAAGAGGTGGGCATCTACCTCACCGGCATCTTCCCGCTGCTGTTCGTGCCTGCCGCAGCCGGCGTGATGGAGCTGTGGGCCGAGATGGGCAACATGCTGCTGCCCATCCTCATTGCCATCATCCCGGTGACCGTGCTGGTCATGGTCTCCGCAGGCCGCACCACCCAGGCCATGACCGGCCGCAAAAAGAAGGAGGCAGACCATGCTGAATGATTTCCTGTCCGGGTCGGCGGCGTGGGGCGTGCTGCTCACGCTGGCAGCCTTTGCACTGGGTGCCCTGATCAACCGGATCACCGGCAAAGCCATCTTCAATCCCCTGCTGCTGGGCAGCATCTTTGTCATCATCTTCCTGTCGGTGTGCAAGATCCCCTACGCCGACTACAAGGCCAGCGCCGCCCCGGTGAACTACCTGCTGCTGCCGGCTACCGTGGCTCTGGCCATCCCGCTGTATGAAAAGTGGGACCTGCTCCGGGAGAACGCCGCCGCCATCATCGCCGGCATCTCGGTTGGCACACTGGTCAGCCTGGGCAGTGCCCTGGCTCTTGCCCTGGCGCTGGACCTGACCAAAGAGCAGTACGCCACCCTGCTGCCCAAGTCGGTGACCACCGCCATCAGCATGGACGTGGCCGCTGAGCTGGGCGGCATTGCCGCCCTGACCGGTGCCATCGTCATCCTCACCGGCATTGCGGGCAGCCTGCTGGCCGAAACGGTGTGCAAGGTGTTCCACATCACCGACCCCATCGCCAAGGGTGTGGGCATCGGCACCTCGGCCCATGCCGTGGGTACCAGCAAGGCCCTGCAGATGGGTGAGGTAGAGGGTGCCATGAGCGGCCTGTCCATTGCAGTGGCCGGTGTGCTCACCGCGGTGCTCTGCCCTGTATTCGTGAGCCTGATCCACTAAAAACATTTATGATATAAAACACAGCGCCCCCGCCGGGAGAGATTCCGGCGGGGGCGCTGTGTTATTGAGGAGAGATGTCTTGATTAGTTTTCGGCGAGGTTGCCGGTGTAGAGCTGGTAATACTTGCCCTTCTTGGCGATCAGCTCGTCGTGACTGCCGCGCTCGATGATGCGGCCCTGCTCCAGCACCACGATGCAGTCTGCATTGCGGACGGTGGACAGGCGGTGGGCGATGACGAAGCTGGTGCGGCCGTACATCAGGCCGTCCATGCCGCGCTGTACTAATGCCTCGGTACGGGTGTCGATGGAGGAAGTTGCCTCATCAAGGATCAGCACCGGCGGGTCGGCCACGGCGGCGCGGGCGATGGCCAGCAGCTGGCGCTGGCCCTGCGACAGGTTCGCACCGTCGCCGGTCAGCATGGTGTTGTAGCCATCCGGCAGACGCTGGATGAAGCCGTCCGCGTTGGCCAGCTTGGCGGCGGCTATGCACTCTTCATCGCTGGCATCCAGACGGCCATAGCGGATGTTCTCCATGACCGTGCCGGTGAACAGGTGGGTGTCCTGCAGCACGATGCCCAGCGAACGGCGCAGATCGGACTTTTTGATCTTGTGGATGTTGATGCCGTCGTAGCGGATCTTGCCATCCTGAATATCGTAGAAGCGGTTGATCAGGTTGGTGATGGTGGTCTTGCCGGCACCGGTGGAGCCGACAAAGGCGATCTTCTGGCCCGGACGGCCATACAGGTTGATGTCGTGCAGCACCGTCTTTTCCGGCACATATCCGAAATCCACATCGGTGAAGGTGATGTCGCCTTCCAGTTTGTGGTAGGTGGTGGTGCCGTCGTGGTGGGGGTGCTTCCAGGCCCAGATGCCGGTGCGCTCCTCGGTCTCCACGAGGTTGTCCTCGCGGTCGTACTTGGCGTTCACCAGGGTCACATAGCCCTCATCGGTCTCGCTGGGCTCGTCCATCATCTTAAAGATGCGCTCTGCACCGGCCAGTGCCATGATGACGCTGTTGGCCTGCATGGACACCTGACTGATGGGCATATTGAAGCCCTTGTTCAGACTGAGGAAGGCCACCACCGTGCCAAGGGTCATGCCGCTGACACCGCCAACGGCCATGGCGGCACCCACCAGCGCGCACACGGCGTAGCTGATGTTGCCCAACTGGGCGTTGACCGGCATCATGATGTTGGAGAAGGCGTTGGCCTGCTTGGAGCTCTCCTTCAGCTGGTCGTTCAGCTGGCGGAAGCCGTCAAGGGTCTGCTGCTCGTGGGTGAACACCTTGACCACCTTCTGGCCCTCCATCATCTCCTCGATGTAGCCGTTCACCTTGCCCAGATCCCGCTGCTGCTGCACGAAGTACTTACCGGAGCTTGCCGCGATCTTTTTGGAGCAGAAGAGCATCAGCGCCACCATGAGCATGGTAACGATGGTCAGCTGCCAGCTGAGCATACACATGCTGAAGAACACCGACACGATGGTGATGACGCTGGACACCAGCTGCGGGATGCTCTGGCTGATCATCTGGCGCAGGGTATCTACATCGTTGGTGTACACGGACATGATATCGCCGTGGGGATGGGTGTCAAAATAGGAGATGGGCAGGCTTTCCATGTGGGTGAACAGCTTGGTGCGCAGGTTGCGCAGCGTGCCCTGCGTTACGTTGACCATAACGCGGGCATTGAGCCATGCGGCCAGAATACCCACAAGGTAGATGCAGCCCACCCGCAGCAGTGCCCCGGCCAGCGGTGCAAAGCTGGGGTCCTGCTGGTGGGTCATGGGCACGATGTAATCGTCCATCAAAGTCTGCAAAAACAGGCTGGCCTGCACATTGGCCAGCGCACTGACCACGATGCAGATAAGCACAAGGATGCAGTGTGGCAGGTAGTTGCGGAACACTTCATCCATGATGCGCTTGAGCAGCTTGCCCGGGTTTTCCACCTTGGGGCGCGGGCCCCGTGCGCCCCGCGGGCCGGGGCCATGTACTTCTTTTACGGCCATTACTGCGCACCTCCCTGCTTGTCGAAGTCGCCGCCGCCCTGGGTCTGGCTGTTGTAAACTTCCTGATAAATGGCGTTGGTCCTGAGCAGCTCCTCGTGGGTGCCCAGGCCGTTGATCTGGCCGTTGTCCAGAACCAGAATGCGGTCTGCATCCTGCACCGAGGAGATGCGCTGTGCAATGATGATCTTGGTGGTGCCGGGGATCTCTTCCCGGAAGGCCTTGCGGATCTTGGCGTCGGTGGCGGTGTCCACCGCGCTGGTGGAGTCGTCCAAAATCAGCACCTTGGGCTTGCGCAGCAGAGCGCGAGCGATGGTCAGGCGCTGCTTCTGGCCGCCGGACACGTTGGAGCCGCCCTGCTCGATCCAGGTATTGTACTTATCCGGGAAGCGCTCGATGAACTCATCCGCACAGGCCAGCTTGGCCATGCGGATGCACTCTTCCTCGCTGGCGTTCGCGTCGCCCCAGCGCAGGTTGTCGAGGATGGTGCCGCTGAACAGCACATTCTTCTGCAGCACCATGGACACTTCGCGGCGCAGGACGTCCAGGTTGTAATCCCGCACATCCACGCCGCCTACCCGCACGGTACCGCTTTCGGCATCGTACAGGCGGGGGATCAGCTGCACCAGGCTGGACTTTGCACTGCCGGTGCCGCCGATGATGCCCAGCGTCTCGCCGGGCTTGATGGAAAAGGTGATATCGTTCAGCACCGGACGGCCCGAACCATGCTTATATTGAAAGGAAACATGGTCGAACGCGATGCTGCCGTCCTTCACCTGCTGCACCGGCTGCTTGGCCGGGGGCAGGTCGGTGGTCTCGTCCAGCACTTCCACGATACGCTTGGCGGAAGCGGCCGACATGGCGATCATCACAAAGACCATGCTCAGCATCATCAGAGCCATGAGAATGTTCATGATGTATCCGAACAGGGCGTTGAGCTGACCGGTGGTGATGGCACCATGCAGCACATATTTGGCACCCAGCCAGCTCAGGGCGATGTTGCAGCCGTAAACGGCGGTGAGCATGGCAGGGTTGTTGAAGCTCAGGCGGCTCTCGGCCTTGACGAACTGGTTGTACAGGCTCTCGCAGGCCTTGGTGTACTTCTCGTTCTCAAAGCCCTCGCGCACAAAGCTCTTGACCACGCGGATGGCGGACACATTCTCCTGCACCGAGGCGTTGAGGTTATCGTAGTTCTTGAACACCCGGTCAAAGATGTGGAAGGTGGGGATCATGATGCTGGCCAGCACCGCCACCAGAAAGACTACCGCCACCACGAACACCAGCGACAACGGGCCGCCGATGACCACAGCCATGAACAGCGCGAACACCAGATGCACCGGGGCACGCACGCACATGCGCTCGATCATCTGGAACGCATTCTGCACGTTGGTCACGTCGGTGGTCATACGGGTGACAAGGCCCGCCGTGGAGAACTTGTCGATGTTGGAGAAGGAATAGTGCTGGATGTTCTCATACATGGCATCGCGCAGATTGCCGGCAAAGCCGGTGGATGCCTCGGCGGCATATTTACCGGCCAGAACGCCCAGCAGCAGCGCAATGGCTGCCACAAGAAAGGTGAGCAGACCATACTTGACGATGGCGTGCATATCGCCCTTTTCAATGCCCAGGTCAATGATAAAGGCCATGATGGTGGGCAGCAGCACATCCATCACGGCTTCCAGGGCTGCAAAGAGCGGTGTCAGGACTGCGGCGCGTTTGTACTCGCCCAGATGTGACACGAGCTTTTTGATCATCTGAGTTACCTCCTGTTAATTTTATTTGTTTGGTACAAAACAATTCTATACAAAACAGATTTAATGTCAAGATGTTTGCAAAACTTTCGGAAATTGTTCATAATTAACATTTTCACAAGCATCTTTTCGGCGTTTTGACAAGAGTCGAACCCTCTCCGTCATGGCTTGCGCCGTGCCAGCTCTCCCGAAAGGGAGAGCTTTTGTCTGCTCCGGGAAAGCAGTTTTTCACCGGAAAAGAAAATCCAAAAATATCGCCCAAAAAGCTCCCCCCTCGGGGGAGCTGCTGAGCGCAGCGAAGCTGAGAGGGTTTACTTCAGCGCGTCCCGCAGCTTGTTCAGCAGCCGGAGCAGCTCGGCGTTTTCCTCTTCCGTCAGCAGCCCGGCCACATAGTCGTCCGTCTGGTGGAAGGAGAGGATGGTGTTTTCATGGAAGCGGACGCCCTCTTCCGTCAGCACCAGCTGTTTCAGCCGGGCATCCTGCGGCACGCTCTGGCGCTGGATGTAGCCCTTGCGCTCCATCAGCTGCAGGATGTTGGTCACGGTGGAGCGGGTAATGGAAAACTCCCGCTCAATGTCCCGCTGGAGCACCTGCTCCTCCCGGTGCCGGTAAAGATACCCGATGATCCAACCGTGCATCGGGGTGGCCTGCTCCACACCGTTGGCGCGGGCAAACTGGTTGATCTTGCGGAAGATCAGGTTGTCCACCCGGCGGATCTGGGCCGGGATGACCTGCGGCCCCTCCCAGGGCGGATCCTCGTGGTCTCTGCATTCGTTCTGTTTTTCGTCACACATACGATCGGTTCCTTTTGAATTGTTTTTTGCTCAAACTGTTTTCTATAAAACTGTTCGATATGAGACTATTGTAATCCCACTGTCCCTGTTTGTCAAGGGCAGCAAAAAAGACTTCTCCCAAAGGAGAAGCCTTTCCGATCTCTGTGTCACTGATTTTCTTCCACCCATTCCCGCACGCGGTCGGGGCGGTTGGTCACGATGCAGTCCGGCCCCAGGGGCAGCAGGCTCCGGACAGCCTTTTCCGTGTCCACGGTCCACAGGGCCACCTTGACCCCCATGGCCTGCAGCTTGGCGATGAAGCCCGGGTTGCTGTAGGCGGTGTGGTATTCGCAGCTGACGTACTCCGGCGCAAAGTCCAGGCTTTTGACATAGGCCACCGGGTTGTGCTGGTCGGCCAGATGCCTTGCCACCGCCTGCAGGCTCTCCCCGGGGAAGTTTGCCCGCAGCATGCTCACCTTGTCGTTCACCCAGCGGGTCATCCAGCCGTTTTCCTCATCCGGGTCCATGCCCGCATCCACCGGCAGGGCGGCCAGTTCTTCGTCCAGCGCCGCTTCCTCATCCTCCATGCCGTTCACCAGGCCCAGGTCCTTCCAGATGACCGGCGGCGGCAGCACCATGCTCTCGAATGCGCCGTACAGCAGCACGCCCACCCGCAGTTCCGGCATCAGCACCTTGGCCTGCCGCAGCAGGTCGTGGTTGAACGAAATAAGTACCAGTCGGTCGGCGATGTCTGCCGCGCGGATGGCATCCACCACACCGGACACAAAAGCCGGGTCGTTGTCCATGGTGGATTTCATTTCCAGCTGCACGGCGCAGCCCTCCATGCTCCTGCACAGAGCCAGTGCCTCTGCCAGGGTGGCGATCTTCTCATCTTTATAGGCAGCGTCCTTCCAGCTGCCGAAGTCCAGGTCTTTCAGTTCGCCCTCGGTCATATCGTAGATACGGCCGGAAATATCGGTGTGCAGGTCAATGATATAGTCGTGGTGGATCACAAGGCCGCCGTCCAGCGTCTTTTGTACGTCCATTTCCACACCGTCCGCCCCGATCTCCATGGCCTTGCGGAAGGCCGCCAGCGTGTTTTCCGGTGCCAGGTAGGATGCGCCACGGTGCGCAATGATCTGAGGTATCATAAGCAGAATTTTCCTTTCTGTACAGCAAAGCTGCCGCCTTTCAGAATACCCTATCCGCCGGGCTGTGTCCATCTGCGCATTCCACAAAAAAGCGGGTCGTTTTTTGTCTCATTCGCGCTGAAAGTACGACTTTTATCGTCAAAACGACGAATTCATCCGATGATTTTTGCACATTTTTCACGAGAAATTTGCAAAACCCGGGGCAAATCTCTCCCATCTGTTTCTTTCAAACCGGCACCCGGCATGGTACAATAGTGCTGTAAGGATGTGCCGCGCCCGGCGGCCGGAAAAAGGGAAATGGAGTGTTTGACTATGACTGCATTCAAGCCCATCAAAGAAGGCAAAGTCCGTGAAATTTACGACAATGGCAACAGCCTGATCATGGTTGCCACCGACCGCATTTCTGCGTTTGATGTCATCCTGAAAAACAAGGTGACCAAAAAGGGCACCGTGCTCACCCAGATGAGCAAGTTCTGGTTCGACTACACCAAGGATCTGCTGCCCAACCATATGCTGAGCGTGGACGTGAAGGATATGCCGGAGTTCTTCCGGCAGCCCCAGTTCGACGGCAACAGCATGCTGTGCCGCAAGCTGACCATGCTGCCCATCGAGTGCATCGTGCGCGGCTACATCACCGGCAGCGGCTGGGCCAGCTACCAAAAGACCGGCAAGGTGTGCGGCATCCAGCTGCCCGAGGGCCTGCAGGAGTCCCAGAAGCTGCCGGAGCCCATCTACACCCCCTCCACCAAGGCCGAGATCGGCGACCACGACGAGAACATCTCCTACGAGCGCAGCATTGAGGTGCTGGAAAAGCAGTTCCCCGGCCACGGCGAAGAGTACGCCACCAAGCTGCGGGACTACACCATCGCGCTGTACAAGAAGTGCGCCGAGTACGCCCTGACCCGCGGCATCATCATTGCCGACACCAAGTTCGAGTTTGGTCTGGATGAGGACGGCAACGTGGTGCTGGGCGACGAGATGCTCACCCCGGATTCCTCCCGCTTCTGGCCGCTGGAGGGCTATGAGCCGGGCCACGGCCAGCCCTCTTTCGACAAGCAGTTCGTCCGTGACTGGCTGAAGGCCAACCCCGACAGCAACTACGATCTGCCCCAGGACGTGATCGACAAGACCATCGCCAAGTATCTGGAGGCCTACGAGCTGCTCACCGGCAAGAAGCTGTGATCTCAAGAAGCTGTGATCTTTCGATAAAAAACAATCCCCGGCAGGTGCTTGACAGTCCTGCCGGGGATTGCTATAATACAAACAGAAAGGGCACCGCGACAAGCGGTCGGTCCTGTTCAGAGCTTTTGTTTTACGCGAAAACCGTCGCCCCGCCAGGCGGCGGTTTTACTTTTTCACACGGATGGTGAATGTCAATCCAAACAGATGGAATGTCAAAGTAATCGGCATACACTCACCTCCTTCCGGAAGTGAGGACCAAAACCGCCTGCCGTTGTTTGCAGTGCCCTGCCGCTTTTCAGCGGTAACTACAGAATATCACAAATTCTTCTCTATTTCAACAAAAATCTCCTGCGCAGGCCTTGCGTCCGTGCAGGAGATTTTTTCAGTTTTTATACAGCCGCCTCTGGCTCTGCTTCTTCACTGAAAGCTGCTTCTTCCTCCGGTTCGTTTTCTTCGTCCAGCAGATACTGCACTTCGACCTGCCGTTCCATCTCATCCGCGGTCCAGTCCAGCTGCACCGTGCCGTCCAGTTCCAGCGTGTACTGTTCCACACGCTGCAGGGTACCGGAATCCAGGCTCTGGCCCGGGTCGTTGTCCGGCGACCACACGATGCGCAGTTCATCCGGCTGCAGGGTGCCAGCCCGCACCGTACCGGCCACGCTGCGGCAGTCCTGCGCAAAGGCTCCGGTGCTGTCGTAGGGGCCATACAGCATCACGGTCAGGCTCAGGTGTCCGTCACTTGGCTGCAGCTCCTGCAGGTCATCCACGCTGTTGGCGTAAAGATACAGGTCGGTGTACACATCCCGCAGGCGGAGGTCCGGGTTTTCCTTCCGGAGGGCCTCATACACCTGTGTGGTGTACGCCTTGCTCAGCTTCATCTCGTTCTGTCTGCGGGCAGGGTCGATCTCGCTCCACACCATGGGCAGAAAGCTCAGGCACATACAAACTGCGATGAGCCCCAGACAGACCAGCACTGAGACAAAATCATACTTCCAGCGGCCCGGCCGGGTGGCGAAGAACAGCACCTCACATCCCAGCAGCACCAGGGCTGCCGCCGGGGCGATGCGCACCACCAGCTGCCAGTCAAAGCCCGGCACAAAGTAATAACACAGGAAGAAGATGCCCGCTGCGATCAGGCAGGCGCCCAGCGTCAGGCTGCCCACCCGGCGGCGGGGGGCGTCCTGCAGCTTTGCAGCTTCCGGCCGGGTTTCCGGCTCCGTCGCTGCCGTCTTATTCAGTTCGTCCATCGTCGCCCTCCGCATTCTCCGGCTGTTCCGGCTCTTCGGGGTCCTCCGGGGTCACCGGGTCGCCCAGCAGAGCGCTGAGCTTCGGCATGGCAAAGTCTGCGGTTTCCTCCGGGGCTTCCGGTGCATCGGCTTCGGCTGCGGTGTACTCGCGGAAGTCCTCGTCCTCCGGTTCTTCTGCCTTTTTGCAGTGCACCTTTTTGCCCTTGGGGCCGCGCACCAGCCACAGGCCGCACACGATGAGTGCCACGCACACCACCACTTCCGGCAGTTCATCCAGCATCAGATAGACCGCGCGGAAAAAGGGGCTGTTCTGGCCCCAGCGCCACATCACATCGCCCAGCACCCGCATGATGATATTCTGGTAAGCCACCATTGCGCCCAGTGCAATGAGGGCCCAGCCCACCAGCTTGTGGCTGTCGCGGAAGAACAGGGTCAAGCGCGCGTCCTTCGTGTTGAAGTGCACCAGATAGTCGTCCGCCGGGGCCGTCCCGGCAATGAACTGTGCCCGCAGGTTGAAGGTGTCAAAAAAGCTGTACATCCACACGATGAGCGCCGTCAGAACCAGCGGTTCCAGCAGCATACCAGCCATTATGCACAGGAAGAACAGCGTGATGAGCGAGAGTCCTCGTTTCATGTACCCCTGATACATCTGGCCCGCACCCGGGACAAAGGCAAAGAGGAAGGTCAGAATGCCATTTTTCTTCATAAATATTCCCTCATTTCTTCTGGTTGGAAACGGCAGCGTCAGGCTCTGCCGCAGATTCGTTCTTGCCGAACAGCAGGCTGTCCAGCGTACCGGTCAGCTTCTGGGACAAGGTAGGCGCAGGCGCTTTATCCTGCACCGGCTTGCCCAGCTGTTCCGGCTGGGTGGGGGTCCGCTGGTCATCCTGCACCGGCTGGCCCAGCATCGGCAGCTGGTCCGGCTGGGTCTGGCTGGTGGAGGGCATCCAGGTCTTAAGGTCCCGGGTGCCTTCCAGGATCTGTTCCAGGGTACCGGTGCGCCACATGGTCAGCGCCAGCACCGCCGCCACAGCGGCTACGGCGGCCCGGCCCCAGGTGTTCTGCATCAGCCGCACCCAGATGGTGCCCATCACCGCCCCGCGGGCGGAGCGCGGCGGCTCTTCCAATACATCGGCGGTGAGCAGGGCTGTGTACCGGTCCATGCACTTGTCGCAGTAGGACAGGTGCTCGGCGGCTTCCAGCCTGCCCAGCTCGTCCAGCTGCCCGCCGATGACGGCGTGCAGCCCTTCCTCGGTCAGGCATCCGTTCTGATCAAACAGTTCCATGTACGCTCCTCCCTTCCTGTTGTTCCCGGATCTGCTGTACCAGCATCTTTTTGGCCCGGTAGATCTGCGCGTTCACGGTTTTTTCCGGGCGGCCGCACAGACGTGCCGCCTCGGCCATGGTGTGCTGTTCCAGCAGCACCAGACGGCAGGGTGTCTTGTAGGGCTCCCGCAGATCCAGGATCATGCGGGTGAGCTCTTCCGCTCCCAGCATGTCCAGCACCTGCTGTTCCGGCTCCAGGCCGGGCGGTGCCCCCTCCAGCGCCAGCACCTCGTCGCCCGGCGTGTTCACCCGGCGCACCCATGCGCTGCGTAAGTAATCCTTGGCTTTGTTGGCCGCAATGCGGGCCAGCCATTGCTTTTCAAAGCCGGGCGGACAGCGGTCGATGGCCCGCCATGCCGCCAGAAAGGTCTCCTGGGTCAGATCCTGCGCATCCCCCACGTCCGGCACCAGCTGATGGCAGACCGTGTAGACCAGAGACTGATATTGTTGCACCATCGCGCTGAATTCCAGTGTTGTCAACGACCTGCTCATCCTCCTTTCCGGCTGTGGAGGGCGGTGCTCTGCACGGCCCTTCTGTTGATTCAAACGAGACAGCCGCCGCATTCCCTGCACAAACCGCAGATTTTTTTCAAAAACATTGTGTTTTGCCCGTTCCATGCTACAATGTGGTTATAGTATAGCACGAAAGGAGCCTTACCGCCATGCCTTCTACCACCCGTCAGGCCCTTCTGCAGGCACTGAGTGCCGCCGGGGGTGCCTATATCTCCGGCCAGCAGCTGGCCGGACAGCTGGGCGTGAGCCGCGCCGCCGTCCACAAGGCGGCTGCCGCCCTCACCGCACAGGGTTACGCACTGGAAGCCGTCTCCCGCCGGGGGTATCGGCTGCTGGGCGGCGACCCCTTCTGTGCCGAGGCCGTGGGACCCTACCCCGCCCCGGTGCAGGTGTACGACACGCTGGAAAGCTCCAACCGGACGGCCAAGCTGCTGGCGCTGGACGGTGCGCCCCACGGCACGCTGGTGCTCACAGCCCACCAGAGCGCCGGCCGGGGACGGTTGGGCCGTGTATTTGAAAGCCCGTCCGGGAAGGGCGTGTACCTCTCGGTACTGCTGCGCCCGGCGGTCCCGGCGGCCAGCGCCCAGACGGCCACCATCGGGGCCGCCGTGGCGGTGTGCCGGGCGGTACAGGAGCTGTGCGGGCTGGAACTGGGCATCAAGTGGGTCAACGACCTGTATTATCAGGGCAAAAAGGTGTGCGGCATCCTCACCGAAGCCGGCACCGACCTGGAGAGCGGGCGGCTGGAGTGGCTGGTGGTGGGCATCGGCCTGAACCTGACCGCCACCGCCGCCGACTGGCCCCCGGAGCTAGCCGAAAAGGCCGGCAGCCTGTACCCGGGCGGCCCCGCCCCCGTGAGCCGGGCCGCGCTGGCCGGGGCCATCGCCCGGCAGCTGCTGGCCCTCTGCCCCGCCTTTGACTGTCTGGACGAGTACCGCGCCCGCTGCTTTGTGCCCGGGCACTGGGTCACCGTGTGCACCGGCACCGAGACCTACGCCGCAAAGGCCCTTGCCATCGACGAGGAAGGGCGGCTGGTGGTGCAGCGGGAGAACGGCCGCCCGCAGGCATTACGCTGCGGCGAGGTGACCACCCGCCCGGCCCGGACCGAATAAGATGCAAAAAGCAGCCTTCCCGGATCTTCTCCGGAAAGGCTGCTTTTGCCTTTTGTTTATACTTCGTCCAGTGCCTGGGCTTCCAGCACCGGGATGCCCTCGGCTTCCAGCACACGGCGCAGGATGCCGGGCAGGCCGGCCTTCGGCACCTTGTTCTCGATGCACAGGGTGATCACCCCGTTGAGGGTAGAGGCTTCCACGCACAGGGAGCCGCCCTCCGGCGGCACCCACACCCCAAAATCGGTGGTGTACTGCTCCAGCTCCGGCGTTGCCGGCATGAGGGGGTTGCCCAGATAGCTGAACCAGAAATCTGCCGAGATGCCGCTGATGTACTCGCCCATCTGGAACACCCGCTGCTTGATCCGCAGGGGGGCCTTTTGCTGGTCCACCTTGTAGACCCAGCCCATCTGGTCGGCCATCTTGCGGCGCTTGCGCTCCGCCGTCAGGCTGGCCTTCACGGCGCGGTCCATCTGCTGCACGAACTCTTCCAGCCGGACGCCCTCGTGCAGGGTCACTCCGTCCTGGAAGGAACACACGCAGTTATACAGTGCATCCGCAGCGCCCATGGCGTCCCGCGTGTCGGCGGAATAGGAATACTGGATGGTGTCCTTGCCCAGATACTCCCGCAGCGCGATGCACAGCAGGCCCATGAGGGCGCAGAAGGGCTTGACCCCGTTCTGCACGCCTTTGGCCACCAGATCCTTTTTGGCGAACCGGATTCGGATGCGGTGCATGGGCTCCTCGCAGGTCTCCACCACCTCCCGCTGCATCGTAGTCTCGTCCATGACCTGCAGCGGGTACTGCTCCACCAGCTTTGCGATGTCGTAGGCCGGGCTGCAGGGGATGGGCGGGTTTGCAAAGGCGGTACCGTAGCGCATGTTACAATACAGCTCCAGGATGCGGGTGAGGAAGGGCGATACCCCGTGGCCGTCCGCGATGAAGTGGAACCAGTCGAAGTACACGGTATTCTGTGCGCAGTGCACGGCAAAGAAGTAGCCGTTCGTCTGCTCCGGCATCTCCCGCATCACGCTGTCCGGGTACACCAGACAGGGCTCCGAGTTCGGTTCCAGAAAGGCCCGGCGCTTTTCCCACACCAGACGCACCCGGTAATAGGGTGCAGCTTCCAGCGCGGCGTCCAGCGCCTGCTGCAGCAGGGCCGGGTCCACCGGGTCCTTCAGGGTGAACTGATACCGGGGGCACACTTTTTCCCGGCGGAAATAGTACATGATGCCCTGAAAGACATATTCCGCCGAACGCTGTGCTGCTTCCATCGGCTCACCCGGCATTGGCTGCCAGATAATCGGCCAGGTCACTGATGGTGACAAAGTTGCGCAGTTCCTTTTCCGGGATGCGCAGGCCAAAGGTCTCTTCCAGGTCAGCCACAATGGTCAGGATCTCCATCGACGAAAGATCCAGGTCGTCCATCAGGACGCTGTTCTCGTTGACATCCTCCGGCGCGATCTCTGCCACATCCTCCAGGATGGCCAGGATCTGGGACATGATTTCTGCTCGTTCCATAGAAATGTTCTTCCTTTCCGTGACGGATTTTGGGTGTGCCGATCAGGATCAGCACGGCTCTGCCCTCAGTATAGCACAACCCCTATGGGTTTGCCCAGTTTTTTTGCAGAGTATGCGGCGCAAACCGCAAAATCAGGGCTGCAGGCCTCAGCGCATCAGCTTGCCCATGGCGTTGCGGGGCAAGGGCTGGGCGGAGAATTCCACTGCGCTCATACGCTTGTACAGGGGCAGGGTGCGGTTGGTCTCGGTGATAAAGTCCCGTACCGCCTGCTGGTCGGCTTCCTCGCAGCAGACCACAGCACAGATCTTTTTGCCCTTTTCCTTCACCAGGCACTCCTTTACGGCCGGGCACTTTGCCAGCAGGCCCTCCAGCTCTTCGGGGCTGACGTTCTCGCCGCTGTCCAGGATGATCACGTTCTTTTTGCGTCCGGTGAGGAAGTAGTAGCCGTCCTCGTCCACCCGGGCCAGGTCTCCGGTGTGGAACCAGCCCTCGGCGTCCACCACCTCAGCGGTGCCCTCCGGGTCCTTATAGTAGCCCAGCATCACATCGCCGCCCCGCATACACAGCTCGCCGTTGTCCAGCTTGATCTCGCAGTGGCCGTCGTCCTTGCCGATGGAGCCGATGTGCTTGGCATCCTCCGCAAAGTTGATGAGGCCGCCGCCGGTGGTCTCGGTGCTGCCGTAGAGCTGGGAGATCACCATGCCGTGGTCGTGGAGGTCCATCAGGGTCTGGGGGTCAAACATCGCAGACATACAGTTCAGAGCCCACAGATCCCCCAGCTTGTCCTGCTTGCCGGTCATCAGGTCGTGGTGGATGGACTCCACCAGCACCGGCACGGCGGCCATATCCTGGCTGGGCATCCGCTTCAGGTCCTTATAGAAGGACCGCAGGCTGCCCAGGTTCTGGGCCCAGCCCATCTCAGCCCAGGTGAACAGGCAGCCAAAGGCACCCAGGTGGAACATGGGCAGCAGAGTCATGTGGCTGACCAGCAGGTCCGGGTCATTTTTCAGCTGGCAGAACCGCTGCCCCACCCGTACATGGTGGGGCATCACCGCAAAGAAGTTCCGCTCGCAGAGCATGACGCCCTTGCTGCGGCCCGTGGTGCCGGAGGTGAACATCAGCACCATCAGCTCCTCGGGCTGGATGCGGTTCACAAGCTCTGCAGGCTCATAAGCCTTGTAGGCATCCATGGGGCGCAGCAGGCTGCCGTAAGCCGCCTGCATCTCCTCGTTGCAGCCGTAGTCATCGCTGTCGGTCAGGATGGCGGAAGGCTCCACCAGCTCCAGCTCCCGGTGCAGCTCATCCCAGCTCTTGCGCTGGTTCATGGGCACGATGACGCCGCCCGCCATCATGACACCGTAGCAGTTCACGGCGTAGTGGTAGCTGTTGTTGCTCCACACGCACACCCGCTTGCCCTGAATGTCCGGGATGGTGCTCAGGTAGTAGTTCACCGCGCGGCGGATGTCCTGCGCATACTCCCCGAAGTGCTTTTCCACCACCACATCCTGGTCGGCGTCGTACCAGCGGAAGGCCACCCGGTTCGCAAATCGCTGCTCCATGTTCAGCGTCAGCAGCTCATACAGATTTTTCGGTTCATGCAGTTCCATGATCGTTTCCCTCTCTATTCTTTAAAAAGCCAGTCTCACAACCATAATGCCTTGTGGGAACTTTTCCCACCATGAGACCGGCTTCTTCCGCTAAGATTTAGGACCGCAGCAGCTTGCCGGCAGCGTTGCGAGGCAGGGGCTGGGCCGAGAACTTCACCACCATGTGCTTGTACAGGGGCAGGGTGCGGTTCACCTTGGTAACAAAGTCCCGCACAGCGTCCTGCTGGTCCGGGTCGCAGCAGACCACGGCGCAGATGCGCTGGTTCCGCTCGCAGACCATACACTCCCGGATGGCAGCGCAGGGAGCCAGCAGCTTTTCCAGCTCCTCGGGGCTCACGTTCTCGCCGCTGCCCAGGATGATCACGTTCTTTTTGCGGCCGGTCAGGTACATATAGCCGTCCGGCTCCACCCGGGCAATGTCGCCGGTGTGGAACCAGCCCTCGGCGTCCAGCACCTCGGCGGTGGCCTCCGGGTCCTTGTAGTAGCCCAGCATCACCGGGTCACCACGCATGCACAGTTCCCCGTCCTCCAGCTTGTACTGGCAGCTGTCGTCCACATGGCCCACGCTGGTCAGGTACTTTTCCTCCTGGGAGGAGTTCCAGGCACCGTCACCGCAGGTCTCGGTAAGGCCGTACATCTGGGCGATGAAGAAGCCCCGGTCCATCAGGTCCTGGAGCACGGCAGGGTCGAACATGGCTGCGCCGCAGGTCAGCACACGCAGGCCGTTCAGACGCTTCCGTTTGCCCTTCATCACATCATTATAAATGCTCTTCAGCAGCACCGGCACCACAGCCATCACGTCGCTCCGCATGGCCCCCAGGTCCCGGTAGAAATATTTCAGGTCGTTGCACAGGTTCACGCAGTGGCCGGTGACGCTCCAGGATACCAGGCTGGTCATGGCCGAAATGTGGAACATGGGCAGGCAGGACAGAGAGCTGAACTCGTCGGTGTTCCAGCCGGTCTGGCTCCGCACGTCCTCAAAGGGGGTCAGGAAGGCAGGCATGGCGGTGAACAGGTTCTTCTGAGACAGCATAACGCCCTTGCTGCGGCCAGTGGTGCCGGAGGTGAACATGATAAAGGCCATCGCATTGAGGTCCGGCACCTCGGTGATCTCCATCGCCGGCTCAAAGGCGGTAAAGGCATCCATGGGCACCAGACGATCCCCGTACTCCTGGCCCAGGGCCGGCTCCCGGCTCAGGTATTCGCCGTCATGGAGCACGCACACCGGCTCCACCAGATCCAGCTCGTAGCGGATCTCGTCCCAGTTCTTGCCGGTGTTCAGGGGCACTGCCACAGCTCCGGCCAGCACTGCGCCGTACATACACATCATATAGTGGTAGCTGTTGCGGGCCAGGATGGCCACTCGCTGCCCCAGGGGGTTCGGGGTGCGGCTGCGTAAAAATGCCACGAACCGCCGCAGGTCTGCAGCGTACTGCCGGAAGGGCACCTCCACCACGCCGCCCTTGGCCTCATCATAATAACGGATACCGATCCGGTCTGCGTAGATGGTTTCCAGATCGTTCAGGGACTGATACAGCGAATGAACCATGTTAGCCTCCACGTCATTGTTTTTTACATTCCTGCAGCCGGGTCCACCCGGGCCAAGCCGCTTTTTCAATTGTGTTCAGTATACAATACCGCCGCTGGCAATTCAAGGCTTTTGCAACATTTAATTTCCATTTTTGGCAATTAAAACTTGCATATCTTGTTTTTTCCATCCGGCAGCCTGTGCCGTCTGCCCAGAAATTCGGCCCTTCTGTCGGGCTTTTTTATCGGTAAAGACAACAATTGCCACCCGGCGGTGGGCAATTCAAAATTGACAGTGTGCACAAAAAGCATTATACTAGCCTTATATCCTTATAAATGGATCATTTTTTACTGTATGCGCCTGTTGGTCACATGTTTCCGGACGGCGCAAGGAAGGACCCTTTTCATGGAAGGCACCAGACCCAGCACCGTCAACTCCATCGGCATGTTCGACATGCTCAAGGGCGTGGGCATGATCACCATCGTGCTGGCCCACACCGCCGAACTCTACCCCATGCAGATCTCCGGCGGGCTGTCGCTCACGGCGTTTTTCCCGTTCATCTATCGTGAGGCCCTGATGGCGGCCTTTTTCATTGCCAGCGGCTACGGTTTCCGCAAGCGCTCCATCGGCAAGTGCATCCAGCAGCAGCTCAGAGCGCTGCTCAAGCCCTACTGCATCACGGCGGTGTGCACTTCGCTCTTGCATCTGCTGTGCCACTACATGGCGTTCCATTACTTCCCCAGCAGCGTCACCGAGACCCTCAAGGTGGCCGGCGGCTTTCTGCTGGGGCTGCCCCACACCACTACTTATGCCGGGCAGCAGTTCTTTTCCACCGGCCCCATGTGGTATCTGCTCTCGCTGCTGATCGGCTGGGTGCTACTGGACGCCATCCTGAATATCTTCCCGGAGAAATACACACACTGGGCTGTGCTCGGCATCATGCTGCTGGGCTGGGGCACCACACTGGTGTGGGAGCTGCCCTTCAGCCTTTCGCAGGGGGCCGTGATCGTGCCCTACCTTTACATCGGCTATCTGGCCAAGAAGAACCGCTGGCTGGACAAACCCCTGCCCCGCCGCACCCTGTACATCCTGCTGGGCAGCACAGCTCTGACCACTGTGGGAGCTCTGCTTGCCCAGAGCACCGACTGCATTTCCATGGGCGAGTGGACCCTGGGCCCGCTGAGCATCCTGCTGGATGCCGCCACCGGCTTTTTGTTCATCCGTCTGTTCATGCGGCTCAACCGCTTCACCGGCCCCATCGCACAGGGCCTGCAGGCCATCGGCCGCAACTCGCTGAACATCTTCTGCATCCACACGGTGGAGCTCATCGCCATCCCGTGGTATCTGTTCGCGGCTCACTTTACAGACCACCCGCTGCGGGGTATGCTGCTGCAGAACGTGATCGCGTTTACCTCCATCGGGCTGGTGTGCGCCCTGCTGAACCTGCGGCGCAGCTGGATCGTCAAAGCCTCGGCCGCACGGCGGCAGGCCCAGCGGCGCACCCCCGCGCTTTCACAGCATTGATTTCCCCGGCTGCTGCGGTGCAGCCGTATCCTATAAAACAAGAGGAGAATCCGGTTATGAACAACGATGCCCCCCAGACCCTGGACGCGGTAGGCAGCCGCGTGGCCGAACTGGAACAGCAGCTCCGGCTGTCGGACGAAGGCGTTTCCCGGCTGGCACAGCGGTGCCTGGAGCTGGAGCAGCAGGTGCTGAAATATGAGGCCGTGCTGGCCTCGCAGGGTGCCGACACCGAGCAGGGCGCTCTGCTTCTGCCCCAGCTGTTCTACGACTCCGGCTCCGGTTTTTCGCCCCACGAGTGCCTGACCGTTGCCCCTGACTCCTACGACGAGCTGACCCACGAAGTGTCGGCTGTGTTCGAGTTGCCCGTGGAGGCCAGGGCCCTGCGTCTGGACCCCGGTGAATTTGCCTGCTGCATCACCGATTTTTCCCTCTCAGACGAGCGGCTCAGCTACCACATCCTCAACGGCAACGCCCTGCAGGAGGGCACCATGCTGTTCATGAACATCGACCCCAACCTGACGGTGGAAAGTGCCGTAGGCTTTCCTGCCGGGCTGCGGTTTGCGGTGAAATATCGCTACTATCCCCTGGGCCGCTACCTGCATGAGCAGCCCGGCAAGGCCCTGCTGCGGGCGCTGACCGTGCTCAAGGAAGAGACCGAGGCCGTGTCCCGTCAGGGCACCGAACAGCTGCTGGAGGCAAACGCTGAGATCCAGCAGCTGCGCAAGCAGCTGGCAGAACAGCAGCAGCATCTGGCCGACCTGCAGAACAGCCGGGCCGCCTACGAAGCCTCGCTGGAAAACGTGCTGGGCAGCAGCAGCTGGAAGCTCACGGCACCGCTGCGCAAGCTGCTGGGCCTGTTCCACCGACATTGAAGGGGGTTCGTACATGTACAGCAGTTACAGCCCCCTGCAGCGCCGCCAGCTGCGGGAACAGACCTATACCGACACCCAGAGCACCTATCTGCTGGTGTACGCCCCGGGCCGCCGCAATGCCCTGACCCTTTCTCTGGCCGAGCAGCTGCACCGCAAGTTCCGGCTGGTGGACCGGCTGGAAGGTGAGCTGACCCCCTCCGTGAACGGTGTGCTGCTGGTGAGCGAGGATGTGGAGTGCACCTCCACCGCCCTCACCTATTTTGCAGCCGCCTTGCAGCAGGGGGCTGACCTTGTGGTGTGCGATGCCGTGTTCGGCTACGACGGCGGCAGTGCCCTGTACCAGACCGACCAGCACCTGTCCGGCCAACGCTGTGCCCTGCTCTCCCGCGCCCTGCTGGACCGCTGCCGCGCGGCGGCCCGCGGCAAAGACGATGTGCTGGAACTGCTGCGGCTGGCAAACCAGCTGGCGCAGAACTGCCGCTGCGTCCCGCAGGCACTGCTGCACTTCCGCCGGGAGCTGTGCGCCGAGGACGTATTCTCGGCCACCGGCAAACGCGCCGTGGTGCTGAGCCATGAACTCACCATGACCGGTGCGCCCATCGTGCTGGTGAGCGCCATCCCGGTGCTGCGCAGTCTTGGCTATGAAGTGGTGGTGCTGGGCCCCTCGGACGAGGGCTCTCTGCCGCTCTTTCTGGAGGCCGGAGCTGCTGTGGTCACCCGCCGCGACTGCGTGACCTCTTCCACCCTGTGGGAGCTGGCTTCCAGCGCAGACTTTGTGCTGGCCAACACGGTGGTGGAAGCCCCCGCCGTGCGCACCCTGAACGGCGGCTTTGTGCCGGTGCTGTGGTGGCTGCACGACGCCTTTGCAGGCTATCCCTTCATTACCCACAAGATCCCCAAGGAGCTGGCCGACAACGTGCACATTGCCGCTGTGGGCTCCCACGCCACCGCCGCCATGCACTCGGTGCGGCCCAAATTCAAGGTGGAGCAGCTGATCTACGGCCTGCCCGACTACGCCCGCGAGAGCTTCCCTCGCTACGACCTGAGCTATGCCGGCGGGCGGCCCCTGTTTGTCACGGTGGGCTCCATGGAGATGCGCAAGGGGCAGGACATCTACTGCGAAGCCATCCGCCTTCTGCCGCCGGAGGTGCGGGAAAAGGCCTCCTTCCTCTTTGTGGGCAAGGCTTCCGACCGGGACGTCTCCGCCCATGTGCACGCCCTGACCGAGCAATTCCCTCATAATGTGTTCTACCGCAAGCGGCTGGAACGCCCGGAGATCAAGTCGCTGATGGAGCAGTGCACCTGCATTGTGTGCGCTTCCCGCGATGACCCTATGCCCACCTTTGTGACCGAGGGCCTGATCTTCGGCAAGCCTTCCATCGTGTCGGAGCACACCGGCACCGCTGGGCTCATCACGGAAGGGGTGGACGGCTTTGTGTACCGCAACGATGACCCCGTCCAGCTTTCCAAAGTGCTGGCCCATGCCATCGAGCACCCTGACCAGCTGGCCGCTATGAAGGCCGACTGCCGCAAGCTCTACGAGCGCTACTATACCAATGAAGCCTATGTCTCCACCCTGGTCCGTCTGATCCGGGAGCTGACCGAGTCCCGCTAAGCCTTTTGTTTTATTCTTGTTAAGTCAAAACCACCGGCTGAGCCGGTGGCTTGAGTAAGCCCTAGAAGGGCATAATACTAGCAAAGCCCCTTAAGGGGCCACGAATGGGTCTGTCAACTGCATTCCTTTCTCGTGGCAGGCCCCTCAAGGGGCCTTTTTATTTACGCCTTAGTTTCCTTGCTACCCGTAAACGGGTCCACGAACTCCTTAAGGCTCAACTGATCGGCAATCTGGTCCTGTTGCAGTTGATTTTTAATGTACTCTTGGATTTTCTTTTTGTTCTTTCCTACCGTATCCACAAAGTATCCCCTGGCCCAGAAATGCCGATTGCCATACTTATACTTCAGATTTGCATGTCTGTCGAAAATCATGAGACTGCTCTTTCCTTTGAGATATCCCATGACGTAGGAAATGCTGTACTTCGGTGGAAAACTTATCAGCATATGGATATGGTCAGGGCAGGCCTCCGCTTCAATGATTTCAATACCTTTTTGTTCGCACAACTGGCGCAGTATCTGCCCTATATCCTTTTTGATCTGACCGTAAATTACCATTCTCCGATATTTCGGTGCAAACACTACATGGTATTGACATCTCCACGTGGTATGGCTTAAACTATCTACGTCTTTGTTATCTTTCATTTCAAAGATAAACCTCCCTGTTCCTAGAATGTGGTTGGCAAATCCACACTCTATTCTACGGGGAGGTTTCTCTTTGTCTAGGGCTAAAGCCGTTTTTATTCCACCAGCAGAGCTGGTGGTTGTCGCTCGCTCAAGCTACCCAATTCAACGCCCCGGAAAATCCGTGTGATCTTCCGGGGCGTTTTTGCACGCAGTGTGTCAAAACAAACTGTAATATTTGTCAGTTTCTTTCCGTTTCGGACATCTTTTTTATCATCCGGGCCGGATTGCACAAGAAAATTCGGCTTCCGTTCACAAAGACGGCCGGCGGCTGTGCTATACTTTTAAAAAGTTTCATCCTGTCTGAAAGGAGTTCTGCCCCCATGAACCAATCTGCCGCCTCTCAGCCTTCCCGCAAAAAGACCGTGTTTTCCCTGTTGATCCTGCTGGCGCTCACCTGCGTGATCGTGCTCATCTTCCGGGATCACTGGGCCGAGATCACCGCCGCCCTCACCCAGCTGAACCTGTGGCAGGTGCTGGTGGTACTGGCGCTGGGCATCAGCTACCCGCTGCTGGAGGGCTGCGTCTCCTATGTCATCGTGCGGGGGCGGCTGCCCGGCTTCACCCTGCGGCAGGGCATCGACAACGCCTGGTGCGGCACCTTTGGCAACGTAGTCACCCTGGGCGCGGGTGCCGTGCCGGTGCAGACCTGGTATCTGCATCAGGCAGGGCTGCCCATCGGCCCCGGCGTGGGCCTGATGACCCTGCAATATGTGTTCCACAAGGCCACGGTGCTGCTGTACGCCACCGTGATGCTGCTGCTCCAGCACAAATGGCTGGCCGCCAACACCACCGGCGTGCTGAAATATCTGCCCATGGCATATGCTGTGGTAGCGCTGGTGATCGTGGCGCTGGTGCTGGTGTGCGTGTCGCCGCTGGTGCAGAATCTGGCCCGCTGGGCACTGGGCTTTCTGCCAAAGACCGAAAAATGGCAGCAGCGCCGGGCCGGCTGGCTGGAGCAGCTGGATGTACTGGGCACCGAGAGCCGCCTGCTGCTGGCCGACAAGGCCCGCTGTGTGCAGATCTTTGCCCTGCAGGCGCTCAAGCTGTTTTTGCTGTTCTGCCTGCCGTGGCTGTGCATCCGGTTCATGCAGCTGTCCCCGCTGAGTTTTGCGCGGGTGCAGCTGCTCACCAGCCTGATGTTGTTCGTCTCCAACGCCCTGCCCAACGTGGCAGGCATGGGCTCCATCGAGACCGCCTTTCTGCTGCTGTACAGCAGCTTTTTGCCTTCCGGTGAGGTGATGAGCGTGCTCATGCTCTACCGCATCGCCAGCTATTATTTCGTGTTTGCCGCCAGCGCCATGGGCTTTTTCCTCGCCCAGCGGCGTCTGACCCGGACACCGCCAAAGGAGGCGTGACTCTTTATGAAGAACAAGAGCATCCTGTACCGGTTCGGCATTGTCATTTTAGTGCTGCTTGCACTGGTGCTGATCTTTCCTTCCGCAAAGATCGACCTTGCATCCAGCATCGAGGCCAGCACACAGGCCGGTGTCCAGGTGGAGCACATTCAGAACTTTGCCCGCTCCGCAGAGATGGATTTTCAGCTGCTTTCTGCCGACGACCCTGCCTATCAGCAGATCGCAAACGTGCTTTCCGGCGTGCGCTGTGTCAGACGGCTCAGCCAGAACTATTCCTCCTACTCCCACGAATTTCCGGTGGATTCCATCACCGTGAGCTATTACGATGACGCCGAGCAGCATCAGCTGCTGTTCACGGTTTATTCCGACGGGGTGTGCATCGTGAACAGCGCCTTTGTCAATGTCAAATATTCCGGCGGCGGGGCAGAGGAGCTGTATCAGGAATTGCGGGAGATCGCAGAATAAAACAAAAATCGGGGCGTGCAGGTGGTCAAGCTGCACGTCCCGTTTTTGTTTTCTTTGCACGCGATGCGGTACCAATCACACCGAATGCCGCGCCGGAGGCCGCAGAGCAAACCATGCTGCAGCTTCCTTTTGAAAAAGAGAATGGAATGGAGGAATTGGCGTTTGCGCAGCAATGAAAGCCCCAGTGAGGCTTTTAAGCCACAAGGTGGTCTTGCGCAAGCAAGATGGAGTGGCCTCGCCACGACAAACCTGACGTCCGATATAGCTTAACCGCTATAGCAGACTTGCGTTTTGCGCAGAAGCATTGCAGGTACCTCTGCTGTTCTGGTGCAACGCGTTTCAAGCGGTTAGGTTTATCTAACCTCGTTGCGAGAACAGAATACCATACGCAGTTAGTCTTGTCAACCCTTATTTGAAAATTTTCCGGAACTTTTTTGCAGTAAAGTTTTTTTCTGCCCGATTCGTGCACCCTGTACAGACACAGCCGGCTAAAGCTGTGCAAAATCCACCAGTTTCCTCTTGCTTTTGACCGGCATCTTTGTTATTATAGTTCATGCAGCACTGCAACTCCACATCTCGCCGCTGCTTTTTGGCAGCAGGGCGGTTCTCAAGGGTGCAGTGTGTCCAAGGAGGCGCTTTGACAAATTTTTGTTCAGAGCTGCTCCGATCAGTCCGCCCCCAGAAAGCCGCCAACAAGGAGCGGCTTTTCAAAGGCTCAATAGTTAGGCTATGCTAACCAACGCATAGAATGGAGCAAGGAGGTTCCAATGATCAATTTTGAACAGTGGGAAGGCTTTGAGGGCCGCATCTGGAAAGAGGAAGTCAATGTGCGCGACTTCATCCAGAAGAATTACACTCCCTACGACGGCGACGAGAGCTTTCTGGCCGGCCCCACCGAGGCGACCGACAAGCTGTGGGGTGCCCTGCAGAAGCTGCAGAAGGCCGAGCGCGCCAAGGGCGGCGTGCTGGACATGGAGACGGAGGTCGTCAGCGGCCTGACCGCCTACGGCCCCGGCTACATTGACGAAAACCTGAAGGATCTGGAGCAGATCGTCGGCCTGCAGACCGACAAGCCCCTCAAGCGTGCTTTCATGCCCTACGGCGGCATCAAGATGGCCGAGCAGGCCTGCACCACCTACGGCTACCAGCCCAGCGAGGAGCTGCACAAGATCTTTACCGACTACACCCGCACCCACAACCAGGCCGTGTTCGACGCCTACACACCCGAGATGAAGGCCGCCCGCCACACCCACATCATCACCGGCCTGCCCGACACCTACGGCCGCGGCCGCATCGTGGGCGACTACCGCCGCGTGGCTCTGTACGGCGTCGACGCCCTGATCCAGTTCAAGCAGGAGGATCTGGCTAACTGCGGCGACGGCACCATGACCGATGACGTCATCCGCCTGCGGGAGGAGATCGCCCGGCAGATCAACGCCCTGAAGGGCATGAAGAAGATGGCCGAGGCCTACGGCTGCGACATCTCCCAGCCCGCAAAGAACGCCAAGGAAGCCTGCCAGTGGCTGTACTTCGGGTATCTTGCCGCCATCAAGACCCAGAACGGCGCCGCCATGAGCGTGGGCCGCATCTCCACCTTCCTGGACATCTACATCCAGCGCGATCTGGACAACGGCACCCTGACCGAGTGCCAGGCACAGGAGCTCATCGACCACATGGTCATGAAGTTCCGCATGGTCAAATTTGCCCGCATCCCCAGCTACAACCAGCTGTTCTCCGGCGACCCCGTGTGGGCAACGCTGGAAGTGGGCGGCATCGGCATGGACGGCCGCAGCATGGTCACCAAGAACTGCTACCGTTTCCTGCACACGCTGGAGAACATGGGCCCCGCCCCGGAGCCGAACCTGACCGTGCTGTACTCTTCCGCCCTGCCGGAAGCCTTCAAGAAGTACGCCGCCAAGGTGTCCATCAACACCAGTTCGGTCCAGTACGAGAACGACGACGTGATGAAGCCCGTGTGGGGCGATGATTACTCCATCTGCTGCTGCGTGTCTGCCACCCAGACCGGCAAGGAGATGCAGTTCTTCGGTGCCCGCGCCAACCTGGCCAAGTGCCTGCTGTACGCCATCAACGGCGGCGTGGACGAGAAGAGCCACGAGCAGTGCGGCCCCAACTATGCGCCCATCACCGGCGAGTACCTGAACTACGACGAGGTACTGCCCAAGTACGTCAAGATGCTGGACTGGCTGGCCGGCCTGTATGTCAACGTGCTGAACCTCATCCAGTACATGCACGACAAATACTATTATGAAGAAGCTGAGATGGCCCTCATCGACACCGATGTGCGCCGCACCTTTGCCACCGGCATCGCAGGCTTCTCCCACGTCATCGACTCCCTGAGCGCCATCAAGTACGCCAAGGTCAAGGTAGTGCGGGATGACACCGGTCTGGCCACCGGCTTTGAGGTGGAGGGCGACTTCCCCAAGTACGGCAACGACGACGACCGCGCCGACGAGATCGGCGTGTGGCTGCTCAAGACCTTCCTGGAGATGATCAAGAAGCGCCACACCTACCGCAACTCCGAGGCCACCACCTCCATCCTGACCATCACCTCCAACGTGGTGTACGGCAAGTACACCGGTGCCCTGCCCGACGGCCGCGCCGCCTTCACTCCGTTTGCTCCGGGTGCAAACCCCAGCTACGGCGCGGAGCAGAACGGCCTGCTGGCTTCCCTGAACTCGGTGGCCAAGCTGCCCTACCACTGGGCACTGGACGGCATCTCCAACACCCAGACCATCAACCCTGAGGCACTGGGCCACAGCGAGGGCGAGCGCGTGGAAAATCTGGTGCAGGTCATGGACGGCTACTTCGATCAGGGTGCCCACCACCTGAACGTGAACGTCTTTGGCAAGGAGAAGCTGCTGGACGCCATGGAGCACCCCGAAAAGGAAGAGTACGCAAACTTCACCATCCGCGTGTCCGGCTACGCCGTCAAGTTCATCGACCTGACCCGCGAGCAGCAGATGGATGTCATCTCCCGCACCTGCCATGCCGTCCTGTAATCCGGTCGGCTATGTCCACTCGCTGGAGAGCTTCGGCTCGGTGGACGGCCCCGGCGTGCGCTTTGTGGTATTCCTGCAAGGGTGCGCGCTGCGGTGCAAATACTGCCACAACCCGGAAACATGGGCCGAAGGCGGCACCGAATGGACCGTGGATGCTCTGTTCCAGCGGGTGTGGCGCTACCGCAACTACTGGGGCAAGAAGGGCGGCATCACGGTCAGCGGCGGCGAGCCGCTGCGCCAGATGGAGTTCCTGACCGCTTTCTTTGAGCTGGCCCGTTCCAAGGGCGTGCACACGGCACTGGACACCGCCGGGCAGCCCTTCCGGCCGGAGGACCCGGCCTACCTGGCCGACTTTGACCGCCTGATGGCCTCCACCAGCCTGGTCATCCTTGATTTAAAGGAGATCGACCCGGAGCGCCACCGCCGGCTCACCGGCAAGGACAACGCCAACATCCTGGCCATGGCACGCCGCATCTCCGACCTGGGCGTGCCGCTGTGGATTCGCCATGTGCTGGTGCCCGGCCTGACCGACGATGAGGACGGCCTGCGCAGAACGGCCGACTTCATCCGCAGCCTGAACACCGTGCAGCGGGTGGAGGTACTGCCCTACCACACGCTGGGCCTGTTCAAGTGGCAGAAGCTGGGCATCCCCTATCCGCTGCCCGACGCTGTGCCGCCCACCCCGGAGCAGGTAAAGCGTGCCGAAGAGCTGCTGCAGGTGCAGCGCTACCCCGGCTGACCCCCATTGATCTGACCCACACCGACCCGTTCCCGGCTGTTTGCCGGGAGCGGGCCTTTTTTATGCGGTGCGGCAGGCCAATTGCAAACTTTTTGTGAATTGTGTTTCTGGCAGGATTTTCCTCTTGACATTGCGATTGCTTTGGAGTATATTCTTAGCAGTCGAACAGATAGAGTGCTAAAATAAGTAGACCAGTCCGACAGGAGGTGCACAAAATCATGAAACAGCTTCTTAAAAGCATCTGCTTCCGGTTCTGCCGCCCCTTGGCGCGGAGTTGTTAGCAGAGTGCCTGTCCGTCCGCTAAATCACAACCTTCCGGTATGAATGGAGGCTTGACTTTATGAATACCAATCAATATACTCAGAAAACTCTGGAAGCTCTACAGGCAGCCCAGCAGCTGGCTGTGGAGTACCAGCACAACGCTCTGGAGCCTGAACATCTGCTGCACGCCCTTGCTTCGCAGGAGCAGGGCCTGATCCCGCAGCTGCTCCAGAAGCTGAACGTGGATCCCGGCAGCTTTGCCGCTGCCGTTGCCGAAAAGCTGTCGGCCCTGCCCCGGGTGTCCGGCTCCGGCCGCGACCCGGACAAGGTCTATATCTCGCAGGCCACCGACAAGGTCCTGAGCGCCGCCGCCCGTGAAGCCAAGGCCATGAAGGACGAGTACGTCAGCGTGGAGCATGTGTTCCTCGGCCTGCTGGATGAGCCTACCCAGAACACCACCGAGCTGTTCCGTGCCTTTGGCATCGCCAAGGACAAGTTTCTGCAGCAGCTTACCGCCGTGCGCGGCAACCAGCGCGTGACCACGGATAACCCCGAGGACACCTACAACGCCCTGCAGAAATACGGTCAGGATCTGGTGGATCTGGCCCGCAAGCAGAAGCTGGACCCGGTCATCGGCCGTGATCAGGAGATCCGCAACGTGATCCGCATCCTGTCCCGTAAGACCAAGAACAACCCCTGCCTGATCGGTGAGCCCGGCGTCGGCAAGACTGCCATCGCCGAGGGCCTTGCCCAGCGGATCGTGCGCGGTGACGTGCCCGAAAACCTGAAGGACCGCATCGTGTTCAGCCTGGACATGGGCGCTCTGGTGGCCGGTGCCAAGTACCGCGGCGAGTTCGAGGAACGCCTGAAGAGCGTGCTGAACGAGGTCAAGAAGAGCGAGGGCAAGATCATCCTTTTCATTGATGAGCTGCACACCATCGTGGGCGCCGGCAAGACCGACGGTGCCATGGATGCCGGCAACCTGCTCAAGCCCATGCTGGCCCGCGGCGAGCTGCACTGCATCGGTGCAACCACCCTGGACGAGTACCGCCAGTATATCGAGAAAGACCCCGCTCTGGAACGCCGGTTCCAGCCGGTGCAGGTGGATGAGCCCACCGTGGAGGACACCATTTCTATCCTGCGCGGCCTGAAGGAACGCTACGAGGTGTTCCACGGCGTGAAGATCAACGACAGCGCCCTGATCGCCGCTGCCACCCTGTCGGACCGCTACATCACCGACCGTTTCCTGCCGGATAAGGCCATCGACCTGGTGGATGAGGCCTGCGCCATGATCAAGACCGAAATGGACAGCATGCCCAGCGAGATGGATGATCTGGCCCACCGCATCACCCAGCTGCAGATCGAGCAGGTGAGCCTGAAAAAGGAGACCGACGCTTTGAGCCAGAGCCGCCTGAAGGATCTGGAAAAAGAGCTGGCCGAACTGCAGGACAAGTTCCGCAGCATGAAGGCAAAGTGGGAAAACGAGAAGAACGCCATCGGCAAGGTGCAGACCCTGCGGGAGCAGATCGAGCAGACCAACGCCGACATCGAGAAGGCCCAGCGGGAGTACGACCTGAACAAGGCCGCCGAGCTGAAATATGGCAAACTGCCCCAGCTGCAGAAACAGCTGGAAGAGGAAGAAAAGATTGCTGCTGCCAAGAAAGAGGACAGCCTGCTGCGTGACCGCGTGACCGACGAGGAGATTGCCCGCATCGTGGCCCGCTGGACCGGCATCCCTGTGGAGAAGCTGGTGGAGGGCGAACGCGAGAAGCTGCTGCATCTGGATGACGTGCTGCACAAGAGAGTCATCGGCCAGGACGAGGCCGTGACCAAGGTCAGCGAAGCCATCCTGCGCAGCCGCGCCGGCATTGCCAACCCCAACCGCCCCATCGGCAGCTTCCTGTTCCTGGGCCCCACCGGTGTCGGCAAGACCGAACTGGCCAAGGCGCTGGCACAGGCTCTGTTTGACGATGAGCGCAACATGGTGCGCATCGACATGACCGAATATATGGAGAAGTTCAGCGTCAGCCGTCTGATTGGTGCGCCTCCGGGATATGTCGGTTATGAAGAGGGCGGCCAACTGACCGAGGCTGTGCGCCGCAAGCCCTACAGCGTGGTGCTGTTCGATGAGGTGGAAAAGGCCCACCCCGACGTGTTCAACATCCTGCTGCAGGTGCTGGACGACGGCCGCATCACCGACAGTCAGGGCCGCACCGTGGACTTCAAGAACACGGTCATCATCCTCACCTCCAACCTGGGCAGTGACATCATCCTGAACGATCTGGAGCAGCGCCGCGCACAGGGCTCCAATGAGCTGAGCGACGAGGCCCGCAAGCAGATCGACCTGCTGCTGAAGAGCAAGTTCCGCCCCGAGTTCCTGAACCGTCTGGACGAGATCGTGTACTACAAGAGCCTGACCAAGGACGAGATGCGCCAGATCGTGGATCTGCAGCTGAACGACCTGCGCAAGCGCATGGACGAAGGCAAGCACCTGAAGCTGGAGGTCACCACCGCCGCCAAGGACTTCATCATCGACTCTGCCTACGACAGCGTCTACGGTGCACGTCCCATCAAGCGGTTCATCCAGAGCCGTGTGGAGACCCTGATCGCCAAGGCCATCATTCAGGGCAGCTATGCCGAGGGCAACACCCTGACCGTGGACTACGACGGCAGTGCACTGGTGCTCCGTTAAACACGGATGGTTCGGCGCGGCCTGAGAGGGTCGATCCGTTAAAATTTTACCTGTTTTGTACGCGCACAGCGGGCAGAATGCTTGCACCACCGTACAGAATATGGTATTATAACAAATAACATTGATGTGCTTTTCATCGCGGAACAGCCACGATGGAGAGCACATTTTTGTATCATTATTTTTGAAAGTTGAGTGTGATTTTCCTTTTTATGGACGATGGCAGTATGACGCTTATCATAGCGCTGGTATTCCTGGTGGCCTGTTCCGCCTTTTTTTCCGCATCTGAGACTGCGTTTTCTTCTCTGAACCAGATCCGGCTGAAGAGCCGCGCCGAGGATGGCGACGCTTCCGCCGCCCGGGTGCTGGCCATGGCGGAAAAGTACGATAAGCTGCTTTCCACCATTCTCATCGGCAACAACATCGTGAACATTGCCGCAGCTTCTATCGGCACCATCATTTTCACCAAGATGCTGGGTGCAGAGCGGGGCGCGACCGTTTCCACCATGGTGCTGACCGTGGTGGTGCTGATCTTCGGCGAGGTAACGCCCAAGAGCCTGGCCAAGGAGATGCCGGAGACCGTTGCCACGGCCGTGTCCCCGATGCTGAACCTGCTCATGGTATTGTTCACGCCCCTCACCTGGCTGTTCAGCCAGTGGAAACGCCTGCTGGGGCACTTTGTCCACAGCACGGAGGAGGACACCATCACCGAGGGTGAGCTGATGACCATGGTGAGTGAAGCCGAAAACGACGGTGAACTCACCGACCGGGAAAGCGAACTGATCCGCAGCGCCATCGAATTCGATGACGTGGAGGTGGAGGAGATCCTGACCCCCCGCGTGGACGTGGTGGCTGTGGAGGACAACACCTCGCTGGACGAGGTGGCACAGACCTTTGCCGAATCGGGCTATTCCCGCCTGCCGGTGTACCACGACACCATTGACAACATCATCGGTGTGGTGCACGAAAAGGACTTCTATCTGGCGCGCCTGAAAAAGGAGACCTCGCTGGAAGAGCTGGTCAAGCCCACCCTGTACACCACCGGTTCTACCCAGATCTCCCAGCTGCTGCGCACCCTGCGGGAGCAGCACCATCATCTGGCCGTGGTGGTGGATGAGTACGGCGGTACCGAGGGCATCATCACGCTGGAGGATATTCTGGAAGAGCTGGTGGGCGAGATCTGGGATGAGCACGATGAGGCCACCGAGGACTTTCACAAGCAGTCCGACGGCAGCTGGATCGTGCTGGGCAGCGCCAGCGTGGACGACCTGTTCGAGACGCTGGGCCTGCCGGAGGACGAGGACATCGACTCCAACACGGTCAACGGCCTGGTGCAGGAAAAGACCTGCCACCTGCCCAAGGTGGGCGACCGCTTTACACTGGGCGGCTACGACGGCGTGGTCACCCGCACGGCCAAGCGCCGCGTGACCGAAGTGCGCCTGACCCCGGCCGAAAAACCGGAACCGGAAAAGGACGACGACGAAAAGAGCCACTACGGCCGCATGACTTCTAAATAACCACAAGAGCCGCTGCACACAGGGTGCAGCGGCTCTTGTGGTTGCTGGGCCTGCAAGGCCCTTTGCTTTTATCTACAGGCGATCACAGCAGGGGGATACCGGCCTTGGCACAGGCTTCGCGGGTGGCTTCATCCCACACGCTGGCCTGCACTTCACCGATGTGCACACTGCCCAGCAGCAGCATGCACAGGCGGCTCTGGCCGATGCCGCCGCCGATGGAGTAGGGCAGCTCGCCGTTCAGCACAGCCTTGTGGAAGGGCAGGGCGCGGCGGTCGTCACAGCCGGCCATGGTCAGTTGCTTGTCCATGCTTTCCGGGCTCACGCGGATGCCCATGCTGCTCAGCTCATAGCTGCACTGCAGCGGATCGTTCCAGAACAGCAGGTCGCCGTTCAGATCCCAGTCGTCGTAGTCCGGAGCGCGGCCGTCGTGGGGCTTGCCGCTCTTCAGCGGGGCACCGATCTTCATCAGGAAGGTGGTGCCGTTCTCCTTCACGAAGGCATTCTCGCGCTCCTTCGGGGTCAGGTCCGGGTACTTGTCCTCCAGCTCCTGGGTGGTGATGAAGATCACGTTGGGGGTGTGCAGGGGCAGGTCCTGCAGCTGCGGGAACATGGCGTGCAGGTTCATCTCAGTGGCGCAGACGGCCGACACGATGGAGCGCACCACGCTCTTCAGGTAGGCCTCATTGCGGTCCTCCTCCCGGATGACCTTTTCCCAGTCCCACTGGTCCACATACACGGAGTGGAGGTTGTCCAGTTCCTCATCCCGGCGGATGGCGTTCATGTCGCAGTACAGACCCTTGCCCACACGGAAGCCGTAGTCCTTCAGGGCCTTGCGCTTCCACTTGGCCAGCGACTGCACCACCTGTGCTTCGGTGCCGCTGTCCTTGATGTCAAAGGTGACCTTGCGCTCCACGCCGTTCAGGTCGTCGTTCAGGCCGGTGGAGGCCTCCAGGAACAGCGGCGCAGACACGCGGTACAGGTTCAGCGTGGCACACAGGGTGTCGGCAAACAGCCGCTTCACCGTGCCGATGGCGCGCTGGGTGTCGTACAGGTTCAGCGCGGGCGTGTAGTTTTCCGGGATGATGATCTTGCTCATAGATAGTACCCCTCTTTGTGTTGTCAGCTCACCTGCTTTCCCAACAGGCGGCGGTTCCAGAAACCAAAAAACACTGGTTAAATTATCGCACATTCTTTTACGAAAGTAAAGTGCATGCCCGAAAAAACAGGAGCCGCTGCACCTTGTTTTGTGCAGCGGCTCCCGCATCGCGTCGTGTCTTGAAAAAGGCTCAGCCGCCCAGGTACGCGCTGCGCACCCGCTCGTTGGTCAGCAGCTCGGCACCGGTGCCCTCCATGACCACGCGGCCGGTCTCCAGAACATAGGCGCGGTCGGCCACGGAAAGGGCCATCTGTGCGTTCTGCTCCACCAGCAGGATGGTCATGCCCTCCTTGTGGATGTTGCGGATGATATCAAAGATCTCCTGCACCAGCAGGGGCGACAGGCCCATGGAGGGCTCGTCCAGCATCAGCATGGAAGCGTTGCTCATGAGCGCACGGCCCATGGCCAGCATCTGCTGTTCGCCGCCGGACATGGTGCCGGCCAGCTGCTTGCGGCGCTCCTTCAGGCGGGGGAACAGCTCAAACACCTTTTCCTTGTTGGGGGCAATGGTGGAGGCAGGCTGGGTGTAAGCGCCCATATCCAGGTTCTCCTCCACGGTCATGTGCAGAAACACATGGCGGCCTTCCGGCACCTGTGCCAGACCGGCTTCCACGATCTTGTGGGCGCGCACGCCCTTGATGCTTTTGCCCTTGTACAGCACATCGCCGCTGCGGGGCTTCAGCAGGCCGGAGATGGTTTTCAGGGTGGTGGACTTACCGGCACCGTTGGCACCGATCAGGGTCACGATCTCGCCCTCGTTCACCTCAAAGGAAACACCCTTTACGGCGTGGATATTGCCGTAATACACGTTGATGTTATCGACCTTCAGGATGGTATCTGCCATCGCTCAGCCCTCCTTCTTGCCCAGGTAGGCTTCGATGACCTGGGGGTTGTTGCGGATCTCGTCCGGGGTGCCCTTGGCAATGATGCGGCCGAAGTTCAGCACCGCGATGCCCTCGCAGATGCCCATGACCAGGCTCATGTCGTGCTCGATCAGCAGCACGGCAATGTTGAACTCGTCCCGGATGCGGCGGATGGTCTCGGTCAGCTCGGCGGTCTCCGAGGGGTTCATACCGGCGGCAGGCTCGTCCAGCAGCAGCAGCTTCGGGCTGGTAGCCAGTGCACGCATGATCTCCAGACGACGCTGAGCACCGTAGGGCAGGCTGCCGGCAGGCACGTTGGCCAGGTCGGCCATGTGGAAGATGTCCAGCAGCTCAAAGGCACGCTCGGTGCACTTTTTCTCTTCCTTCCAGTAGTTGGGCAGGCGGATCAGCGAGGAAGCCAGATTGTACTTCATGGACTCGTGCAGGCCCACCTTGATGTTGTCGATGACGCTCAATTCCTTGAACAGACGGATGTTCTGGAAGGTACGGGCCACACCCATACGGTTGACCTGATAGGTCTTTTTGCCCGCCGTAGGCATGCCGTCGATCAGGATGGATCCGCGGGTGGGCTGGTAAACGTTGGTGAGCAGGTTGAACACGGTGGTCTTACCGGCACCATTGGGGCCGATCAAGCCGGTGATCTCGTTGCGGCCGATCATCAGGTTGAAGCCGTCCACGGCGGTCAGGCCGCCGAAGTCGATGCCCAGCTCCCGCACGTCCAGAATGGGCTTTTTGTCCTTGTCGCGGTCGGTCAGGAAGCCGCCGGAGGGCACACTGTTTAACTTGGTCTGGAACTCACTCATGGTCAGCACCCTCCTTTTCCTTGTTCTTCTTGAACAGTTCGCCGTTCATGATCTTTTCCACAACGCGGCTCAGGGAGAAGTCGTAGCTGCCCAGCAGTCCGCCCGGACGGAAGATCATCATCAGGATCAGCACCAGCGAGTAGATGACCATGCGGTAGCTGTCGAAGCTGCGGGTGGCCTCCGGCAGGATGGTCAGCACAGTCGCGGACAGGATGGAGCCCAGCATGGAGCCCATGCCGCCCAGGACCACCATGACCAGGATCTCAATGGACTTCATGAAGCCGAAGGTGGAGGGGTTCAGCACGCCGATGTAGCAGGCGTACAAGCCGCCGGCCATGCCGGCAAAGGCTGCCGAGAAGGCAAAGGCCATGACCTTGTAGTAGGTGGTCTGGATGCCGCAGCTCTCGGCGGCGATCTCATTGTCGCGGATCGCCAGCACAGCCCGGCCGTGGCGGCTCTTCATCATGGCGTGGATGAGGAAGCAGGTGATGACCACGCACAGGAACACGTTGGTAAAGTTGGAGTATTTGGGAATGTTCTTCAGGCCCTTGGAGCCGTAGAACAGCTTAAAGCCCAGCACATCATCGATGTTGTTCAGGGTGATGCGGATGATCTCGCCAAAGCCCAGCGTCAGGATAGCCAGATAGTCGCCGGTCAGACGCAGGGCGGGGATGCCGATAAGCACCCCAAACAGTCCGGCAACCACCCATGCCAGCACCAGACCGATGGCAAAGGCCACGCCCTTGGGAAGGCCGGAGGATTTGGTGAACAGGGCACAGGCGTAGGCACCCACCGCCATAAAACCGGCGTGGCCCAGCGGCAGCTGCCCCAGATAGCCGGTGGCAACGTTCAGCGAGACGGCCAGAATGATGTTGATGCCCACGGTCAGCAGCACCTTGTTCTGGTAGGTGGAAAGCATACTGCCGGTCACATAGGAAAGCCCCACGAACAGCAGCCCCACCAGCACCAGATTCATCAGGTAGCGCACGGGCATTTTGATGGTCTTGCGGTTGGTTTTCATCTTTCTGCCCTCCTTACACCTTTTCCTGCACCTTGCGGCCGAGGAAGCCCGTGGGCTTGACCAGCAGCACGATGATCAGAATTGCAAATGTAACAGCGTCCTTCCAGGCCGAAAGGCCGATGGCGGAAACAAAGCACTCGCACAGACCGATGGCAATGCCGCCGATCATGGCGCCGGGGATGGAACCAATGCCGCCCAGCACGGCGGCGACAAAGGCTTTCAGACCCAGCATGGAGCCCATGGTGGGGGTAGCCTGGGGGTAAGAGCAGCAGTACAGCACGCTGCCGATGCCTGCCAGCGCCGAGCCCACAGCAAAGGTGAAGGAGATGGTGCTGTTGACGTTGATGCCCATGAGACGGGCAGCATCCATATCCTCCGACACCGCCCGCATGGCCTTGCCCAGCTTGGTCTTTTGCACCAAAAAGGTAAGGCCCAGCATGGACAGCACGGTGACCACCAGGGTGATGATGGAGGTAAGGCCCAGGGGCACCTTGCCCAGCCGGAAGGTCTGGTTGGTGTAGTAGGCCGGGATGACCTTGGCACCGGAGCCCAGGATCAGCTCTGCGGTGTACTCCAGAAAGAAGGAGACGCCAATGGCGGTGATCAGCAGCGAGATCCGGGGGGCGTTCCGCAGAGGGGTGTAGGCGACCTTTTCGATCACGACACCCAGCAGCGTACAGGTAAGGATGGTGGCGCACACAGCGGTGACCGGGCCCAGGCCCAGCTGGTTCATGACGAACCAAGACATATATGCGCCTACCATGATGACGTCGCCGTGGGCAAAGTTCAGCAGCAGGATAATGCCGTACACCATACTGTAGCCCAGAGCGATCAGTGCATAGATGCTGCCAAGGGACAAGCCGTTGATCAGCTGGCTGAAGAACACTGTCATGGTTGGATACTTCCTTTCTTTGCGGCGTTTACACTTTTTGATATAAAAAACGGAGAACGCCTGACCAGAAAAAAGCTGTTCCGGCGTTCTCCAAAAGATCATGGGGTTTGCTCTGTGCGGGCGGCTCCATCACCGGTGGATGGAACGGCACGGATCAGAACATTTCCTTCAGCTCGGGCTTGCCGTCCACATAGGTCAGGATAGCGGTGCTCTTGACGGGGTTGTGATGCTCGTCGAAGGTAAAGGTGCCGGTGATGCCCTCAATGGTCCCGCCGGCAATGGCGTCGATAACCGCCTGCTTGTACTCGTCAGAGCCGGCCTCGAGGCCCTGCTCCTCGGCTGCCTTGATGCCGTACACGACGGTCATGGCGGCATCGTAGCCCAAGGGAGCAAAGCCGTTGGGGTAAGCCTCGCCGTACTCAGCCTTGTAGGCATCCTCAAATGCGGCGCTGGAGCCCTTGGCGTAGCAGGCGCAGAAGTAGGAATCCTTCAGCTGGTCGGCGGTGGCGTAGCCCTCCAGACCATCCCAGCCGTCGCCGCCCAGGAAGGGAACGGTCAGGCCTACGCTCTCGGCCTGAGCCAGGATCTGGCCCACTTCCTGATAGTAGTTGGGGCAGAAGACCACTTCGGGGTTTTTGCCCAGGATGCTGGTCAGCTGGGTCTTGAAGTCCACATCGCCCTCAGAGTAGCTCTCCTGGTCCACGATGGTGCCGCCCTTTGCCTCAAACTCCTTGGCAAAGTTCTCAGCCAGACCCTCGTTGTAGTCCTTGCCCTTCAGGAAGATGACGGCGGCCTTTTTGTAGCCCAGCTTCTCATAGGCGTAGTCTGCCATCTTCACGCCCTGGAAGGGGTCGGTAAAGCAGGCGCGGAACACATTCCCGTTCACGGTGTCGGTCTCGGCATCGTAGGTGACAGCCTCGGCGGTAGCAGAGGCGGTGACCATGGGCATATTGTAGTCGGCGCTCTCGGCGGCAACAGCCAGCGTGGGGGCGGTGGTCACATCGCCCACCAGAGCGGTGATGCCCTGATCCACCATCTTGGTAAAGCAGGTGACAGCCTGTGTTTCATCGCCCTGCTCGTCCATGGCGATGACCTCCAGCTGCTTGCCGTTGACACCGCCGTCTGCATTGACCTGCTTGATATACAGACTTGCACCGTTGACAACAGCCTGACCGTAAACGGAAGCATCACCGGTCAGGGGGCCCATAACGCCCACCTTGATGGTGCTGCCGGAGGCAGCAGCGGAACCGGCTGCAGAACCTGCAATGCTTGCGGAGGAACCGCCACAGGCGGTCAGGGCACCTGCTGCAACAGCAACACCGGCAGCGGCCATGAACTGACGACGAGTGAACACCTTTTTCATAAAAATCTCCTCCTTCGGAGTATTTTATAGGATCGAATAGAATCAAGGATAAAAACGGAAGCAAGGCCCTTCCCCTCTAAAAGCGGCCTTGCTTCTGTTCTTGTCTGTTATTATAGCTATCCGTGTTCAAATCCGCAATTCACAAACCGTCCATACTTTTGGGGGCTTTTTCTCGGCTTTGTTGCTAAATTACACAAATCAAAACGCGCGTTTTTGTGCACTATTTCAAGTTGTTCATTTTATTCGTCCGTCAGATGAATTTACTTCACAAGTTGCAAAATGGTTACACCGTCTCAGAGGCCGGTTCTGCAGCCTGCTCGGCCTCTTCGTGGAGTTCTTCCACCAGATCTTCTGCCTCTTTTTTCAGCGAAGGCTGGCCCAGCGCCTTACGGATGGCCGTTGCATAGAACACGATGGACAGTACCGTGCCGATGCACCAGCCGATGGGCCAGGACAGCCAGATGCCGGTGCTGCCCAGAGCTGTAGCACTGAGGACGATGGCCATGCCCACGCGCAGGATCAGGTCCGTGAAGGTAGCCACCATGAAGCGGCCCATCAGACCGCAGCCGCGCAGGATGCCGTCGGTGACCAGCTTGAGGGACACCACAAAGTAGAAGGGCGAAAGGATGTGCAGGAACAGCATGCCAGTGTCGATGGCCGGGCCCTGCGGGTCATTCATGAACAGCAGCAGCAGCGTGCGGCCGAAGAAGAAGTACAGGATGACGATGGGCACACAGATGAGCCACACCAGATTGCGGCCCGCACCAAAGCCCGCCTTGACGCGGTCCATCTTGCCGGCACCCATGTTCTGGGAGGTGTAGTTGGAAATGCCGTTGCCCAGGGTGGTGAAGGAGGTGATGACCATGTTGTTCAGCTTGACGGCGGCAGAGTAGCCTGCAATGACGCTGGCACCAAAGGTGTTGATGACGCTCTGCAGGATGATGTTGCCCACCGAGATGAAGCTCTGCTGCAGGATGCTGGGGATGGCCACCACGGCGATCTTGCCCAGCATATTCCAGGAGAACCACACCGTCTTGCGCTGTGCGGGGATGGCCTTCATGCGGCGGAACACCACCACCATGGCCAGGATGCAGCTCACACCCTGGCACAGGAAGGTCGCCCAGGCCACACCGGCCACACCCATGTGGAACCCGGCCACAAACAGGATGTCCACGCCGATGTTGGACAGAGACGAGACGGCCAGGAAGTAGAACGGCGTCTTGCTGTCACCCAGCGCCGAGAAGATGCCGGTGGCAATGTTGTAGAAGAACATGAACGGCAGGCCCAGAACGTAGATGTCCAGATACAGGGCCGAGTCCGCCAGGATCTCCTCCGGGGTGTTGATGAGCTCCAGCAGGCTGCGGCAGCCCAGCAGGCCGAACACCATCAGCGCTGCACACAGCACTGCCGAGCCGATGAGGGCCGTGTACACCGAGGTTTTCATGTCATCGTATTCCTTGGCACCAAAGTAGCGCGACACGATGACCGAGCAGCCAATGTTGCAGCCGAATGCAAAGGCAATGAAGATCAGGGTGATCTCGTAGCTGTTGCCCACGGCAGCCAGGGCGTTTTCGCCGATGAACTTGCCTGCCACCAGGCTGTCGGCAATGTTGTACAGCTGCTGGAAGATAATGCTGCCGAACATGGGCAGGCAGAACTGCCACAGCACCTGTGACGGCTTGCCGACCGTCAGATCCTTATTCATAGTGTGATCCTCCTCTATCAGATAACCAGTATACCATTAAAAAATCTTGACCGCGTTCCAGTATAGAACGGCCCTGCCAAAATGTAAAGATTATTTTTAGTATATCTGCCATACCAAAATCACATGGCAGTCATACGGAATATTCAACAGCCCCGCCGGGCACGCTGAAACCATGCCGCCTGCCCCTGTGCAAAGTTTATGCCCGCAAACATTCCGCCCAGCTCTTGCACCTTTTGGGAAACCGTGGTAGGATGTTCTTGGTTAGTTAGATGTAACTATCTATACAGATCGTCCGGCTGCCGCACCGACGCCGGGCCGAATCAGCTATCAGGAGGTTTTCGATATGAACTATCTGGAAATTGAATCCGTTGTAGGCCGCGAGATCCTGGACTCCCGCGGCAACCCCACCGTAGAAGCCGAGATCACGCTGGCCGACGGCACTGTGGCCCGCGGCTGCGCTCCTTCCGGCGCATCCACCGGCGAGTTTGAGGCGCTGGAGCTGCGCGACGGCGACAAGGGCCGCTACCTGGGCAAGGGCGTGACCAAGGCCGTGGAGAACATCAACACCGTGATCGCCGACGCTGTGGTGGGCATGGATGCTTCCGACATCTACGCCATCGACGCCGCTATGATCAAGGCCGACGGTACCAAGGACAAGTCCAACCTGGGCGCAAACGCCATTCTGGCCGTGTCCATTGCCGCCTGCCGCGCCGCTGCCGCCTCGCTGGACATGCCACTGTACCGCTTCCTGGGCGGCGTGAACGGCAACCGCCTGCCCGTGCCCATGATGAACATCCTGAACGGCGGTGCCCACGCCACCAACACCGTGGACACCCAGGAGTTCATGATCATGCCGGTGGGCGCCCCCTCCTTCAAGGAGGCCCTGCGCTGGTGTGCCGAGGTGTTCCATGCCCTGGCTTCCATCCTGAAGGCCAAGGGTCTGGCCACCTCTGTGGGCGATGAGGGCGGCTTTGCCCCCAACCTGTCCAGCGATGAGGAAACCATCGAGACCATTCTGGCCGCCATTGAGAAGGCCGGCTATGTGCCCGGCAAGGACTTCATGCTGGCCATGGACGCTGCTTCCTCCGAGTGGAAGAGCCCCAAGGGCAAGGGCTTCTACAAGCTGCCCAAGGCCGGCACCGAGTTCACCTCCAGCGAGCTGATCGCCCACTGGAAGAGCCTGGTGGAGAAGTACCCCATCATCTCCATCGAGGATGGTCTGGACGAAGAGGACTGGGAGGGCTGGCAGGAGATGACCCGCGAGCTGGGCGGCAAGGTCCAGCTGGTGGGCGATGACCTGTTCGTCACCAACACCGAGCGTCTGGCCAAGGGCATCCAGTTAGGTGCCGGCAACGCCATCCTGATCAAGCTGAACCAGATCGGCTCTGTGTCCGAGACGTTGGAGGCCATCAAGATGGCCCACAAGGCCGGTTACACCGCCATCAGCTCTCACCGCTCCGGCGAGACCGAGGACACCACCATTGCCGACCTGGCCGTTGCCCTGAACACCTGCCAGATCAAGACCGGTGCCCCCAGCCGCACCGAGCGCGTGGCCAAGTACAACCAGCTGCTGCGCATCGAGGAGCAGCTGGGCGGCAGCGCCGTGTATCCCGGCATGGCAGCCTTCAACGTAAAGCGCTGAGCCATTTTTCCAGAACTCACACTGCAAGCGGCGGCATCCACAGCGGGTGCCGCCGCTTTTTTGCGTTGTGGGAAAAAATTCCAGCATCCTGTTTGCAATTTTTGGCACCGCCGGTTCGTATCTTCTATGAGGCGGGCGGAGGCACTCTTCTGCCCCCACCCCATGGAAAGGAGCAAACAACGCATGCTGTCTACTCTTGTCTCGCTGTATAAGCTGCTCGGCACCGGGAATTTCTTCAAAGTGCTGCTGCTTCTGCTGAAGGCATTTTTTGCCTGATCTCCCCTTATGACGCTGCCGGTGCCAGAACCACCGGAACGCAAGAAAGCCAAAGAAAGGAGGCCTGCCCCATGTTCACTGCCCTGCGCGATCTGTTCTACAACCTGTTCCCCATCAACCTGCCGGGGATCTGGTGGATCCTCTCCGAGCGCTGGTTCCTGTGACCCGGCGTCCGTGATCCATTTTCAGCCTGCAAAAAAGGGAGCGTTTCCTGCACGGAAACGCTCCCTTTTTGTTTATAAGATAAGCCTTACAGCTTGCTCAGCTGCGGGCCCTGGGCGGTGTCCTTGACGGCCCAGCCCATGGCGGTCAGCTCGGCGCGGATGGCGTCGGCAGTGGCCCAGTCCTTGGCCTTCTTGGCGGCGGCGCGCTTTTCCACCAGCGCGGTCACCTCGGCGGGCACCTCGTCCTTCTTCCGGTTGTACAGCAGACCCAGCACGCCGGTGATCTCGTCAAAGGCAGCGGCAGCGGTCTCCAGTGCTTCCTTGCTGGAAGAGGCGGACAGGGTGTTGATGTCCTTCACCAAGTCAAACACGGCAGCCAGGGCGTCCGGGGTGTTCAGGTCGTCGTCCATGGCGGTGCAGAACTTCTGCTTTGCCTCGGCGGCCTTCTCCTTCAGGCTCTCGTCGGTGCCGAAATTGCCCTTGCTCAGGGTAAAGTCCAGATTCTCGCGGCAGGTGTACAGGCGCTCCAGGCTGTTCTTGCAGCTCTCGATCAGGTCCACCGTGTAGTTCAGCGGCATCCGGTAACCGGCAGTCAGCATGAAGTAGCGGATGGGCTCATAGCCGTAAACGTTGGCCACGTCCCGCACGGTAAAGAAATTGTGCAGGCTCTTGGACATCTTCTGATTGTCCACGTTGATGAAGCCGTTGTGCATCCAGTAGCGGGCAAACTCGCAGCCGTTGGCGCATTCGCTCTGCGCGATCTCGTTTTCGTGGTGGGGGAAGATCAGGTCCTGACCGCCGCAGTGCAGGTCGATGGTCTTGCCCAGATGGGTGCGGCTCATGGCGCTGCACTCGATGTGCCAGCCGGGGCGGCCCATGCCGTAGGGGCTCTCCCAGGCAGGTTCGCCGGGCTTGGCAGCCTTCCACACGGCAAAGTCGGCGGGGTCCTCTTTCAGATCGTCGTCCATCTGGCTGCGCAGCTCCCGGTTGCCGCTCTCCAGATCGTCCAGCTTCAGGTGGCTCAGTTTGCCGTAGCTGGGATCGCTCTTCACGCGGAAGTACACGTCGCCGTTTTTGGCAACGTAGGCATGGCCGGAGTCGATCAGGTCCTTGACGATGTCCAGGATCTGCTGGATGTGCTCGGTGGCGCGGGGCTGGACCGTGGGCTTCTTGCAGTTCAGGCCCTCGGCGTCCTTGAGGTACTCGGCCTCGAAGCGCTGGGCGACCTCCTTCATGGAGGTGCCCTCTTCCTGCCCTTTCTTGATGAGCTTGTCGTCAATGTCGGTGATGTTGGAAACGTAGATCACCTTGTTGCCGCGGTACTCCAGATAACGGCGCAGGGTATCGAACACGATCAGCGGGCGGGCGTTGCCGATGTGGATGTAGTTGTAAACCGTCGGGCCGCAGACGTAGATGCGGTACTCGCCCGGCACCTGCGGCACAAATTCTTCCTTCTGACGGGTCAGGGTGTTGAAAATCTGCATGGTATCTCTCCTTCTTATGGGGTTCCGGAAGCGGCAGGGCCGTTGTCAGCCCTGCTTTTTCCAGCGGCGCATCACACCCATGCCCAGCGCATAGGGGCCGGTGTGCACCGCAATGGTGCAGCCGATCTGCAGCAGGCCCACCTCACACTGTGCACCGGGGTACTTGGCACGCAGGGCGGCACGGGTCTGCATCCACAGGCGCTTGCCCTCGTCGGCGTCATAGCCATAGCCCACCGTGATGCGGTAGTCGTCAGGCGTGCCGCCGTGGGCAGCCAGATAGTTCATCAGCTGCTCCAGCGCCTTTTCAAAGCTCTTCTGCCGGCCGCGGGCCACGCCGCCGGAAAAGATCTCGCCATCCTTGAACAGGATCATGGGCTTGATGCCCAGCATGTTGGCGGCCCGTCCGGTCACCTTGCCGATGCGTCCGCCCTTGATCAGGTAGTCCAGATTGCCCACGGTGAAGAAGATCTGGTTGGTCACCTTTTCGGCTTCCAGCCAGGTCACCGTCTCATCCAGCGAGCAGCCGGCATCCCGCATGGCCACAGCGTTTTCCACCATGACGGCTTCGGTGACCGTGGCCGCCGCGCTGTCCATCACCTCAATGCGGGCATCGGGGTAGTCCTCCAGCACCAGTTCCCGGGCATTGCGGGCGCTGCCCACGCAGCCGCTCATCTTGCCGGTGAACACCAGACACAGCACATCCCGGCCTGCCGCGGCATGGGCCCGGAAGGCCGTTTCATAGTCCTCGATGGAGGCAAGGCTGGTCTTGGGGTATGCCGAGGGGTTATCCACCATGAACTGGTAGAAGTCCCGCACGGCGATCTCCTTGCCCTCTTTGCGGTAGTGTTCGCCATCCAGCGAAACGTAGAAGGGCACGACCTCCACGCCCAGCTGCTTTGCAGTGTCCAGCGTCAGGTCGCAGGCGCTGTCGGTAATGATATCAAACATCTGTGACGCTTCCTTTTCTGTGTTGGATTCGCGCAGGGTGTCCGGGATCAGACGTGGTGGACGTAAGCCTCACGCTCGGCACCCACGGAGATGTAGGTGATCTTGCAGCCCACGGCCTTTTCCAGGTACTCAACGTAAGCCTGCGCCTCCTTGGGCAGGTCCTCCCACTTGCGGGCTGCGGTGATGTCGCAGTGCCAGCCGGGCAGGTACTCCACCACGGGCTGTGCGGTGTCCAGTGCCTCGCCCATGGGGAAGCGGGTGGTAGTAGTGCCGTCGCTCAGCTTGTAAGCAGTGACCATGGGGATCTTGTCCATGTAGTCCAGCACATCCAGCAGGGTCAGGGCGACCTCGTCGCAGCCCTGGCAGAACACGCCGTAGCGGCTTGCCACCAGGTCGATGGGGCCCACGCGGCGGGGACGGCCGGTGGCAGCGCCATACTCGTGGCCTGCCTCACGCAGAGCGTGCTTCTCTTCCTCGGTCATGGCCAGCTCAGCGGTGAAGGGGCCGTCACCCACGCAGGAGGAGTAAGCCTTCATGACACCGATGGAGTTGTGCAGCTTGTGGCCCGGGATGCCTGCGCCGATGGGGGCGTAAGCACCGATGACGTTGGAAGAAGTGGTGTAGGGGTAGATGCCGAAGTCGATGTCGCGCAGAGCACCCAGCTGTGCCTCAAACAGCACCTTCTTGCCGGCGGCGTCTGCATCGGCCAGGTACTGGCCCACATCGCAGATGTAATCCTTGAAGATGGCGGCATACTTCTCCAGCCATGCCCACATCTCGTCCACGCTGATGGGGTCGGCGTTGTAGCTGCCCTCCATCACCAGGTTCTTGGCGTCCACCATGGTGATCAGGCGCTTCTTCACAGCGTCGTCCAGGTGCAGCAGGTCGCCCATGCGCAGGGTCTTTTTCATGTACTTGTCGCCGTAAGCGTAGGCGATGCCGCGCTTGGTGGAGCCGAACTGTGCGCCGGTCTTGGCCAGACGGGCCTCTTCCAGGCCGTCCTCTGCCACATGATAGGGCATGGTGATGGTTGCACGGTCGGAGATCTTCAGGTTGGCGGGGCTGATGTCAATGCCCTGCTCGCGCAGCTTGTTGATCTCGCCGTCCAGATGATGCGGGTCGATGACCATACCGTTGCCCATGACGCAGACGACGTTCGGGCGCAGGATGCCGGAGGGCAGCAGGTTCAGCACGAACTTGCCGCGCTCGTTCTTGACCGTATGGCCTGCGTTGTTGCCGCCCTGATAACGTGCGACGATGTCATACTCCTGGCTGATCAGGTCGACCATGCGGCCCTTGCCCTCATCGCCCCAGTTGATACCCGTAATTGCAGTAAGCATAATAAATGACCTCTTTATCATTTTTTCAAAAGACAGCCTTTTCCGTGCACCTTGCCCGGGATACGCCACCTTGGGAAAATACGACGGCGCGCGTATTCAGCACGCACCAATACTAGTATAGTATAACACAGTCTGCCGCGCAAAAAAAGAGGAAAACGCACCTTTCGGCTGCATTTTCCTCCAAAATTCGGGTCTGGAAGCGGTCCGCTCAGCTGCGGGGCTTTTTTGCGTCCGTGCGGCGGGTCACCTTGTGGATGGTGCCGTCCGGCTCCTGGATGGACGTGCGGTCCAGCTGGGCGCGCAGGCTGGCCTTGACATCGGCCAGATACTCCTGCCGCAGGGTCTGCTGCTCGGCCTTTTCGGCATCGGTCAGGCCGGTGGTCTTGCTCTTTTTTGCCAGCTCGTTGATGCGGGCGATCTTTTCCTGAGTCATGGGGAACCTCCTGTATTTCAATGCAAAATATGGTATAATGTCAGCAGAAACATTATAACAGAGGATGATATCAATGGCAACTCAATTGAATTTTGCACAGCAGATGGACGCCGTGTTGAAAACTCTGGGCGACGCCCGGCCCCGGCTGCTGCTGCACGCCTGCTGCGGCCCCTGCTCCAGCGCGGTGCTGGAGCAGCTGTGCCAATATTTTGACATCACGGTGCTGTACTACAACCCCAACACCTGGCCGGCGGAGGAATACTACCGCCGGGGCGAGGAGCTGAAAAAGTTTGTGGCCGAGGCCCACCCGCTGGGGGTGACCGTGGTGGAGGACACCTACGACCCACAGGAGTTCTACACCGCCGTGCAGGGGCTGGAAGCCGAGCCGGAGCGCGGCGGCCGCTGCACGGTCTGCTACCGGCTGCGGATGCGCCGGGCGGCACAGTACGCCGCCGAGCACGGCTTCGACTGGTTCACCACCACCCTGTCCATCAGCCCCCACAAGGACGCCAAACGCATCAACGCCATCGGGCAGGAGCTGGAAGCGGAGTTCGGCGTGAAGCACCTGCCCTCGGACTTCAAAAAACACAACGGCTATCTGCGCAGTCTGCAGCTTTCGGAGGAATATGGCCTGTACCGGCAGGATTACTGCGGGTGCGAGTTCAGCGCAAAGGCCAGAGGGATCGAAAAATAAGGTTTATAATTGTAAACCGGCAAAGCCTGCAGACTTTGCCGGTTTGCTTTTTCACGGGAGAGGCAGTAACGGGAAGCTGCATCGGCTTCTGCCGGGCAGCGGTGCTGGCGCGAAACTGGTCGGTCGTTTAATAATTCCACAAACTGGAATTTTACAGTCCAAAATGGATTATCCATTTATTTTCGGCATAAGCTTTTTGCACAAGCGCTTTCAGTTCAGATAATTCAGGGACATTTTTAATCGCAGAAATGAATGCTTGCATTGAGATAGGCGGAATAAGGGTGATTCCGCAATAAGCAATTCCCTTGCCTGGAGCATCAAGAGAATGCCAATAGAAATCAATATCATTAAAGTCTGTAACAACATTTTCCAAGCAACCATCATCAACTGTTATACAATTATACTTTTGAGGGGCATATACATCGTATCTTTGCCCCTTTTGTGGAGCTGTTTGCATTATTCCAAATTCATGCTTTGCCATAACTCCTGTCCCTCACAAGTTCCGTTTTATCGCCTTCTGCCCTTATTCTTCCGGCAGGCGTGCCACCAGCAGGGTGAACAGCACCAGCCCCACGCAGGGCACGATGTTGGAGGCCATCCCAGCGGCAAGGCCTGCTTTTTCCGACACGATGCCCACGACCCACGGCATCAGGATGGCACCGCCGGCAGCACACCGATCAGGAATCCGGCCAGCAGGTTGCCGATGCTCAGCAGCGACAGCAGGCTGCCGGTCATTCCATAGGCAAACCCATAGCGCTCCTGCAGCAGGCTGACCACCATCCCCGCACGGATGGAGCAGATGCCGCTGAAAAAGAAGGTCGCAAAGCCCGCATTGCGCAGACCTGGGCTCTGTTGTTCCATGATGTTCCTCGATTTCTCCCGCAAGGGTCTTTTTCTCCATTAAACCACAATTCTGCCCCAGCGCAACCGGATTTTACCCCAAAAGCACAAAAAGAAGGGATGGACGCTTGTCCATCCCTTCTTTCAGGGTTTGCTTGATGCGATTTTTACTCTGCCTTGGTCTCGGGCTTTTCAGCGGGAGCGGCAGGAGCGGCAGGCTTGGCCGCTGCCGGGGCAGCAGGCTTCACCACGGGCTTCGGGGGATACGGATCGTCCTTCAGCGGGAAGAGAATGATCTTCTTCGGGCACTTCTGGGCGCACATGCCGCAGCCCTTGCACTTGTCATAGTCCACACGGGCCACACCATCCACCACATGGATGGCGTCGAACTTACAGGTGCGCTCGCACATGCCGCAGGCAATGCAGGAGGTGGTGCAGACCTTGTTGGCCACCGCACCCTTGTCCTTGTTGGAGCACATGACCACCGGCTTACGCGGGCCGGCGTTGTCGATCATGATGACCTTCTTGGGGCAGGTATTGGCGCAGGCACCGCAGCCGGTGCACTTGTCCTTGTCCACCTTGGCCACACCGTCCACGATGTGGATGGCGTCGAACTTGCACACCTTGGTGCAGTCGCCCAGGCCGATGCAGGCGAAAGAACAGGTCTTGGGGCCGCCGTACAGGGCCGCAGCAGCGGCACAGGTCTGGATGCCCTTGTAGTCATAGCTGGGCTTGCAGTGCTCGGTATTGCCCTGGCACTGGACCACAGCCTTCTTTTCCACAGCGCTTGCCTCGCCGCCCATGATCTTGGCGATGGCGGCAGCAGCCTTGGGGCCGCCGGGTGCGCACTTGTCGCAGGGGACGCCGTCCATGACAACGGCCTTTGCGTAGTCGGCGCAGCCTGCGTAGCCGCAGCCGCCGCAGTTTGCACCAGCCAGGCAGCCGGCAACTTCCTCAATGCGGGGGTCTTCCTCGACCGCCATAAACTTGGACGCTGCCACCAGGATGATGGCACCGACTGCGCCCACGAGGGTACACAGAACAACAGCAGATACAATACTCATTTTCCTGTTCCTCCCTTACAGCGTGACATTGAACAGGTTTTCGACGATGCCGCCGAAGCCCATGAAGGACAGGCTGGTGATTGCTGCTGCGATCAGGGTGATGGGCAGGCCCTTGAAGGGTGCCGGGGGATCGCAGGCTTCCACGCGCTTGCGCACACCGCTGAACATGACCATGGCCAGCATGAAGCCGACGCCTGCGCCGATGGAGCAGACCAGAGCCTCAATGTAGGCAGCGCCAAAGCCCAGAGCTGCCACATCTGCACCGTAGTCATCCACGACCAGGATGGTGACAGCCAGCACGCAGCAGTTGGTGGTGATCAGGGGCAGGTAAACGCCCAGCGAGTTGTACAGGGCCACGACATACTTCTTGAGGAAGATCTCGATGAACTGCACCAGCACGGCGATGACCAGAATGAACACGATGGTCTGCAGATAGCCCAGCTCAGCCGGATCCAGAACGAAGATCTGGATGGGGAAGGTCACGGCCGTAGCCATGAACATGACGAAGATAACAGCGCCGGACATACCAACGGAGGAGTCCAGCTTTTTGGAAACGCCCAGGAACGGGCAGATACCATAGAACTTCACCAGCACGTAGTTGTTGACAAGGATCATGCTGAAGAAGATAGCAGCGAGTTTGACGAGCATCTTATTCCGCCTCCTTCTTCAGGTTGTCAATGTCACAGCAGCTCTTGCGCTCGATGCGGGCGTCCAGCTTGCCTTCCAGCCACACACAGCCGGCCATCAGCAGGCCGAAGCAGAAGAATGCGCCGGGAGCCTGGGTCATGATGCCGATCTTGGCAACGCTGTCCGGCAGGATCTTGAAGCCCAGCCAGGTGCCGCTGCCCAGGATCTCACGGATGGTAGCCATCAGCACAACGGTCAGGGTGTAGCCGATGCCCATGCCGATGCCGTCCAGTGCACTGTCCACCACGCTGTTCTTGCAGGCGAACATCTCGGCACGGCCCAGAATGATGCAGTTGACAACGATCAGGGGCAGGAACACGCCCAGTGCGTTGTACAGGCTCTCCATGTAGGCCTGCATGAACATCTGCACGATGGTCACGAAGCCTGCAATGATGACGATGTAGCAGGGCAGATGCACCTTGCCGGGGATCACCTTGCGCAGCAGGGAGATCATGATGTTGGCGCACACCAGCACGAAGGTGAACGCAGCGCCCATGCCCAGAGCACTGGACACGGCGGTGGTGACAGCCAGCGTGGAGCAGGTACCCAGAACCAGACGCAGAACGGGGTTCTCTTTGATGATGCCGTTGGTAAGGATGCTTACCTTGGACTTGTTTTCAGATGCCATTTCTTACCAACCTCCTTTATGCCAGCTCGTTGTAGCAGTTGACGCAGTCGTTGATGGCGGCAAACAGAGCCTTGGAGGAGAAGGTTGCGCCGGTCTTGCCGTCCACGCCGTTCTCACCCATCACAACATTCTGGGTGCAATCCAGGCCGTCAAACTGCTTCAGGAAATCTTCATCGGCAACGCCGCTGCCGATGCCCTTGGTCTGGGTAGAAGCGTCCACCCAGATGCCGGTCTCGGTGCCGTTGGCATCCATGCCGACGATGACGGTGACGATGCCGCCGTCAAAGCCGGACTCCTCGGCCTTGATGGCCAGGCTGCCGTCCGGAGCCTTGACCACGCCGGTGACATTGGCGGTGGTGTAGCCGGTCACTTCCTCCAGCTCAGTAGCGTCCGAGACAGAAGGCAGCACGCCGACGTAAGCAGCCAGCGTGGTGCGCTTGGTGTTCTCGGCAATGACCGGGGCGGTCATGGAGTTCACCAGAGCCAGCAGCAGGCTGACGACCAGAGAGATCACGCTCAGCACGACGATGGGCTTGACGGTAGTCTCCCAGTTGGAATTCGAGGTCTTACTCATTTGTCAGCACCCTCCTTCGCTTTCTTCGCAGGCTTGACGTAGCCATACGGGGTCTGACGGGTCAGGTCATTGATGTACGGGACCCACAGGTTCATGAACAGCAGTGCGAAGGACACGCCCTCGGTGTAGCTGCCCCAGTAACGGATGGCAAAGGTCACGATGCCCAGTGCCACACCGTACACCAGTTTGCCCTTCAGGGTGAAGGGGCTGGTGACGTAGTCGGTGGCCATGAACACGGCACCGAACAGCAGGCCGCCGCTCAGCACGGCTGCCAGCGCAGCGTGCAGATCGCGGGTAGCGATCAGGTAGAACACGAACATGCTGCCCACATAAGAAGCAGGGATGGCGATGCTGATGGTCTTGGTGGCCACCAGGTAGACAAGGCCCAGCACGATGGCCAGAGCGCAGGTCTCACCCAGCACACCGCCATGGATGCCCATGAACAGATCCAGCAGGCTCAGCTTGGACTTGTCGGCCACAGCCAGCGGGGTAGCGCTGGACAGCTGGTCCACCGCTGCATCCGGGAACACCCACTTGTTCATGGAGCTTGCAAAGCTGACGAACAGCACGATGCGGCCCACCAGAGCGGGGTTGGCAAAGTTCATGCCGATGCCGCCGAACAGCTGCTTGACGATGACGATGGCCACCAGATCGCCGATGATCAGCTGGCCGATAGGCATGCCCACGGGCACGTTCATGGCCAGGATGATGCCGGTGACCACAGCGGACAGATCGCTGATGGGGTTGGGCTTCTTGAGCAGCTTGCAGTACAGCCACTCAAAGGCCACGCTGGCAATGACGGACACTGCCGTGACCAGCAGCGCACGCATGCCAAAAATGATGGCAGAGGCCACCACGCAGGGGCACAGGGCCACGATCACGTTGGCCATCAGGCTCTGCGTGGTCTCTTCGCTGCGCACATGCGGGGAAGCCGAAACAATAAGCTTCGTATCCATTACTTATTGCCTCCTTTTTTGATTTCACCAAGGTAGAATGCCTTTGCCAGGCTCATCATCTGGGTCACCGGGCGCTTGGCCGGGCAGACGAAGGAGCAGCTGCCGCAGTTGAAGCAGTAGTCTGCATGCAGCTTGCCCAGCTCCTGCACGTCACGGGCAGCATAAGCCTGGTTCACCTCCACGGGCTCCAGGCCCATGGGGCAGTACTCCACGCAGCGGCCGCAGCGGATGCAGGGATTGACCGGAGCGGGCTGGGCAGCAGCCTCGCTCAGCAGGATCAGACCGGAGGTCGTCTTGGTGGTGGGGTAGCTCAGGTTCTCCACAGCGGGGCCCATCATGGCACCGCCGGCCACCACCTTGCCCAGGGTGCCCTTGACACCGGCAAAGTCGATGATGTCCTGATAGGAAGTGCCCACAGGCACCACAACGTTCTGGGGCTTTGCGCAGGCGTCGCCGTCCACGGTGATGGTGCGCTCCACCACCGGCATGCCGGTGGCCAGATACTTGCCCAGGGTGGACACACTGGTCACGTTCATCACGATGGCGCCGGCGTCGGCGGGCAAACCGCCGTGGGGCACTTCGCGGCCCAGGCACTTCTCGATCAGGATCAGCTCTGCGCCGGTGCCGTAGACACTGGGCAGGGGCTTGACCTCGATGGTGCTGTCGCCATTAGTCTTTTTGCACAGCAGGTCAATGCACTCCGGCTTGTTGTTCTCAATGCCGATGATGCACTTCGGGATGCCGGTGTACTGCAGCACGGCCTTGATGCCGCGGATGATATCATCGCTGCAGTTCAGCATCTCCTGCGTGTCGCTGGTCAGCCACACTTCACACTCGGAAGCGTTGATCAGCAGGGTATCCACCTGCTGCTTGGGCTGCAGCTTGACGTCGGTCGGGAAGCCTGCGCCGCCCAGACCTACCAGGCCGCACTCGCGCACGGCTGCCATAAAGCTGGCCTTATCGGTCACCACCGGCGGCTGGACGGCCGGGTCCACGGTCTGCTTGCCATCGGTCTTGATGACCACAGAATCACAGGTGCGGCCATTGGACAGACGGAAAGGCTCCACCGCGGCCACGGTGCCGGAAACACTGGAGTGGATATTGGCAGAAACAAAGCCGCCCGCCTCACCGATCTTGGTGCCGACGAACACTTCATCGCCCTTTTTGACCAGAGCCTTGGCGGGTGCGCCAATGTGCTGGCTCATCAGGATGCGTACCTGCGCGGGCAGAGGCATCGGAACAGGTTTGCTTGCAGCAGTTGCTTTGTCATGCGGCGTATGCGCGCCAAGCGCCGCACGTTTCAGCTTGTTCAACATGGAATCAAATCCCCCATTCTGCTTGAATTGCCGCCCCCACGCCCATGCAGGCGCACTGGTACAGGGACAGCAGCTGCTTAACATACCCATTGTATCATTTTGGCGTCGGAAGTCAACGACAACCCCGCAAAAATGATGGGATTTCCTGAACTTTCTTGCTCTTTTTTTGTGGTTAGTTTTTTCTAACTATCGTATTTTTTCCTTTATACTGCCGTTTGCCTTTCCCTGCGGATTATGCTATACTAGAATTGCTTATCCGGTGGAGCACTTGCTGTGCTCCGCACAAGATCGACCAAGGAGGTTCCTGACCATGAAAGTTCTCAAGGCTCTGCTTGCCGTGTTTACCACCCTCGCTGTGGCGCTCACCGCCGCCCTGCTGCTGTGGCAGGACAAAAACGCCCCGCGCTATATCCACATCTACGACAACGAAGAGTAACTGCGTGCTGTAGACCCGCACGCTTGTCCCCCCAGCCTGAACGGCCTGTGCCGCCCGGGCGGGGGGTTTTGTGTTTTCTGCGGAGCATCCCAAAGAAAAAATACCGCCGATGGAACCATCGGCGGTATTTTTTATTCAGATATGACGCTCAGTAATCCTTCTGGCAGCCCAGCAGGAACTTCATGTACGCAAAGGTGCGGTCCTGCCCGAGGTCGCGCACCATCTTCAGCAGCTTTTCCAGCAGGGCGCGGGTCTCCGGGTGCATCAGGTAGTGGTTCTTGCTGCGCTCGTAGTATTTCCACGGGGAGGCATCGGTGTACTGGTCGCCCAGATAGATCCGGCTGGCCGCCACCCGGTCGCACACCATCTCACAGACGTAGCGCAGGGGCATCTTCATGCCGTCCAGCCCGGTCTTGTTGCTGGCATAGTCGATCCAGTATTCCAGATGATGCTTGTTGCGGCCCTTGTGGTGCAGCCATGCAGACGAATAGCCCCGGTCTGCGCGCTCGGCTTCGTTGGGGCTGTGGTCGCCCTGATAGTAGATGCAGCCCGGGATGAACTCGGTGGGGCTGTACTTGCTCAGGTCATGGGCAAGGCCCTGCTCGTAGAGCCCGCAGGCAAAGCAGTACTTCATCACCAGCAGCTTGTGCCGGGTAATGGTCTCAAAATGTCCCTTGATGTTCATGGTTTACCTCCACCGCACGCTCACGCGGCCCTCTTTCAGGCTGCGCAGGTCGTCGCTTTCCGAAAAATCCTCCCGGTCGCGGGTCAGGTTGGGGTTGTAATAAGGGTCATCCAGAATGTTGGCCTTCCCGTGCACGTCATACAGGCGCTGCTGCTCCGATGCAAAACGCCGGGCCTTCACCGGGTCCTTCTCGTCGCCGCCGCGGCTCTTGCTCTCGTAGTGGGTCAGCTGTGCATAGGGTGTCCAGACGATGCGATACCCGGCCTCCCGCACCCGCAGACAGAAGTCCACGTCGTTGAAGGCCACCGCAAAGGCCTCGTCCAGGCCGCCCATCTCATCCCACACACTGGTTTTCACCAGCAGGCAGGCACCGGTCACCGCCGAAAGATCCTGCACGGTGGCGGCACGGAACATATAGCCGCTGCCGCCGGCCTTTTTGTACTTGTGGCTGTGGCCCGCGTAGCCGCCCAACCCCGTGATGACACCCGCATGCTGCAGCGTCTCGTCCGGGTAGAACAGCTCTGCACCGCAGATGGCCGCTCCGCCGGGGTGGGCGCACTGCCGCAGCAGCTCAGTGAGCCAGTCGGCGTTGCGCACCTCCACGTCGTTGTTCAGCAGCAGCAGATAGTCGCCGGTGGCGTATTTGCGGCCAAAGTTGTTGATGCCGGAAAAGTTGAAGCCTTTTTTCGGGTAGGTGACCACCCGCAAGCCATCGTAGCACTGCTGCGCTTTCTGATAGTAGGCAAACGTTTCCGGGTCGGTGGAGTTGTTCTCGATGACAATGACCTCAAAGTTGTCCCAGCTGGTCTTAGCCCAGAGGCTGTGCAGGCACTTTTCCAGATCGTCAATGTGGTCCTTGTTGGGGATCAGGATGCTCACCTTCGGGTCGCCCACGATGTCCCACTTCACCCGATAAGTGCTGGGAAACAGCCCATCCTCCACGGTACCGGTGCGGCCGGTGCGGGCCAGATGATCTGCCAGCGCCTTTTTGGCCGCCGCCGCCACATAGGGCTTGGCCTCCGTACCGCCGGAGGTGGAACCGGCATGCACCCGCCAGTAGTACAGCACCTGCGGCACATGGGCCGCACCGCCGGTGCGCTCCAGCAGACGCAGGAACAGGTCGTGGTCCTGGCTGCCATCACACTCCGGGCGTTCGCCGCCAAGCTCGTCCCACAGGGCTTTTTTGAACACCGCCAGATGGCAGATGTAGTTGCAGCACAGCAGGTAGTCCGGGGCGTAGTCCGGCTTGAAGTGGGCCGCGATGGGCCGCCGGATGCTCTTGCTGAACAGGGCTTCATCGCTGTACAAAAAGCTGTCCGGCTCGCCACGCTGCCGCAGCTGCAAAACTGCCTTGCCCATGGTGTACAGGGCGTGGGGTGCCAGAATGTCGTCGTGGTCGGCCAGCGCCAGATACTCCCCCGCGGCCAGCTGCGCAGCGGCGTTGGTGTTGGCCGCAATGCCCTTGTTTTCGATCTTTTTGTATACGATGCGTTGATTCTTCGCCTGATATTCCTCCACGATGCGCTGCACATCACCGTGCTGCGCGTCCGAAGCATCGGCCAGGCAGAGCTGCCCGTTGGGCGCGGTCTGCCCTACGAAGGAATCCAGAAATTCCCGCAGGTATTTTTCCGGGGTATTATACAGCGGAGTCAGGATAGAAATAGTGGGCAGGCCGCAGGTGTCGGCCGTCTTTCCGGCCATCTCGGCCGCCTGGGCTTCCAGCACCTTTTTGGCGGGCAGGTAGCGTGCACGCTTGCCAAAACAGCGGCGCTTGACAAAGCCCGCGCCCCGCTTGAGCATGGTAGGCAGGCCCTCGTCCTTGGTCAGCTGCACGGCATATCCTGCCAGCTCTCTGGCACGTTTCAGTCGCAGGTTCATACTCATGCCTCGCCGCGCTGGGTGGCCTTGTAGGCCGCACAGACTGTCTCGGTATCTCCGTTCATCTTCAGGTGACCGTGGCTCAGCCATGCCACCTTGCTGCACATGCGCTCGATCTGCTCAATGGAGTGGGACACCAGAATGACCGTGGTGCCGCCCGCCATCAGCTCCTTCATGCGCTTTTCGCATTTCTGCTGGAACAGGAAATCGCCCACCGACAGCACCTCGTCTGCGATGAGGATATCGGGCTTGGTGATGGTGGCAATGGCAAAGCCGATGCGGGCCACCATGCCGGAGGAGTAGTTTTTCAGCGGCACATCGAGGAAATTCTGCAGCTCGCTGAACTCCACGATCTCGTCAAACTTTTCGTCCAGATACTTGGGCGAGAAGCCCAGCACCGTGCCGTTGAGGTAAATGTTCTCCCGGGCAGTCAGGTCCATATCAAAACCCGCGCCCAGCTCGATGAGGGGCGCGATGGTGCCGTTGACGGTCACCTTGCCCTTGCTGGGCTTGTACACGCCCGCAATGGTCTTGAGCAGGGTGGACTTGCCCGAACCGTTCAGGCCCACAAGGCCGTAAAAGTCACCGGGCATAATGTCCAGGCTCACGTCCTTGAGGGCGTAGAACTCGTCGTACTGCAGCCGGCCCTGCACCATGGCCAGAAAATATTCCTTCAGGCTCTCATGCTTTTCCTTGGAGAGGTTGAAGCACATGGAAACATTGTCCACTTTGATGATTGGTTCCATTGTTCTTCCTCCTTAAATATGCAGCACGAAGTGGTCCTGCGTTTTGCGGAACACGCTCACGCCCAACCACATAGAGATGAGGGCACAGATGCCGCACACCGCAAACATGTTGAAGTCCAGCGGGATGCCCCACATCACGGTACGGCGGAAGCCCGTGATGTACCAGTACATGGGGTTCAGTTTGATGATCTGCTGCATGTTGAAGCCGCCGATGGAAAAAGTCATCTGGGTGGGGTCGTAGAAGATGGCGGAGAAATACAGCAGCGCCGTGATGAACACGCTCCAGATGTGCATGATGTCCCGGAAGAACACCGTGGCTGCCGCCAGAAACAGACCCACGCCCAGGCTGAAGAAGAACAGGGTCACCAGCGGGTATACTGCCTCGATCAGGGTGAGGTGGAAGGGTGCGCCGGTAAAGATCATGACCAGCAGCAGGGCCACAAAGCTGAACACGCAGTTCACCATGGCAAAGCAGCACTTTTCCAGGGGGAAGATATACTTGGGGATATACACCTTTTTCAGCAGCGGAGCGGCACTGAGCACGCTGCTCATGCTGGTGGAGGTAGCCTCGTTGAAAAAGTTGAACAGCAGCTGGCCGCACATGAGAAAGACCGCAAAGTTGTCGATGCCGCTACCGCGCATGTCCATCAGACTGCTGAACACGGCCCAGTACACCAGACACATCAGCAGCGGGTTGAGCACGCTCCACACCACGCCCAGAACACTGCGGCGGTATTTGAGCTTGAAGTCACGGCTGACCAGGTTCCACAGCAGATAGCGGTAGCGCCAGAAGCCGTTCCACATTGCCTTCCATTTTGCCACGGGCGATCACCACTTTTCAAAGAATTCAAACTTCTGGGCGGCAAAGGGCTCGTGCAGCTTGTCCTTTGCGCTGGTCTTGTGCTCGCAGCCGCAGTCCGGCCACTGCACGTTCACGGTGGGGTCGTCGTAGGGGATGCCGCCCTCGCTGGTGGGGTCGTACACATCGGTGCACTTATAGCAGAATTCTGCCACATCGCTCAGCACCAGGAAACCGTGGGCAAAGCCCTCCGGGATATAGAACATCTTCTTATTGTCCTCGGACAGGGTCACGCCCACCCACTTGCCAAAGGTGGCGCTGTGGGGGCGGCAGTCCACGGCCACGTCGTACACTTCGCCCTTGGTCACGCGCACCAGCTTGCCCTGGGTGTGGTTCTTCTGGAAGTGCAGGCCCCGCAGCACGCCGCGGGTGGAACGGCTCTGGTTGTCCTGCACGAACTCCTTGTCGATGCCGGCCTCGGCAAACTGGTCCTTCTGGTAGGTCTCCATGAAGTAGCCGCGGTCATCGCCGAATACCTGCGGCTCAATGACCACCACGCCGGGGATCTCGGTCTGTGTGAAAGTAAACTTGCCCATATTTTTGTACCTCTCTTTTGTGAAGCATTTTGTTTATCTGGAAAAGTCTGCGGTCGGGCAGGCTTTTACGCTTAGTTGCCGTGCCGCGGCCCCGGGCGGGAGCGGCGGCGTTTTTTGCGCCGGATGCGGTTCAGCAGCCGCATCACCAGCACGGTGACCACGGCCGCGGCGGCCGTGCAGCCCAGGGAGATGCCGGCCAGCATCCAGGCACTGCGGCCGGGGGCCACGTCCCCGGAGGAAGCCAGCTGTGCCCCGGTGCTCTGAGCCAGCAGGTCGGCCATGCCGGAGATCTTTGCCGGAACCTTCACGCTGGTGCTCTCCTGCTTTGTACCGCCCCGGATGGTGTACACCGCGTACACCGCCGGGTCATCGCCCAGCAGGTACTGCTCCGGCAGTTCCAGCGACACCTCCACGTCCTTTGCGGTCAGGCCGTCGGCCAGCAGCAGCTTCGTGCCGGGGTCGGCCACCGTGACCGTGCCCAGCGTGCTGCCGCCGCCCGCCACCGGAAGCTGTGCCGTCACGCTGCTGCCGGACAGCTCCGTGTAACCGGTAAAGGTGGCAAAGGCATCGTCCAGCAGGGTGCGCACATCGCTGTACTTGTCGGTGCTCAGCTCGCTCTGCATGGTCACGCAGATGAGGCGCACGCCGTTCTGCTCCGCAAGGCAGGCATAGCTGTACCGTGCGGTATTGGTATACCCCAGCTTGGAGCCCAGAATCCCGTCGATGTGGTATCGGCTGGAACCGATGCGCATCTTGTCCTGCTGGGAGAAGTAGCGGGTCACAGGCTGGAGGTTGGTGGGCTGCATGGTGTACATCTCGTTGCGGGTGAACACCGTTTCAAACCCCGGCTGCTGCAGTGCCCAGCGCAGGATCTGCGCCATGTCGTAGCAGCTGGTATAGTGGTCGTCGCCGCTGATGCCGTGGGGGTTTGCAAAGTGGGTGTGGGCAAGGCCCAGCTCCCGGACCTGTGCATTCATCTTTGCCACGCCGTCGGCGATGGTCCCGCCGCCGAAATACTCCGCCAGCAGGTTGGCGCCGTCGTTGGCACTGGCCATCTGGGTGGCATACAGCGCATCGGTCAGCGGCACCTCTTCGCCCTCCTGCAGGGCGATGTGGCTGGAATCGGTGCCGGCCAGCGAATAGACATCCTCGTGGCTCACGGTGAGCTTCACGCCATCCCAGCTGCCCTGCGCCTTTTCGCAGGCAAGGGCCAGGGTCATCACCTTGGTGATGGAGGCCGGATGCAGTTCTTCGTTCATGTTCTGCTGGGCCAGCACAAGGCCGGTGTCCGCGTCGATGATGCAGTACGCGCGGGTAGCGCTGAGTACCGGACCGGCCGCAGCCGCGCCAGGCATCAGCACAAGGATCATAAGCAGCACTGCACAGAGTGCCGTGGTCAGTTTTTTCATCTGGTTTTCTCCGTCCGGAAGTTTGGCTGCCCGTCGTGCCGCACCGGCAGGACATCGGTTTTAGTATACCACATTTTGCCCCGGCTGAAAAGCCATTGCACGTTCCCTTTGCCCCAGCAGCACCGGCTGCAGCTGTTCGCCGTGCAGGGCGGCTTCCAGCGCGGCAGGCAGCCGGGCAAAGTCCGCCTTCAGGCTCTGGGGCTTGGCGGCGGGGTCATCCTGCCCGTAGGGCACAAAATAGTAGTGCTTGCGCTGGAACAGCCGGGCGATGTTCTCGCCGGAAGCACCCAGCCCGTCGTTGGTGGACACGGCCAGCACCACCGGGCAGCCCACCCGCAGCAGGCTCTTGGCCGCCAGCGTCACCGGCGTGTCGGACAGGCCCGCCGCCAGCCGGGAAAGCGTGGCCCCGGTGCAGGGCGCTACCACCAGTGCCTGCGCCATTTTGCGGGGGCCCAGCGGCTCCACCGCCTGCAGCGTGTCCAGTACCGGGTGCCCGGCGGCGGCTTCCAGCTGCTCCTTCCAGTAATTTCCCGTGCCAAAGCGGGTGTCCTGCCGGGCGGCAAAACTCATCACCGGCAGCAGCTGCCAGCCCTGCGCCGTCAGGGCGCGGGCAGACTGCAGCGCTGCTTCCAGTGTACAGAAGCTGCCGCATACCGCAAATGCGATCGTTCCTCGGTTCTGTGTGATCATCGTGTCCTCCCCTCCCGCTCCTGCAGCATGGTCTGCACCGTACGCGCTACCGCCTCGCCCGCCGTCTCCGGCGCGCAGGCGGCCGGCAGGCTGAGGGCATGGATGGCCCGGTGTCCCCGCCGGGCCGCGGCGGCAAAGTCGGTGCCGCCGGGCTTTGAGGCCAGATCCACGATCAGGCTGCCGGACCGCAGCCGGGCCAGCACCCCGTCCCCCAGCACCGGGGCCGGGATGGTGTTCACCACCGTGTCAAAGGCCGGGGCCAGCCCGGCCAGAGCCGTCAGCGGGGCAGCCCGCAGGCCAAGGCTCTCGGCCAGAGCACGCTGCTCCGGCCGTCGGGCGCAAACAGTCACCCCGGCCCCCAGCGCCGACAGCCGCACGGCCAGCGCCTGCCCCACCGGCCCGAACCCCAGCACCAGCACCTCCGCACCCCACAGGGTACGGGTGCGCTGCTGCAGCAGGATGCCGATGCAGCCCTCTGCCGTGGGGATGGCGTTGTACACGGCCAGTTCCGGCCGGGCAAAGTAGTCTGCCAGCTCCACTCCGGCCTGCCGGGCGATCTCCACCGCCTGCGCCGACAGCCGCCCGCCCAGCGCAAAGGCCCCCGGTTTGGCCGCCCGCAGCAGCTGTGCCAGAGGGGTGCGGCTCTCATCCAGCGGCAGCGGAAGCAGGATCACATCCGCCCGGGCCACCTGCTCGGCCCCGGCCACCGCATAGCCTGCCCGGGCCAGCGCACGGCCTGCTGCCGCCTGCCGGGCATCACTGCCCACCACCGCGATCCGTTTTCTGCCCTCCATGCCGCCGTTCCTCCCCCGCTGTGTTGTGCGCCATCCTATGCCATTGTGCTCTTTATGGTGACTGAACGATTTGAAATGCCCTCCGCTCACGCTCTGGGCATAAACAGCGGAAAAATATTTTATCATTGCAAGCTCCGGCAGTCCGCAGCCTGCCGGAGCTTGCCTTTTCACGGGTGGGGCCGTGCCGGGCAGCAAAAAAGGGACCGCCGTGCATCCTTTGCACAGCAGTCCCTTTCAAGCTCTATTCGTTTTTCGGATGCGCCGCCCTGACTGCCGCACGTTCTTTTTACTTCAGATACTTTGCCACGGCGCGGGCCACGATGCCGCCCAGAATGCCGGACACCAGAAATTCTGCCACGCCCTGGACGCCCACCAGGAGCACCACGAACATGAAGGGGTTGGCTGCGCCCTTGACCGACACCAGATTCTGCACATAGTCACAGCCGTAGAAGGCCAGCACGATGTAGCCCATGAAGAACAGGGTGTTGAGGGCCGGGGCACACATGGCGCTGAGGATGTAGCTCCAGGTGCCGGGCTTGTCGAACCGCTTGAGGCCGCTGAAGATCAGGCCCACACACAGGCCCATGAGCACACGCATGCCCACGCACAGGATAAAGGTGTTCAGCGGGCTGACCTGGAACAGGGCACCGGTCATGGCAGATGCACCGGTGATGGCGTCATAGAAGCTCACTGCGCCAAAAACGCCGCCCAGGATGGCACCCACGGCAGGGCCCATGGTGATGGCACCCACGGCGATGGGAAGGGTCAGAAAGCTCATGTACAGCGGGCCCATGGGCACACTGCCCAGGCCAACAGCTTTCATGACCAGCTCAATGGCCACCAGAAGGGCCACACGGGTCAGCGTACGGGTATTCATGTTTTTCATATTCAATTGTCCTCCTGCTGCCGTTCCGCCCTTAGCGTCGGATACGGCGCAAACCTGCCCGCTCTGTGCGGGTTTTGTTGTGGATATTCTTATTGTTCTCTTGGAGCGCGTTGTGTCAGGGCGTGTTCCAAAGAGGGAATGTCGTTATCGTTCGCCGGGGAAGCGGATGCCGGCCGACCGGCGTGCCACCGTGAGCACCCGGCTCACCGCAATGGAGGTGTCCTGCATGCGGGTGCACAGCTCCTGGTCGCCGCTTTCCATCGCCCGGGCAAACATCTCGAACTCTGCGGCCTCCCGGGGGCGGCCCCCATTCAGGTTGTAGTGCTCTTCCTTGCCCTCGTTGGGGTGGAAGGTGATGCCGCCGCAGCAGTTGGCGGTGGATTTCTGCTGGATGTAGCCCTTTGTGCCCTGAATGATGCACCGGGCCGGGGCGGCGCAGTCCTTGGCAGCCATGCTCACGGCCTTGAAGCCGGTGTAGTCCATGGTCAGGATGCCGCTGGTGTCGATGCCGCGCTCCACGTTGGCGGTGTAGTGCACCTGATTCGGCTCGCCGAACAGGCCCACGATGTAGCTGACGTTGTACACGCCCAGATCCATCAGGGCACCGCCCGCACAGGCCGGGTCGAACACCGGGGGTGTTTCTCCGGCGCAGAAGGCGTCGTACCGGCTGGAATACTGGCTGAAATTGCACTGCACCAGCCTGACCGTGCCCACCCGGGGCAGCAGCTCCCGGATCTTGGCGTAATTTTCCAGATACTGGGTGGTGACGGCCTCAAACAGGAACACCTTTTTGTGGCGTGCCAGTGCCACCAGCTCTTCCGTCTGTGCCGCGCTGGGAGCCAGCGGCTTTTCTACAATGACATGTTTCCCGGCCTCCAGCGCCACCCGCGCAAAACGGACGTGCTGCAGGTTGGGCACGGCAATGTACACCACATCCACCCACTGCAGCAGCTCCAGATAGTTGGTGGTGTGCTGCGGCACGCCATACTGTCGGCACAGCTCCTGTGCCTTTTCGGCGCTGCGGGGCGTGCTGCACAGTGCCTGCACCGTAAACGGCGCGTGTTCCACGAGCCACGGCAAAAATTCCTGCACGATCTTGCCCGTGCCAAGAATGCCCACTTTCATGTTGTTCTCCCTATCCTATCCTTGATCGTAAGTCAGCCCACCAGCGCTTCCGGCTCGCGGCGGGTGCGCTTTTTGGGGTACGGACGCTTTGCGTGGGGGTGCCCCGGCTGGCCCGGCCTGCGGCCGCCCGCCGCAGTGTGGCGGGGTGCGGGCTGGGGTGCATTGAGCTGGTACAGCAGGGCCAAGCCCTTCATGAGCAGCTCCGGGTCATAGGTGAGCGGGTGGCGGCACAGCGGGGCAACGTATTTTGCCAACCCGCCGGTGACCACCAGCGTAGCCGGCTGACCCAGTTCTTCTTCGATGCGCTGCACCATGCCGTCGATGAGCACTGCCGTGCCCATCACCGAGCCGGAAAGCATACACTTTTCGGTATTGGTGCCGATGGCGCTCTTGGGCGAGCCCAGATGCACCTGCGGCAGCTGGGCGCAGCGCTCCCCCAGCGCCCGCAGCCCGGTGGAAAGCCCCGGGCAGATCACACCGCCCCGGAACACCCGGTCCTTGTCCACTACATTAAAAGTAGTGGCGGTGCCCAGGTCCACCGTGACCACCGGCAGCGGGAAGTTTGCCGCCGCGTAAGCGGCATCCACCAGCCGGTCCTTGCCCACGGCATGGGGCTCGTCCACGGCCATGGTCAGGCCGGTGCGGATCTCCGGCGAAACAATGACCGGCTTTTTGCCGGTGTAATAACGGGCGCACTCAGCCAGCGCCCCTGTGATCTGGGGCACCACGCTGGTGAGCACAGCGCCCTCAAACCGCACGGGCCGCTCCGGGTGGCGGCGGTGCGCAAATACTTTGTCCATTTCGGCACGATATTCTGCAGCCGTGCGGGTGCGCACCGTGTCCATGCGCGCCACAAAGCATACACGTCCGTCCCGAATGCCCCCCAGGGCGACGGTGGTGTTGCCTATATCAATGGCTAAGATCATAGTTCAGTTTTCCTTTTTTCTGCGGAACGGGCCGGTACGCCGGCCGGAAAGCTGTCCGTTTCACTTGAGCGGCGGCTTCCTCTATTCTTTGTCAAGCTGTATTTTACCGCATTTTGCCCTGCGATACAAGCCCGCGCAAAGATTTTGTTGTGCTGGCGGAACTTTTGCATTATACTATAGAAAGAAATGTGGAAACAGTCTGTTTTTGCAGGAGGTCTATACATGGATTTAAAGGGCAAATGCGTCCTTCTGGGCGTCACCGGCGGCATTGCCGCCTATAAGATGGCCAATGTGGCCAGCGCACTGCGCAAGTTGGGGGCCGATGTGGAGGTCATCATGACCAAAAACGCCACCCAATTCATCACTCCCATCACCTTTGAGACCCTGACCGGTCACAAGTGCATGGTGGACACCTTTGACCGCGACTTCAAATTCGAGGTCACCCACATCTCGCTGGCCAAAAAGGCCGACGTGATCCTGGTGGCCCCCGCCACGGCCAACGTGATCGCCAAAATGGCCCACGGCATCGCCGACGATATGCTCACCACCGTGGTGCTGGCGGCCAAATGCCCCAAGCTGGTCTCCCCCGCCATGAACACCGGCATGCTGGAAAACCCCATCACGCAGGACAACCTCGCCACGCTGGAGCGGTATGGCTTCACGGTCATCCCCTCCGAGAGCGGTGTGCTGGCCTGCAAGGATGTGGGCAGCGGCCGCCTGCCGAAGGAAGATGTGCTCATCGAGTACATCCTGCACACCATCGCCCGGCCCAAGGACCTGGCCGGAGTGCGTGTCACCGTGACCGCCGGGCCCACCCAGGAGGCACTGGACCCCGTGCGCTACCTGACCAACCATTCCACCGGCAAGATGGGCTACGCACTGGCCCGCGCCGCCGCCATGCGGGGCGCGGACGTGACCCTCATCCACGGCGAGACCGCTCTGCCGCCGGTCAAATTCACCACGGATGTTCCGGTGACCACCGCACAGGATCTGTACGAAGCCGTCACCGACCGCTTTGACACCACCGATGTGCTGATCATGGCCGCCGCCGTGGCGGACTACCGCCCGGTGACCGTGGCCAGCGACAAGATCAAGAAAAAGGACGGCGACCTGTCCATCCCGGTGGAGCGCACGCCGGACATTCTGGGCACCATCGGCCCTCAAAAGACCCACCAGTTCCTGTGTGGTTTTTCCATGGAGACGAAAGATCTTGTGGAAAACTCCTCCGCCAAGCTGACAAAAAAGAATCTGGACATGGTGGTGGCCAATAACCTCAAGGTGGCCGGGGCCGGTTTTGGCGTGGACACCAACGTGGTCACCTTCATCACCCCGGACGGCACCCGGGAACTGCCTCTGATGAGCAAGGCCGACGTAGCCGACGCCATTCTGGATGAGATCTTAAAGCGGCGTTCTCTGTGAGAAAAACGGGAGGCTGTTGCCCCGCAACAGCCTCCCGTTTTTACTTCTCTTTCCGTGCAAACACGATGCCGATGGTACCGGGGCCGGAGTAACCGCCGATGGTGGTGCCGATGTCTGTTTCCCAGCATTCCTTGAAGTGGCCGTATTTCTTCAGGCCCGCTTTCACGGCCTCCATGCAGCCGGGCTTCGGCTGGCAGGAGGAAATGAACACCAGCCCATCCTCGATGTCATCCCGGTCGGCCAGACGGTCGGTGATGTACTTGCCCACGCAGATGGGCAGGCTGCCGCGGTATTTTTTGACCACTTTCAGCTCGCCGTTGATTACTTCCAGTGCCGGTTTGATGCCCAGCAGATTGGCCCCGAAGGCCAGCACGCCGGAGCAGCGGCCGCTTTTCGCCATGAAGTCCAACCGGTCCAGCACGAAGCTCAGCTCCACCCGCCTGGCAAGGCTCTGCAGCTTCATCTGGATGGCGCGGGCCGTCAGTCCGTCGGCGGCCCACTTTGCTGCCTTCAGCACCAGATAGCCCTGCCCGGTGCAGATGTTCTGGCTGTCCACGACGCAGACATTCTCGAATTCGCCGGCAGCCAGCCGTGCATTCTGGAAGCAGGACGACAGCTTGCTGCTGACCGAAATATGGATCACAGCATCGTACTCTTTGGCAAACGGGGCAAAGAATTCCGTATATTCCACCAGATTGGCGGCGGCCGATTTGGGCATCTTGCCGCCCCGGTTCACATAAGCGAACACATCCGCCGGGTGGACGGTCACACCGTCCAGATAGCTGTCCTCTCCCATCAGGATGTGCATGGGCATCAGGGCGATGTCCCACTTCTTCAAAAGCTCTTCGGACAGGTCACAGGTGCTGTCCGCGGTGATCTTGATCTTCACGTCTTTTCTCCTTTTTGTTCGGTTCCTTTCAAAGCTGTTCCGTTTTATTGTATCACAAACGGCTCAAAGTTGTTAAGTATCTTGCGCCGATAAATGTAAATCTTTTATGAAGCCGCCCTGTGCTTCGGGTTTCTTGTACACATCTCACAAATCTGCACAGGGATTTATGGTTCTTTCCGAAAATTCGGCTTTACCTGTTTATTTTATTCGCCAAAAATTATATAATAAGATGTATTCAAATGGTTTGGGATCGGTCTGCTCTGCGGCCGTTTATTTATTGGAGGTTTCCTTACTATGTTCATGTACACCGACTACAACCAGCATCTGCTGGACAATGTAAAAAAGATCCACTTCATCGGCTGCGGCGGCAGCGGCATGTATCCTCTGATCCAGATCCTGGCCGCCAAGGGCTACGAGATCTCCGGCAGTGATGTGCTGGACGGCAGCATCATCCGCTACGAGCGGGAGATGGGCGTGAAGGTCAGCTTGGGCCACAGCGCCGACAACATCATCGGTGTGGACATGGTGGTGTATTCCGCAGCCATCTCCAAGGACAACGTGGAGCTGTGTGCCGCTTCCTCCTACGGCATCCCCACCATCGAGCGCAGCGTGCTGCTGGGCTATGTGAGCCGTCTGTACAAGCAGAGCATCTGCGTGTCCGGCACCCACGGCAAGACCACCACTACTTCTATGATCACCACCGCACTGGAGCTGGCCGGCCGCGATCCCTCTGCCGTCATCGGCGGCAAGCTGCCCCTGATCGACGGCTACGGCAAGGCCGGCAAGGGCGATGACATCGTCATTGAGGCCTGCGAGTTCGCCGAGACCTTCCTCAAGCTCACCCCGTACCTGTCGGTGGTGCTGAACATCGACAACGACCATCTGGACTACTACGGCAGCATGGGCGAGCTGAAATTTGCCTTCAAGCGCTTTGCCCTGATGACCCAGTTCATGATCTTTGCCAACGTCGACGACAAGAATACCATGGACGTCATGTATACGCTGGACCGCCGCGTGCGGACCTTCGGCATCGAGAACGACGGCGACTATCAGGCTGTCAACGTGCAGGAATATAAGCCTGGCTTCTTCGAGTTCGACCTCAAGGAGTGGAGCAAGATCACCGGCCACATCCGCCTGTCCGTGCCGGGCCGCCACAACATCTACAATGCGCTGGCCATGTGCGCTGTGTGCCGTTTTGTGGGCCTGACCGTGGAGCAGTGCGCCGAGGCCGCCCTGAACTTCAAGGGTGCCGGTCGCCGCTTTGAGGTGTACGGCGAGTGCAACGGTGCACTGGTCATCGACGACTACGCCCACCACCCCACCGAGCTGCGCGCTACCCTGAACACCGCCAAGGAAATGGGCTACAAGCGCCTGATCGCCGTGCACCAGCCGTTTACATACAGCCGCACCAAGATGCTGTTCAACGACTTCGTGGACGTGCTGAAGATCCCCGACATCACCGTGCTGACCCCCATCATGGGCAGCCGTGAACCCAACGACCCCACCATCACCAGCGCCAAGCTGGCCGCCCAGATCCCCGGCTCCGTGCTGGTGGACAGCCTGCAGGCCGCTGCCGACTGGGTCAAGCAGAACGCACAGCCGGGCGACCTTGTCATCACTCTGGGCTGCGGCGACATCTACAAGGCCAGCAAGATGATGGTGGCCGACAACCAGTAAAGAATCTGCTATACAAAAAGAGGAACGACAGCTGTCGTTCCTCTTTTTTTCGTTGATCCGGGTCAGTTCCGCGAGCACTTTTCCGCGTCGATGGCCAGCACGAACATCAGCACATAAAGCGCATCCTTCGGGTCGGTGATGTCCAGAACGTAGGTGTCCGTCCAGCGGAACGGTTCCTTGGACACGGCGGCCACCGTGCCGCCGTCCGGGCCGGTGATGGTATAGTCCCACTCGAACACATCGCCCTCCACATGCCAGCCATTGAAGTCGATGTTGTACTTCGGCTTGAAGAAGGTCAGCTCCTTTTTCAGGGTGCCGATGCAGGTCTCGCCCTCGTACAGCTCAAACTTGGGCAGCCAGGTCAGGATCTCCTCCTTGACGGTGCCCAGCTCCTGCTGTTCTTCCGGGTCGTAGATCTTCAGGCAGTGCCCCCAGGACAGCTGCCCCTTGACCACATACACGGTGTTTTCGTTTTCGTCGTAGATGTCGTAGCTGTCAAACCAGCTGAATGCACGCTGTCTAAAAAGCAGTTTCATCTTCCTCACCTCACTCGGAATACGATTTGGGACGTCCTTTTCGTGCGGTTCTTCCGCTTTTTTCCATCATACCAGATTCTGCCTCATCGTGCAATCCCGAAGCAGCCCCGCCCGGAACATTCTCCGGGCGGGGCTGCCGTTTGCCGTTCAGTTTTCTACGATTCGGCATGTTTTGTCATTCTTTTTCGTTTTGTATTTCAGTGGCGTCTGCACTTCGGCACGGATCCTGCCCAGATAGGTGCGGGTCTGCTCCACACCGCCCAGAATGGCCTGCACCTGCTCCCGCTGTTCCGGCGTCAGGGCATCCTCTGCCAGCAGCTCCGCGTTGCCCTCCACGATGGTCAACGGTGTTTTCAGCTTGTGGGAAAGCTGCAAAATCTGCTCCCGCTGCTGCTGTTCCATCTGCCACTGCCGCTGCAGGCTGCCGGTCAGTGCATCGCCCATGGTTTGCAGCGCCTGTAAAGCACTCTCGTACTCCCGCACCTTTGCGCCGGAAAACACGGCACTGTCCAGCTCCTTCCGTGCCACCGCCTGCGCGGCGGCAGTCAGCTTTTCGGTCTCCTGGGTCAGAAAACGCCCGGTTCTGTGGGTACTCCACACCACCGCCCCCACCAGCAGCAGAATGCCCAGAATGCAGTGCACGGTCTGCATATCCGGCAGCACGCCCCGCAGCGCAGGGTCGGCATAGGGCACGGCATAGTCAAATTGCAGCAGACAAACCGTTCCATCCTGCAATTTCGACGTCATGTAATACTGTGTGTAGCCAAAATGCCAGCGGGTTTTCCCCTGCCGGTTCTCCATTGCCCGCTGCAAATGCCCGGCGTCCATGTTGGTCGCCAGCACCTCGTTGCTGTCCGGCGCGGCAAACAGGGCGTACCGGCACAAGGAGTCCAGCTGGGTCTCATCAAAGGTGGCGGCGGTCATGCCCGGTAAAACGTCCTGTGCGGCTTTCTGACAGGCCTGTGCAGCTTGATTCGCGGGAAGAAACAGCCCGCCGTTCTGGATCCACAGCATCAGCACCAGCAGCCACCCCACCGCGACCAGCAGGCAGGCCAGCGCCGTGCGCACCAGATATTGCAGCAGCACGCTGCGCAGAGAGGTCAGTCTTCGCTTTTCCATCGGTATCCCACGCCCCATACGGTATTGAGCAGCTTTTCCGGCTCCGGCACGCCCGCCGCCCGCAGCTTTGCCCGGATGTTCTTGATGTGCTGGGTCACGGCGGTGTCGTCCGCCGTGCCGTCAATGCCAAAAACAGCCTCGTAAATTTGCTCCTTGGTAAAGGTCTGCCCGGCGTGCAGCGCCAGATACTCGCAGATGGCATATTCCGAGCGGGTCAAGGGCAGCACCGCCCCCTCCACCGCCGCGCTCCGGGCGGTCAGGTCAAAGGCTACGCCGCTGCGCACCATCCGGTGTGCCGGAGTGCGGCTCTGCCGCCGCAGATGTGCCGCTACCCGCGCCCGCAGCTCTGCCACCCGGAAGGGCTTGGACAAAAAGTCGTCTGCCCCGATGCCCAAGCCTTCCAGCACAGCCGCCTCGTCGGTGCGGGCACTCAGAAAGAGGATGGGCACTTCGGTCAGGCTGCGGATGCGACGGCACACCGCAAAGCCGTCCTCTCCGGGCATCATCACATCCAGCAGGATGCAGTCTGCCCAGCGGCAAAGCGCCTCGGTCAGTTCCCCGCCCGCCTGCCGCGTTTCTACCCGGTGTCCGTCCCGCTCCAAGGCGGTGCGGATCAGCTTGCAGAGCTCCAGATTGTCATCCAATGCCAGAATATTTGCCACAAAATCACCTCAGCACGTTATAAAGCAGGCAGGAAGCACCGTAAAGCAGATACACATGGGCCGGGTAGAACCAGTAGAACAGCTGCTTGTGACCCTTGCCGCGCTGGCCGTTGTACAGCAGCATCAGCAGCACCGCCGCCACCCCGAACCACTCGTAGTAGGCGGTAAACATCTGGGTCCACACAAAGCCATCCTGCCGGCAAGCCATCCCAAAGGGCAGGGCAAAATCACACAGGAAAATCACCAGTGCCCATACCGTCAGCTGCACTTTGCGCCGTCCACGCAATGCATACAGCAGCACACCGCCCAGCAAAAAGCTCCAGCCGCCGTCCGTAATGCTGCTCCACATGGGCAGCGGGCTGGTGATGACAAATGCCACGACTGTCGAAGCGATGGGCATCTCCTGCACCCCGGGGAAAAGCAGCAGAAATACGACCACCACATAAGGCCAGCACAGCACAGCGGCTATCGCAGCAATGCCCTTTGCCAGTTTCTTCTCCCGCAGCCAGTCGATACCCTGCCAGACGATGCACAGCAGCATCAGGTCCTGGAAGATGGCGTTCTGGGGGTAGAAGCCGTCTCCACGCCGGAAGGCTTTGGCATAAATCATAAAGAATTCCAGGGCCGCCATGGCAGTACCAATGGCCCAGATGCGGACAAAATACCGCTTGCGGTCATGGGTGTGGGCAAAGCCCTCCACCGTGCAGAACAGGAACAGCGGCGCACTGAGCCGCCCCAGCATACTGAACACCGTCGGGATGCAGCCGGTGAATTCAAAGAAATAATGAATGTGGTCCAGCACCATCAGCACCAGTGCAATGGTCTTGAGCTGGGTACCGTCCAGCCCTTTTTTCGTTAGTTTATCCATACAGAATCTCCTTTCTTTGTACACATTCAGTGTAACAGGAAAATCTGTAGAAAATATAAGGTTCTGCAAAAGTCTCCTTAGGTCCCGGATGCTCCTTGCGTTTGGAGTGCGTCACTCTCCAATTCTTTCAGCGTTCTTCCGTCCTTTGTCCTCCAGGTCTGAGGACCGCTTGCACTATATCCCAAAAGGAAATCTGCTGCCGTTGAGGAACTGGAAAAAAGAATATCTTCCGTGAGCTTTCCATCCTTTACCTGCCCACCCTGGAAATATTTTGTTCGGAGCTTCACGACGCCCTGTGCTAGGGATTTTCGGGACACCGGGTCCACCGTGGAATCCTTCAGAACAACAAAGCCTTCTGTGGTCACCTTACCCTGGGCCATCACGGTTCCCGTAGAGATCTGAAGCATTTCATGGTCCAATGCAGAGGCATTCTGGGGCTGCGTGCTCAGGACGGGTTCCAGAACTTTATATCCCAAAGCATTGATCAGTACCTTCACGTTGTCGATGAACTCATCCATCACAGCGATCTGAGATTCCTTCATAACCGTATTCCGATAGGTGTTTTTAGTCAACACGGTATAGCGGTTGCAGCTCCTAGCCATAGTAACAAGACTATTTTCCAAATAGCGGATCAATGCCTTGTTCAGGTCCCTCCCGATAAAGATCACCGCTGTACTCCAGTAATATGCTTCCTTTTCCGCTTGGTAGTCCCGGATATGTTGTACCAACCGATCTTTTACGTTTTCCGCCTCTCCGATATATACTGCTTCTGTCCCATCATCCCCTTTGCAGAACAGAAAATAAACACCTGCCTGTGTAATGTCCTCCCGTCCACAGCTCGGCACATCAATTCTGGGAATTTTTATTGCTTTACCATTCCAGTTAGAAAGTTCTGCTGTAACGATGCTGTCTGGCGAGCCATTCACCAAGAATAGCTCTATCGCTTTGCCGTATGGCATAGAATCACCTGCCTTTTCACATCTTCCATTCTATCGTATTTGCCAGCTGGATTCAACATTTATACAATAAAAAAGCCCTGAGATTTCTCTCAGAGCTTTCTGTTCAAGTCGGCGACTACCTATTTTCACAAGCCGTTTCCAGCTAACTATCTTCGGCACAAGTGAGCTTAACTTCTGTGTTCGGAATGGGAACAGGTGGAACCTCACCGTCATCGACACCGACCGATCTGACTGAATCAGTATAGCACATTTCTGTGTCACTGTCCAGTATTTCTTAGAAGGACGTGCCTTCAAAACTGAATAATCACTGCTACT